>Ga0302127_10000491_pt1 | contig 22029 bp, 21 predicted proteins | sample CB4_SCM_MG_FD_204452 | JGI IMG/M metagenome (GOLD analysis project Ga0302127, IMG submission 204452) | Marine microbial communities from Western Arctic Ocean, Canada - CB4_SCM | ecosystem: Environmental > Aquatic > Marine > Oceanic | place: Canada: Western Arctic Ocean | collected 2017-09-24
AGCGAGATCGATCCTACGGGTGCAACGACTGCGACTCCCAACGCGAATCAGAGAAGAATATCCATTCCCGGACAATGGCAGGTCGATCACCGAACATGCAGCGTAATTAGTGGGTAACTTGGGATATCGCCTTAGTTATGACGGCAATCGATGCGATCGACCAAGAAATCATCGGCGTACTCGTAGAGGATGGCCGGATCGCCATTCGGGAGCTGGCTGGGCGGGTGGCGCTCTCGGCCAGCGCCACCTCCGAACGCGTGCGGCGCCTCGAAAGGTCCGGCGTCATACAGGGTTATAGCGCCCGCATCGATCCCGAACTGATTGGGCGCCCCATCCAGGCAATCGTCGAAGTTCAGCTCGATCCGGCTTCAGGAATCTTCGAAATCGACGAAGCCATCGCGGCGGTCCCACAGGTTGTAGATGCCTTCCATGTCACAGGCCGGTTCGACTATCAACTGCGAATCGCCTGTGCCGACATCGAAGGCATCGAGCTGGCCATCCGACACCTCAAGGAAGATCTCGGCGTACGCGAGACCAGCACCCGAGTAATCCTGCGCACCGTCGACGGCACACCCAAGCCGGTGGGGACGCCCTCCTGACGCTGCGCATGTAGGGAGCCGATCAGGCGGTCGCGGTCTCGGCAGGCAGCCCAGACAAGTGTGCGTGGTCGTTGTAGCGAACCAGCATCCAGCGCCCACGCTTGTCATCGGCGTCTTGGACACGAAACTCGGTCAGCGAAGTATTGATAGTCCAAAGGTCGAACATGCCTTGCGGCGCCACATCGAGCAGGTGGCGGAATGCGACATCGATCACCCCGCCATGGCACGCAATGACGACGGTCTTCCCCACGTTGTCGGCCACAACCTTCTCGAGCGCACGCGAGGTGCGGTAGAAGAACGTGAGCCGCGTTTCGACGTCGAGCACCATGGACTTGTCCGGACGCGATCGGTACTCAAAGGGACCGAACTGTTCCTGCATCTCGGCGAACGTCATCCCATCGGCCTGCCCCGGCCGGAGCTCCTCGAGGTCTTGCTCGATCTTGATCGGGAGGTCGCCTAGGGCCGGATTGATGATCTCGGCGGTCTCGCGGGCCCGCGGCAGGGGGCTTGAATACAGCACGTCTGCGGCCGGAGCGTCCCCGGCCTCCCAGCGCTCCCGAAGCGCCGTTGCCTGCCTGCGTCCGAGGTCAGACAGTCCCGTACAGGAAACTTCGCCTCCCAGGACGCGCTGGACATTGACGTCGGACTCGCCATGTCGCACGAGGATCAGTTCGGTGAGGGGGTCGTCGGTCATGGCACCATGCAACCCGATCAGAGCGCGCGGCGACCAACCCAGCGCCAGCTACCGTGTCGCCGGTGAGACCCTCCCTGATAGCAAGCGACCTTGATGGAACGCTCCTGGGCCCCGACGGACGGGTGAGTCACCGGAGTCGCCACGCGCTCGCTGCAGCAGCTGCTGCGGGTTGTCACGTTGTGGCAGCCACGGGCCGGAGCCGCCATACAGCGCTGCCGAAGTTGGAGGGCATCGACACGATTGGCTGGGTCGTGTGTTCGAACGGGGCAATGATCTGGGACCGAGCCCGCGAGTGCATCGAGCTGCATAGGCCGATCGACGCCGCGCTGGCTCGTAGCGTGATCGCTGACCTTCGAGCGGCCATTGACGGTGTCAGCGTGGGCTGGGAAACCGTCGACGGCTATGGGTTTGATCCAGGCTTCCTCGGCCATCCACAATCGCTCGACGAGCTCGGCCTGCCCACAAACATCCCCGAGCCCGATGGCAGCGGCTCGGCGACCAAACTCTTCGTGGCACACCCCGATGCAAAAACACCCGATGCCGCAATGGCGGTCCTCAAGCCGGCTCTGCCCGCTGGAGTCACCGGATCAACCTCGGGGGCCGCCTTCTTGGAGTTGACTGCTGCGGGCGTGGACAAAGCGACGACCCTCGCCCTTTTGTGCGAGCGCTTGGGTATTCAAGCTGACGACGTCATGGCTTTCGGGGACCACCTCAACGACCTCTCCATGTTGTCGTGGGCCGGAACCGGGGTCGCGATGGGCAACGCCCACCCCGATGTCGTCGCCGCGAGCGACCATCAGGCTCCATCCAACGCGGACAACGGCGTGGCTCAAGTCATCGAGGGCCTCGACCTGTAGCACCGACGGCCGCCGCCAATCGATGACAAGATGGCAATGGCAGTTACGCGTCGATAGTCACCGGACATGTGTTTGACCGGACTATGAGCCCCACGGCGTTCCCAGCGAGCCGCAGGGCTCATCCAAATGGCGATTGCCGAATACCGACAGCGGGCATGACTTCAAAACAAGGGAACGATCGAAATGACAAGGTTTACGGACAAAGTTGTGATCGTCACGGGAGCGGGCGGAGGAATCGGACGAGCGGCTTCTCTCCGATTCGCATCCGAAGGGGCCTCCATCGTCACCGTCGACATGGACGCCGACACGATCCAAGAGACGAACGACCTTGTTGAAGCAGCGGGCGGACGAGCGCACGGCGTCGTCGCCGACGTGACGGTCTCAGCCGACGTACAGAACTACGTAGCCGAGGGCGTTGAAGCCTTTGGCGGGATCGACGTGTTGTTCAACAACGCCGGGGTCATGGGACACGTTGCGCTGTTGGAGGACTACGAAGAGGCAATATTCGATCACGTCTATCAGGTGAACGTGAAGGGCGTATGGCTGGGAATGCGCCACGTCAAGCCCGCCATGGTTGCGCGCGGCGGTGGGTCGATCGTCAACACGGCATCCGGCGCGGGCCTCATGGCGACGCCAACGATCATTGGCTATGGGGCCAGCAAGCACGCGGTCGTAGGCATGACCAAGACCGCAGCGGTCGAGCTAGGCGCCGACCAAATTCGCGTGAATTGTGTCTGCCCCGGTGCGGTCAATACCACCATGGTCCGCGCTATCGAAGACCAGTCGGCCGAGCTCGGAGCCGTCGAAACTGCTGCGGACTACACCAAAATGCTGAATGAACGGACCCCACTAGGCCGGTACGTAGAGCCCGAAGAAGTCGCGGCCCTTGTCGCATTTCTTGGAGCCGACGAATCCTCCATCATCACCGGTGAGGCCTACGGCATCGACGGCGGTCTGAGAATCACCTAATCCAGCCAGGCGCTGGTCAACCGCTCGAAAGAAACGCAACTGAGCAGTGAGTAGGCGTCCGCGGGTCCATCACCAGAAGTAGTGCTGAATCAATCGGCATGACGAGATCGACAACGATCTGCTCAGTGGTACTCGGGCAGGGCAGTTGGCAGAATTGTTCTGCGGCAGGCCCGCGGTAGAAGACCACCCGGTGCCAGGTGACGGCTCGCGAGGCCTCCGAAGGCGGGGGCAGCCTGACGCGGTCGTGCTGCACATCCGGTAAGTTCGTCTGCCATGACCAAAGAGATTTGTCTTGCCGGCGGAATGCGGACCCCGATGGGGAACTTCGGCGGGTCACTGCGAGACGTCACCATGACCGAGCTGGGGGCCCATGCGGCCAAGGCGACAATGGAGCGGGCCGGCGCCGATCCAGACACGGTCGACCACATGGTGTTCGGGACGACGTGCCCGAACGAGCAGGACTCGCTCTACGCAGCCCGTGTGGTCGGAGTGAAGTCTGGGATCCCCGAGAGTGCAGCTGCACTCTTGGTGACGCGGGCGTGCGGAACTGGCATGCAAGCAATGGTGTCCGCTCAGCAACAGATCGAATCGGGCCAAAGCATCCTGGCATTGGCCGGCGGCGGGGAGAACTTCAGCCGCGCTCCGTATGTGGTCACGACTGCCCGCTGGGGCAACCCACGAGGGCCCCAGCAGCTCGACGACGTGGCCGACTGGTGCTACCGCGACCCCTTCACGCTCGAGTACATGGGCGAGACGGCGGAAAACCTCACCGACGAGTACGGCTATGACCGCGAGGACATGGACGAGTACGCCGTCCGTAGCCAGGAATTAGCGTTCGCCGCGATCGAATCAGGATTCCTTGCGCGACAGATCGCACCTATCGAAGTGCCCGACGGTCGAGGCACCCGCTTGTTCGAGGTCGATGAATCTCCCCGAGCAGACGCGACTGCAGAAAAGCTCGCCAGGCTCCGGCCGGCCTTCAAAGAGGGCGGTCACGTGACGGCAGGGAATTCGTCGGGTGTCACCGACGGAGCAGGGTTCATCCTGGTCGGCGAGCGCTCCGCTATGGAGTCAGGCGGCATTGTGCCCCGGGCGAAGATCGTCGACTGGACCGTTGTCGGTGTCGCACCGCGCATCATGGGCCATGGCCCGGTCCCAGCGGTCGAGCAACTCCTCGAACGGACCGGCCTCAAGATCTCTGACATCGACTACTTCGAGGTCAACGAGGCGTTCGCCGTCGTGAACCTCCACGTCGAGCGCCACCTCGGCATCCCCCGAGACGTGCACAACCTCTATGGCGGCGGAATCTCGGTTGGTCACCCGCCCGGACTGACCGGTGTGCGCCTCGCCATGAACGCCATGCAGCACCTCGAAGACACCGAGGGACGCTACGCGATTCTTGCCCTCTGCATGGGTGGTGGCCAAGGAATGGCCATTCTCATCGAGCGGGTCAACAGCTAACGAACACAAGAAGGGCGTCGCATCTGTCGCCATCAGCTACCGGAGGAACACCTCGTGCCTGCCTACTTCTTCGCCCAAGTCGAGATCACCGACCCCGAAGGATTCGATGAGTACTCCCGCGCCTTCTCCCCCACCCTGAAGCCATTCGGGGGGCGAGTACTGGCGGCCGACGACGGCCCGACGCAGCTCGAGGGCGAATGGCCTGCCGGTCGTACGGTGCTCCTCGAATTCGAATCCACCGAACAAGCGCAAGCTTGGTACGACTCCGACGCGTACCAAGCCATCTCCCATATACGTCGCGCCAACAGCACGAGCACCATCGCGATCGTGAAGGGCTACGACAGGGCCAGCAGGGACTAGCCCAACCCTCCGGTAACCCGCTCGCTGAATCCAGAAGGTCTGTCTGGTCTCGTGCCCGCTAGGCCGTCAGGTCTGATTCGTATTCTTCGACGAAAAAGAACCGATTGCGGGGCCGGTCGAAGAGCTTCTCTTCGTCCTCGGCGATCTCTTTCGCTGCCTCGGGCGTCGTCAACTTCTCGACCGCGGCGTCGTAGGCGGCTCGGTCGGCGTACCAGACCTCGAGCAGGACATCGAACTCCGGCTCGACCTCCTCGCCGGTGAGGAGGTTCGCATACGGCGTCAGAAACCGCCGCGCATAGCGCTCGGCGTTGCCCTTGAGGTATTTCTCGCCAATCACCCGGTGGTTGTTCTCGTAGTACTCCCGGAACTCCTCGACACTCATGCCGGGACGCCGCTTCAGTAAGCCAATGGTCTTGAACATTGCCGTCTCTCCCGAGGGGTTGTCGTCGGGTCAATCCTGCCCTGGAAGCGGGATTGTGTCGAGCACCAACGGCCATCATCGTGGCTCCGAAGCCAGAGTTGACCGAGACCCGCTTCGCGGCCCCTACGCCTCGGCAAAAACCTCAGAGGGGATAGTGCCGGCAGCGGTCTGGGTCATGATCTCGTGGCCATCGTCGGTGCACACCAGAGTGTGCTCGAACTGAGCGGACCGACGTCCATCACCAGTGACTGCGGTCCAGTTGTCATCCCACACGTAGAGATCGGCGCCACCGAGGTTGAGCATTGGCTCGATCGTGAAGCTCATGCCGGTCAAAATCTCGGTGCTTGCGCGACGGTCGTAGTAATGCGGGATGGCGAGGGCGCTGTGGAATTCGGGTCCGGTCCCGTGACCGATGAACTCGCGAACGACGCTGAGGTCATGGGCGTGTGCGTGCTGCTCGATCGCCCGCCCGATGTCATTGACATGAGAGCCATTGCGAACGGTTTCGATTCCGGCGTACATCGCAGCACGGGTCTCGCGGACGAGATGTCGAGAGTGCTCGTCAACGTCGCCTACGAGGAAGGTGACCGATGTGTCTCCGTGGAAGCCGCCAAAGAAGACCGTCACATCGATGTTAACGATGTCGCCGTCGCGAAGGGGGCGGCTGTCGGGGATGCCGTGGCAGATGACCTCGTTGATCGACGTACAAACTGACTTGGGGAACCCCCGGTAGTTCAACGGGCTCGGGTAGGCCCCGAGGCGCACCGTCTCATCATGCGCGATCTGGTCGAGCTTGTCCGACGTGATGTCGACCTCGACGTGCTTGCCAACGTGCAAGAGCACCTCGGCTGCCAAAGCACCGGCCTTGCGCATCGACACGATCTCGTCGGCAGTCCGGACCAGCGGCAGCACCGAAGGGCCCGGGTCGCCGCTGAGGGCGTAGGGCGGGCGCGCGATGTCGGCCGGAACTCGACGACGCGGACTCTGCATCGCGGCTCGGATCGGCGGATCGGAGATCGGGGCCGCAGAGACCTTTGCCTTGCGCTTTCGCTTCGCCATGAGGCCAGGGTACCGGGGTGCCTCAGGCCAAGCGAGGGCGAGCCTTGGCAACACATCATGACGACCCCTACAACCAGTGGAAACAAATAGGGCCATGCGGTCAACCGCGACCTCCTCGGCCACGGCGGAGCACCGTGGCAGGTAGGGTGCCGCGATTCGCCCCGTCACCCGCTTTGCCGACCCCCCGCGCACGCGCCCAAATTGGTTCAGCGCTACCCGCCTCAACTTCGGGGCGCTTATAACAGGGATGCTCTCGGCTTCAGCTACCCCTGTCCTTGTGGCAGGCGCGAGTCTTGAAGCACTTGCGACGTCGGCCTGGAGGTTGTGGCTCGCCGGCCTCGCCTTCGCGATAGTCGCGATCGCCCGGCGGCGCTTCACGTGGCAGTGTCTCCGACTGACGGTTTGGGCCGGCCTCTCCTTCGGTGCTGCCACCGCGCTGTTCTTCAGTGCACTGCAGCTCACATCGGTCGCCAACGCATCGGTGATATCGGTCATGCAGCCGCTGCCACTGTTGGTAGCAGCCCGGGTGATGTTCGGTGAACGGATCGGGCTGAGCGACCTTACGTGGATCGGGGTCGCCCTCGGCGGGTCGGTCTTCATGGTCATTGCGGCCGACAGCTCAGGGTCGGCCGATTTCGGGGGTGACGTCCTGGCCGCAGGGTCGATGCTTGCCGCAGCGAGCTACTTCGTCTTCGGGAAGCGAGCCAGAGAATCTCTCGACACCGACGTGTTCATGACGGGGCTCCTGTTCTGGACCATCGTTGTGATCACACCCCTCCTGCTGGTGTCGGGTCAGGCCATCGTGCCACCCGATGCCAAGGAGTGGCTGCGGATGGCCAGTCTGGCGGGCGTCGTCGTGTTGGGACATGGACTCATCAACTTCGCCAATGGTCGTTTGCCGCTGGCCGCGATCGGGCTGTTCCAACTGGTCGTACCGGGCTTCGCTGCCTTGCTCGCCTGGATCTTTCTGGACCAGAGCATCACGGTCTGGCAAGCGCTCGCGATGGCGGTGGTTCTGGCCTCGCTGGCCGGCCACACTCGCTACACGGCACGGGCGCAGGCTTGATCCGCATCCGAAGTGCCAGCTGATCTTCAGGCCAAGAAGCGACTGATGCTCTCGACCACACATGCGGGCTTGGCGCCACCCTCGATTTCGACCGTCAGTGTGACGACCGCTTGCACACCCCCAGCGACCTCGGTTGCTGCCGAAACAACGCCGCTTGCCCGGATGCTCGATCCCACGATCACCGGTGAGGGGAACCGGACTTTGTTGACGCCGTAGTTCACACCCATCGAGATGTTGTCCACGACCAACAACTGTGGCAAGAACAAGTTGGTCAGGGCCAGAGTGAGGTACCCATGGGCGATGGGCGCACCAAAGGGCCCATCAGCCGCCTTGTCGGGATCGACATGGATCCACTGGTGGTCCCCAGTCGCATCGGCGAACTGGTTCACCCGTTCCTACGTGATCGTCATCCACTCGGTCTCGCACAGGTCGGTGCCGACCGCGGACAAGAGCGCCGCGGGGTTCTCGAAAACAGTGGGCATCGACGCGAACGGAGCGGAATAGGATGACCGACGAACAACGCAGCGTTGACGAGAACGCCGGCCCGACAGGAGAACCAATGGCAGCAGGCGGCGGAACAAAGGCGATCGTCACGGCATTCTTCGCGAACCTGGGGATCGCCATTGCAAAGTTCATCGGTTTCTTGGTCACTGGCTCCTCGTCGATGCTCGCCGAGGCTGTTCACTCCAGTGCCGACACCGGCAACCAGGCGCTCCTGATCTTTGGCAACAAGCGCGCACAGCAAAGCGCCACCGAGGACCACCCGTTCGGCTACGGCCGCGAGCGCTATTTCTGGGCGTTCGTCGTCTCCCTCGTGCTCTTCTCGCTCGGATCGCTCTATGCGATCTGGGAAGGAATCCAGAAGATCCGACACCCCCACGAGATCGACTCACTCGGTTGGGCCATCGGCATCCTCGTATTCGCGTTGCTCCTCGAGGGCAATGCGTTCCGTACTGCTTTCATCGAATCCAAGAAGATCAAGGGAAGCCACTCCTGGCCGGCGTTCATTCGTCGATCGCGTACCCCCGAACTCCCCGTCGTGCTGCTGGAAGACTTCGGAGCAATGATCGGGCTCGTCGTCGCAATGGGCGCGCTCACCTTGGCTGAGGTCACAGGAAATGCCCGATGGGACGGGGCAGGCACACTCACCATCGGTATTCTGCTCGGCCTCATCGCCATTGTGCTGGCAATAGAGATGAAGAGCCTGCTGATCGGTGAAGGGGCGCTCCCCGAGCAGCTCACGATAATTGAGAACACCTTGGCCGCTCACCCTGGGGTAGAACGCCTCATCCACATGCGGACGCAGTACATGGGGCCCGAAGAGCTCCTCGTTGCTGCGAAGGTGCAGTTCACCGCAGGCATGTCCATGTCCGAGCTGGCCGATGCGATCGACGGGGCCGAGCGAGCAATTCGCGACGCCGAACCCATCGCCAGGATCATCTACCTCGAGCCCGATCTATACGAGCCCGACCACACCGGCATCACCGAGGTTGCACGCGACGCGCACGAAGACCACTAACCTCGGCGCCGTGTTCAACGCCATCTACCTCACCCAAGACGACGACAAAAAGGTCGACGCCTCCCTCACCGAACTCGACGAGAGTTCCCTCCCAGACCGGGCAGTGACCATCGACGTCGAGTACTCCACGGTCAACTACAAGGACGGCCTCGCAATCATGGGCCGACCTGGGGTAGTCCGCACATATCCGATGATCCCGGGAATCGACCTGGCAGGCACGGTGAGCGCCAGCCAGTCCGACACCTATTCGGTCGGCGACAAGGTCGTGCTCAACGGCTGGGAAGTAGGCGAAAGCCATTGGGGTGGCCTGGCACAAAAGGCTCGTCTCGACGCCGAATGGCTGGTGCCGCTCCCCGACGCGTTCACCACCGAGCAGGCCATGGCCATCGGCACCGCTGGTTACACCGCAATGCTGTGCGTGCTCTCGCTCGAAGAGCACGGCGTCACCCCTGACGACGGCCCCATCATCGTCACCGGCGCATCTGGTGGCGTTGGTTCCACCGCTGTCGCAATCCTCGCCAAGCTCGGGTATGAAGTTGTTGCGTCAACGGGCCGTCCAGCCGAAGCCGACTATCTCACCGATCTGGGCGCCAATGAGATCATCGACCGCGCCGAGCTGAGCGAAGCCAACCCCCGTCCGCTGCAACGCACCCGCTGGGCCGGAGCAGTCGACGCTGTGGGCAGCCACACCTTGGCCAACGTCATTGCGCAAACCAAAGAGCATGGTTGCGTGACGGCCTGCGGTCTTGCACAGGGCGTCGACCTGCCATCGACAGTCATGCCCTTCATTCTGCGTGGCGTGATCCTGGCCGGGATCAACTCGGTGTACGAGCCCTACGAACGCCGCAAGCTGGCCTGGGATCGGCTCGGCACCGATGTCGACGCATCCAAGCTCGCGTCAATGACCGAAGTCGTTGGGCTCAGTGACTCGATGGACGTCGCCGACCGGATCTTGCAAGGCCAAATCCGCGGCCGCGCTGTCGTGGACGTAAACGCATAGCACCCCGATCAGTCTGGGCTCGCTCAGGCTGATTCAGAAGCCGCTGAGTGTTGAGAAGACTGGATGCTCGCCGCAGCTTCGACCGCGGCGATATCCGCGATCACGTGCGATGCAAGAACGCGCACGTTCGGCTCGAGCACCATCGAGTCGTGGTCGCCCGGGACCTCGCGGACGGTCAAGTCACCGACGTAAGGGGTCCAACCGTTGTCGGCCACCTGGAAGTTGAACTGGTGGTCGATATAGCGGGCGCCCGTGACCTTGAACTCCTCATTGAGCCTCGGTCGATAGATGTGGATGTCGCCCGTGTACGGCTCTGCCGTATAGGACTCAACAGCTCGCATGAAGGCATCGGTGATTGCCTCGGTGCGGAACTCATCCTCATGGGCCTCGGCCGATTCGATTTCTCGCGCGTTGTTGTGGAAGTCGAGCTTGCCCTTCACGTACCAGCGGACCCAGTTGTGCTTCATGCGCTGCATACGCTGAACCTGCATCAGCACCTTGTCGGCCTTGGTCAGTTCGCCGCCGAGGCCCGGCACGGGCGTGTCCAGCATCACGATCATGGCGACTTCTTCGCCGGCAGCTTGCAGCTGCTGGGCCATCTCATATGCCGTGATGCCACCGCCGGAGAACCCACCCAGGTAGTAGGGCCCCTCGGGCTGGATCTCTCGGATCTCTTCAAGGTACGCCGTAGCCATCTCTTCGAACCGGTCGTGAGGATCTTCGTCGCCGCGCAGCCCTCGAGCCTGCACCCCATAGACAGCCCGATCCTCGCCGATCAACATCGCCAAGTGGCGCAGATTCAAGATGTTGCCGAACATGCCGGCGACCAGGAAGAACGCTGTTTCGAGCGCTGCCTCGGGACCAACAGTCGCGATGTTCTCCAGCAGCGCGGTGAACGCAGCCGCGGGGACCTCGTGGAGAAAGAACGTCTGTTCTGACAAGCAGGCGAGGCGTTTTACCAGGCCCCGCTCAGTCTTGGCATCCCAGAACCAGTAGTCGGGGTCGTCCTCGTCATCTTGGGGCACAGGTACCGGTACAACGGATTCGGGTTCAGGAAGCTCGGCTGGCGTGGCAGCCGCCTTTGCTTTGCGTTCTTTGGCTCCGGCGATCCGGACTCCAATGATGCCAAGCACAGCAAGCTCCGCGACCGCCCCAAGGAGATAAGGCACATAACTCAGGAGGTCCGCACTGGTCGAGGCAACGACCTCGATGTCGTACAACAACACGGCGTCGGCGATCCCACAGTCGACGCTGACGGTCCCGGAGCCAAGGGCGACATTGTCAGGGAGCCTGATGTCGGTCGAGAAGTGGCCGGCGCCGTCGCTGATCGTCGTGCCAACGCGGACCGCGTCGCGGGCCGGCGACGCGTAGGAGATGACCACGTCTGCATTTGCGGCACATTCCGTGCCGTTCTCAACCGTGAAGTTCGATCCCTGTGGGACCGCGATGGCTCCTTGAGCGCTGGCGACTGCCGGTCCGATTGCGAAAACAACGGCGATGGCGACCAGGGCCCCGAGAGGCACGTGAAGAAGCGTCGACTCATAGGTAGTTCATCGGCGGTTGTTCGCTGCACATGAGCCACTTGGCCCGCATTCTTCCGCCACTTGTGTCTCCGACTGCCGCTCACGAGGCGTTCCGCCCCGCACTAGCGCTGGGACCGATTTCACGCCCCCGCGCCGTCGGTGAAGCATCGGATCGCGAGACCGCTTATCAGATCGGCGAACGCCTCGTGTTCACGGTCAAAGACGATGCCACCACCGCGTCGCTCGTCGAGATCCGGTACACCGGCACCGCTGAAAACTTCTCGTGGATCCTCACCATCGCCGAGTCCGTTGGGGCGGATGGTCTCGCAGTTCCCGACGGGGGCGCGGCGCCTTCGCCGGACGGGCCGAGCGCGTGCGCTCAGGTCTGGACGTCGTGCCAGCGCTCGAGCCGGGCGACGGTGGCTTCACCGTCAAGGCCGGGCTCTTCGCGTTTGAGCGCAAGCAGGAAAGCCATGGCCTTGCCAACCGGGGGGCCGGGCTCAAGCCCGAGGAGATCCATGACGGCCTGGCCGTCGAGCAACGGGCGCTCGGCGGCCTGGCGGTCGGCTTCGGCCAGCTCGGCGATGCGACCTTCCAGCTCGTCGACGTGATGATGAAGCTCGATGCGTTTTCGGTTGTTCCGTGTCGTGCAGTCGCAACGGACCAACACGTTAAGTGACCCCAGGAGAGGGCCTGCGTCACGGGCGTATCGCCGAACGGCCGAGTCGCCCCATCCATCCGCGTACCCCTTGAAGCGGCCAGACAGGCGCACCAACTCGGCAACGTCCTTCACGACGTCTGTGGGGTACTCGAGCGCACGCAGGCGCTTCTTGGTCATCTTTGCGCCAACGGACTCGTGATGACGAAAGGTGACGCCGCCGTGCTCGAACGAACGCGTCTGAGGCTTGCCGATGTCGTGGAAGAGCGCGGCCAGACGGATCTTGAGATCGATCGGGGTCTTCGACGTGACCGCAATAGTGTGGGTGAGCACATCTTTGTGCTTGTGGATCGGGTCCTGTTCGAGCCGCAAACCCGGAAGTTCCGGGACCACCACATCGGCCAGACCGGAATCCACAAAACACCAGAGCGCTTCGGTTACATCTTCTTCGAGCAGTGCCGAGCTGAGCTCTTCACGCTGTTGATCGATGCTCAACGTTGTCATGTCACGACCCCTCAGCCAGAGCCGAGGGCCCCGTTACTTCTCTTCTTTGAAGATGACGTGCTTGCGTACCACGGGGTCGTACTTCTTGAGCTCGATGCGCTCGCGGTTGTTCACCTTGTTCTTGTTGGTGACGTACGTGTAGCCGGTGCCCGCTGTGGACTTGAGCTTGATATTGGGTCGCTTGTCGCTTCCGGATGGCATCAGACCTTCTCTCCACGCTTGCGCATGTCTGCGACGACTCGCTCTATGCCGTGCTTGTTGATCGTCTTGAGACCCTTGGCACTGACGGTGAGCGTCACCCAGCGCTTCTCATTGGGAATCCAGAAGCGGTGACGTTGGATATTGGGATTCCAACGACGGCGCGTTTTTCGGTTGGAGTGGGACACGTTGTTGCCGAAAGCAGGCTTGCGGCCGGTGACCTGACAGATCTTGGACATAACGAACGAACTCCACGCGCCGAGGTCTGGCGCACACAGGGAATCTTGAACCGCAGAAGCTTACCGGGACATTGGCTGACTTCATATCCGTCAAACATTGATATCCACCAAACATCGACATCCGTCAAACATTGATATCCACCAAACATCGACATCCATCAAACATGTGATCCGAAATTCGGAACCGAAGCGACCTGGTGCGGGCGCAATCTTCCGAATTTCGGCAACGCTGGGCCGCTTCGCTTTCTGGCCCCGGGCCCACTACGGTCTTGACATTACGATTGTGTTGCGAACCTCATCGGTCCGCAACACAACGAGCCCGACACCACCTGAAGGTCAGAGCAGCCCTGAGGTCAGAGCAGCCTTCAGGTCCCAGCGACAATGCCGATGGTCAGATCAAATGGCTCCGGCAACCGCTGCGGCCCATTTTGCGAGGGGACCCCCATGAGGATGACATCTCCAAGCCGAACCGCCCCGAGACAGCGATCCGCGTCGATCGCCATCTTTGCTGTTGTCGTTGCGTCCGTGGCACTGGCCGCGGCCCCTGCCGCGGTGTCTCCGGTGGCCGCGCAGGAACCTGAGGCCCACTCAGACTGGATCCCCTTCGTCGGCGAAGTCCCCATGGGCTGCACCGCTGCGCTTGGCTCGGGCAGCACGTTCTGCAGGACCCATCACAACGGCTGGGCCATCGACATCAACATGGACTTCGGCATGCCGATCTACGCGGCCGGCCCGGGTGTTGTGGGTTGGATCGAGGGAGACTGCGATCCCAACGGCGGCGACGGCAGTTGCAACAACGCCGCAGGAAACTACGTCGCAGTCGACCACGGCGATCATTTCAGCCGGTATATCCACTTGGCCTCATTCGGCTCGGAGTTCGAGATCGGCGACCCGATCACCGGCGGCCAACTCATTGGTTACGCAGGCAACAGTGGCACCAGCGGCAACGGAAGAGCGCATCTCCACTACGACGAGATCGCGCAACCGATCAGCATCACCCAACGCATCTTCTTCGGACCCATGCTCGCCTGCCACGGCGACACCGCTGTGCAATACCCCGACATCTTGGGCAAGACGGATTGGCAGGAGCTCCCGTGGGGCACGCTGCTCCGCAACGATGGCTACGAGTGTCTGGGTGGGATCACGGCAACTCCTCCCCCACCCCCGCCGCCCCTGGACCCAAGCCCCGGCGGTTCGGTCGGCCTGGCGATGGGTGACTTCGATGGCGACGGATTTGCCGACCTCGCGATTGGAATCGCAGGCGAGAACATCCGAGCGAAAGAGGACGCCGGCACCGCTGCGGTGGTCTATGGCAATACCACTGGTCTGGGCGATACCGAAGCGCTCCGGCAAGGCAAGACGCTCAAAGGCAAGGCCGAAGCCGGAGACATGTTGGGCGCAGCGGTCGCGGCCGGCGACTTCGACTGCGACGACAAGGACGACCTCGCGATCGGTGCCCCCGGCGAAGATCTGGGGGGACTGGTCGATGCCGGCGCTGTCTCGGTCAGCTACGGCGGCGGCAAGGACGTCAACAACCGGGCCACGATGATCTACCAAGGCAAGTGGGGCCTTCCTGGTCCGCTCGAAGCGGGCGATCTGACCGGATCAGCATTGGCTGTCGGCGACTTCAACAACGATGGCTGCGATGACCTCGCCATTGGTGCCCCCGGCGAAGATGTCGGCTCCCTGGTCAACACCGGCGCGGTGATGGTGTTGTACGGCTCACCGAACGGCTTCAGTGCCGAATCAGCATCCGAGCCCCTCCTCTATCAAGATGGCGGACTCGCGGGGTTCACCGAGGCTTCTGATTTCGTCGGCGCCGCGCTTGCCGCTGGCGACTTCAACTGTGACGGCCACGACGACCTGGCGATCGGGGTGCCGGGCGAATCGATCGATGGTAAAAACAACGCTGGCGCCGTCAGCCTGATCTTCGGTGGTGCCGACGGGCTCCGTCACGACCCCGTCACGCTGTATCAATCCGAAGGCATCGCCGGCAATCTCGAATCAGGCGACCGAGTAGGCACCGCTCTGGCTGCGGGCAACTTCAATGACGATGACTGCGATGACCTCGCGGTTGGAGCACCTCGGGAAGATCTCGGCGGCGGCAATGACGCCGGTGCGGTGAGCGTCTCGTTCGGATCACCCGAAGGTCTCATCATTGGAACGGTGCACTTCCAGAGCGAAGGCGGCCTCGGCGAAACCATCGAAGCCGACGACAACGTCGGCGCGGCGCTTGTAGCCATTGATCTCAACTGCGATGGTGTCGACGATCTCGCGGTAGGCGCCCCAGGCGAATCGATCGCTGGAATCAAAAACACCGGCTGGGTCGGAATTATGGCCGGCTCTCCCTCGGGCCTGGGGACCTCGCTGGCTTCGTTGTTTCAAACTCGTGGCGGCCTCCCCGGCAAGGACGAGGTCGGTGACGCGTTGGGGACGACCCTTGCCGCCGGCGACACGAACGGCGATGGCTGTGAGGACTTGGCCATCGGCGTGCCCGGCGAAGGCATCAGGTCTCGAGCCAAAGCGGGTCGGGTGATCGTCGTCCTCGGCGGACCGAACGGCCCGTCCGGCACAACAAACTGGTACCAGAGCAAGAACTTGCCAGGATCAAGCGAATCCGGCGACCTTCTTGGTGGCCCTGGCATCTGGACGCTTCTGGGCCTTTCGCTCCAGTAACGGGGCTCAGACGGGTAGGGACCTCAACTCACCACTTGTGGCGCCGATTGGCCGTCCGTGAGCTCGAACGAACCCCCGCAGCACACCATCCCGGCGGATCACCTCCCCAGCTTGCTGGGGGCCTCCCTCGACGCGTGTGTCATCCTCCGTTTTGCCCACGATCAACTGTCGATCGTGGGCGGCAACGAACTCTGGTCTGACATGTGTGGGACCCCTATACGCGATCTCATCCGACGGACGCCGGGCAGCTGCATGTCGAGCGAGCTCGTCGCGACGATCGAACGACGGATTGCCGACGGCCTCCCCGACCACATCTCGGCCATTCCTGACGGCCCCGAGCACCTGGTTGGTTCCAGAGAAGCGCTAGTGTCGCTACTACCGATTGCCCCGACGAATGGCCAAGCGTTCGTGATGGTCACCGCACGTTCTGTCAGTGCACCGCTAGTCGAGCCCGAACACGTGGGCATTCTCCAGGCACTGGGCGAGGGCGTGATTCGCATTGATCGCGAGCTTCGCATCCAATACGCAAACCCTGCTACCCAACGGCTCCTGGGATACCGGCCCGACCAACTCGCCGACACCGACATCCGCTCACTCGCCTGCGATGACTCCATGGCCACGTTGTCCGGCCACCTCGCGTCGACCTCGGCCGTCCCATCCTCGGTACGTCTCACCATGCGCAGCGCCCGCGGTGCCGACGTCATGCTCGAAGCGACGACGACGTTGATTCGCGACCCAGAACCCTCCGTGATCATGGCGCTCCACGATCTCGCCCACCAGCAAGAACACGAAGAGGCGCTGGCGGGGTTGTCAGCGGTCGATACCCTCACCGGACTTGCGAACCGTGACACCTTCTCCGAACACCTCAGAACCCTCGCAGAAAGCAGTGACGGACGCACTTTGGTGGTCGCGTTCTTGGACTTGGACAACTTCAAGACCATCAACGATGCGCTTGGCCACGACCAAGGCGACATCGTGCTGCAGACCATCGCCCAGCGGCTCGACCACGCCATAGGCGACCATGGCATGGTCGCTCGCTTCGGCGGCGACGAGTTCGTTATTGGCTGCTTGGGAAGTGGCGACGACCACCCCCAGGAACTGATCTCCATGCTGGGCCTCGCGTTTGCCGACCCGGTCGAGCTCGGAGGCAAGGAGTTCCAGGTCACCGTGAGCGCAGGTGTTACTTCGGCTACCGATGCCGATGCCATGCGGCCCGATGCCATGCTCAAGGCCGCCGACATCGCGATGTATGAGGCTAAGGACAAGGGCAAGGATCGCGTCGCGATCTACGACGAGTCGCTCGAACATCGCGCCACGGCTAGCATGGAGATCGAATCCGATCTTCGCCAGGCACTCGAGCGAGAAGAGTTCGTTCTCCACTACCAGCCGATTATGGACGTCATCCGTGGCCGCTGCGTGGGGTCCGAGGCTCTCGTGCGCTGGATGCATCCCGAACGCGGGCTGGTCCCGCCTGATGAATTCATCCCCGTCGCGGAACAGACGGGCCTCATCGTGCCGCTGGGCGCATGGGTGCTCGAGACCGCCATTGCACAGGCCGCGGCCTGGAACAGCCAACGGGTGACCCGACGCGCACTCGGCATCAGCGTCAACCTGTCCGGGCTCCAGCTCAGTGACACCGAGCTTGAGAGCCGAATCCACGCTGCGCTCAGCCACCATAGCTTCGACCCTGGCCGCCTCACGCTGGAGGTCACCGAAAGCACGCTGATGACCGACGCCAACGAGACCATGGCCACCCTCGAGCGACTACGCCATCTTGGCATCCGTATCGCTATCGACGACTTCGGCACGGGCTACTCGTCGCTCGCGTATTTGAAACAGCTCCTGGCCCGGGCACTCAAGATCGACAAGGCATTCATCGATGGCCTCGGGATCCTCAACGAGGATACGGCGCTGGTCACCGGCATCATTGGACTCGCGAACGCGTTGAGTCTCGAAATCGTCGCAGAGGGTGTCGAAAACGAGCTCCAGCTCCGAGAGCTCCGCCGGCTGGGCTGCGAGTTCTCTCAGGGGTACTTCCATTCTCGGCCGCTGCCCGCCGAGGATTTCGAGCGTTGGCTCAACGGCGGCGAGAACGAACCACCCGTCCTCGACCGCTCTTTCACCGAGGCCAGCTTCGGGGCAAACCCCATCATCGACGCGACAAGTGTTGGAGCCGGCCTCAGCACCGCTGCCGACGAACTCGACCACAACGTGTCGCCGCTGCCTGTAGAAACAGGCGCGAGCCCAATGCTCTTCGACCAGGACTCAAGCGCAACCGCTTCCGGCGTCTGAATCAAGTCGACCGAAAACGGCGGGCCGGGTTCGCCCTGAGCCGGCTGAGGGCCTACATTCTCGCCGGTGTCCAAGCGCGTCGTCACCTGGGTGATCATCTGGGGCCTCACCCTCGTGGGCGCCCGACTTACAGTCCTCGCACCCGAGGTCTGTCCAGCTGTCACTGTCGCGAGCACCCACGACGCGTCCATAGCTGCCGCTGACTGGATCATCAACAACCAAAAGCTCGACGGCCGGTATCTGTACGACTGGGACCTCGACATCGCAGGCCCATCCTCAGCGCCATACAACCTGGTGCGCCATGCCGGCACCACCATGTCGCTGTATCAGTTCGTGCTGGCGGGCGAGGAGCAGTATCTGGCCGCAGCCGATGAAGGGTTGGTCTGGCTGCTCGATCAACAGGTAGGCGATGGCAACGTCACTGCGATAGCTCCAGGACCCACATCGCGCGCCAAGTTGGGAACCGCAGCGCTGACTGCAGTGGGGCTGGTGCACCGCCGCCAAGCCACCGGCGACACCCAGTACGACGACCTCCTCCGATCACTGGGCCGCTTCATAGTCGGTCAGCAACGATCGAATGGCTCCATGTTGAGCTTCTGGAGCCCGGTCGAAGAGGCGCCCGTTGCGGGCGAGACCTCACTGTTCGCCACCGGCGAGGCGCTTTGGGCGATCGCACTGTTGCACAACACGTGGCCAACCGAGGGTTGGGACGACCCGGCCTGGACGACGCTCGAGTACATGGCCACCGACCGTGACGAGGACGAAGATGTCTGGCCTCGACCGTGGGCAGACCAGTGGGCGGCGTACAGCCTCGCGGAGATGGCCGAGTGGGGACTCGCCGATCACCACATGGACTACGCGCGGCTCTTGGCCGGCCAGTGGGGCATCGCCGTACGTTGGGAATCACAACGCAACGGTGGGATCGACGGACTGGTCCACGCACCTGAGTCCATCGCCGCCGGCCAGGGCACATGGCTCGAGGGAATAGCAATGATGCGCAAGCTCGCTCTGGCCGACGAGCGCTTTGGGGACCTCACCAATGATCTTGGCGATCGGCTCCAGTGCGGAGCAGGTCGCATGATCGCAAAACAACAGACCGGTACGGGCGCCATCGAAGTCGACGGCGGCTTCTTCGTCGACGGTGTGACACGAGTCGACGGCCAACAACACACGTTGAGCGGGCTCATCTTCACTGAACGTCTCCTACGCGAGGAAGATCCATCATGAACGGTTGGGTAGCAGCAGTGTTGAGTCTCCTTGTGGTCGTGAACCCGGTCGGAGTTTCACGGGCGGTGGCTTGGCCGGACCGCACCGCGTCATCATGGCGACGCGAGGTGTCGACCATCGTGGGCGCAGCAATCCTTGCCTTGGTGACCTTGGGGCTCTTAACGGCTCCCCTGCTCGACCTGGCTGACCTGACGACGCCCACCTTCCGGCTGGCAGCCGCCCTGCTGATTGGGTTGACGGGAGCCGTATGGATGATCGCTCCGACGTCACCTGTCGAGAGCCTCGACGACCACTCGTCGGCGCGGGTCACGCTGGGGCTGACGATGTTGTTGACGCCGGGACCGGTGTTCGCAGCGATGGCCGCTAACGGTGATGGCGGCGCGGCAGCAGGTGTGGTCTCGGTCATCATCGCCATGGGAGCAACACTGGCGCTGCTCGTCGCCCGACGCCTGCCAGAGCCTGTGGCCATCTGGGCCACGCGGTTCATCGGGGCGCTCACGATCGTGGTGGCCGTGGGCATCGGGATCAACGCTGCCCGGACTGTCTGACCAATCTCCGTCGTTTGTTCGCCAAGTCGTCGACCTGGCTGAGGAGCTCAGTCGACAGGTAGCAATTGTGCGGCTTGGCTCCTAAGGGTTAACGGGCCGAGGTCAGTTGTGCCAGCGTTGCACTCACGTAGCTGACCACGATCTGGTCCATGACGGCGACCGCCTTCTCTGCTTCATCGCCGTTGATAACGAAACTGAACAGCACTTCCGCACCGTCCACGGTGGTGAGAACGCCGGTCAGGGCGATGACATCGAACAAGGTGCCAGTCTTTGCGCGGACGTTCCCGATCGAGGTGCGCGCAACGATCTCACCAAGCGCAGTGACCGTGGGTTCGGCGCTATCGGGCAGCGGCTCATCCTCTGCAACATCGTTGGTGTTGCCGGCCGCGAGATCCAACTGAACATCGGGCCCGAATCGAGCAGCGAGCGTTCCGTCGGTGCCGGCATCGGATAGTCCAGCCAGCAGCGTTGGCCACCACGGCTGTCTCTGCGCGAGCCTCAGAGCCTCCACCAACTCGTGAGCCGCCAGCCGATTGAAGCGGGACAACCCCGAGCCATCGCCACCAGCGTTGCCCAGGTCCAGTCCGAGCCCCGCTATGTGGTCATAAATCACGGCTTTCCCGGCGTCGATCTCGCCGAGGCCCACGTGCTCAAGCCCAATTTGGCGAACCAGCGCCTCGGCAATCTCATTGTCGCTGCGCCCCAAGATGATGTCCACCATGGTGCGTGCCGAGGGCGACGTCTGGCGGGCAACGTGAACTGCTGAGCTGGTCGGCGATCCGACCCGCGCCTGGCCTCGAATGCCGATACCCGCTTGGCTGAACAGTTGTGCAATGAGCTGCGCGTTGCCGAGATCGGGATCGGCGAGGTACGCGTCGTCGCCGCGGTGCTGATTGTCATCGATCATGAGGCCCGACATCGGGCCGACATCGACAGGCAGATAGCGCTCGGGCCATCCGGGCCCAATCCGCGTGTCGGGGAAGTAGGACGGGTCAACCACCACGTCATTGATCACCGGGGCCACATCGTCGCCGTTCCGAGCAGCGAGACGGGCCTTCAATGCAGCAGCGAATGCCACGACGTCACCCTGGCGGAGCGTCGGGTCTCCGCCACCTACGACGAACACGTTGTCATCGTCATCGAGCAGGAGATGGGTAGCGAACCTGAACGTTGGATCCAACAGCTCAAGGGCACCGATGGCCGTCATGATCTTCTGGTTCGAGGCCGGCAACAACTGCTTGTGCGGCGAGCGTTCATCGACGTATCCCGATCCCTCGACAAAAACCGCGAACGAATACTGCACCCCAAGATCGTCGAGTGTCGCGAAGTTCCGGTCTACCGAGGTCCGCAACACCTCCGTTGATAGCAACGGCTCGGGCGTCGGTGTCGGTGTCGGCAGTGGTGTCGGTGTCGGCAGTGGCGTCGGTGTCGGCAGTGGCGTCGGCGTGGCCGCGATCTCTGCAGCCGTGACCGCAGGGGACGTCGGCGAAGGAGCGCCGTCGTTGGAAGAGCCCGTAGCGACCGGGCCGGGCGACGCGCGCGCCGGGAGAATCTCGGGGATGCCGACGTCAGAGGACGCAGAACAACCCACAGCCGCTGTTGCGACCGTGAGCAGCGCGGCGAACGCGCGCACGCGCCACCGGGGGGTCGTTCTCGCCACGCCCATCATCAGAAGCGTAGGAGGTCGAAACCCTCGAAACAGAGACCCCACCCCGAACGGGGAGGTACAAATCGGCAGTCGTCGCCGACAGCGCCGATACCCTTTGGTCACCAAGCCCTCGCCCTCGTCGGGCCGGTAGGAAACCCTGAAGGGCCTGGTCGGGCGGGGTGGTGACGGTCGGTTCGGAACGGATTTCGTCGATTTCGGAACGCGGTGGAAGACGGGTTACCTGCCGCGAGGATTCAGAAACGGATGGTGTGCACCCGGCTCCTGGCGGACTTGGACTCAGTAGCTGTCTCTGATGTGTCGTGGGGGACCGATGCGAGTTCGGTAAGGGCGGGGACGAATTGCCTTCCCGGAAACCACGTCGCTGGGGGTGTTCGTGGGACACACATAGGGACAGGAAAGATCGCGGGGTCGCGTTGATTGATCAATGCGTTCGTCGGGGTGGGGGCGACGGTGCTGGTCGATGTCGAGGGTAGCTGGCGGTGGCGTATTG
>Ga0302127_10000492_pt1 | contig 22001 bp, 19 predicted proteins | sample CB4_SCM_MG_FD_204452 | JGI IMG/M metagenome (GOLD analysis project Ga0302127, IMG submission 204452) | Marine microbial communities from Western Arctic Ocean, Canada - CB4_SCM | ecosystem: Environmental > Aquatic > Marine > Oceanic | place: Canada: Western Arctic Ocean | collected 2017-09-24
TGGTCGCGTCCTGAATCCACGATTCAGCGGCTATCTGATTCCCGGTATCGGGGACATCCCCGAACAAGTCCGTTCGGTGCTCTTGGAGATCCCCGATCCTCAGGGCCCTTTCGGCGTGCGGGGCATGGCAGAGATGCCCTTCATGCCTTACGCACCTGCGATCGCCGCAGCAGTGCACGATGCAACAGGTGTCTGGTTCGACAGCTTCCCCCTCACCCCCAGCCGGGTCCGGGCAGGTCTGGCCGCGGCGCTCGCCTAGCGTCCGGTCGAGGCAGGGCGAATTGGAGCCGAAACCACCACTTCAGGCACTACGTGTACGTGCGGGACACTTCACTCTGACGCACAGTCTGCCGATCGGAACAGCAATGAACGAACAACGCCATGATGGGCTGTTCTCGACTGCGATGGCTCAGTTCCACCGAGCCGCTGACCTGATCGATCTGGACGAGACCTACCGCGGGCTGCTGTCCCAACCCAAGAACGAGATCATCGTCAACTTCCCCGTGAAGATGGACGACGGCACCTAAGAGGTGTTCCGCGGGTACCGGATACAGCACAACAACACACTGGGTCCCTACAAGGGCGGGATGCGGTATCACCCCTCGGTCAACCTCGACGAGGTCAAGGCGCTCGCCGCGTGGATGACGTGGAAGACGGCGCTGTGCGACGTCCCGTTCGGCGGCGGAAAGGGAGGGGTTGCCTGTGACCCCCGGGCGCTCTCCACCACTGAACTTGCACGGATCACGCGCCGGTTCACCTACGCCATCGGGTCAAACATCGGCCCCGAGATCGATGTTCCAGCGCCGGACATGGAAACCAACGCGCAGACGATGGTCTGGATGATGGACACCTACGCAGCGTCCACCAACGACTCCACAGCGGCCAAGCGAGTCGTGACCGGCAAGTCCGTGGAATGCGGCGGCTCGCTGGGCCGCGAAAAAGCAACCGGCCAAGGCGCCGTGTTTGGCCTACAGCACTGGGTCGATGGGCACGGCTACAACCTGGGCGGGATGAGTGCCTCGATCCAAGGCTGGGGCAACGTCGGCGGCAACCTCGGCCGACTGCTCGGCGTGCATGGGGTTCTCATCAAGACCGTCTCAGATCACACCGGGGCGATCGTGGCGGACGAGGGCATCGATGCATTCGACCTGTCCCACTGGGTGGAAGACAACGGCGGCGTTGCCGGCTATCCAAAGGCCACCGAGATCACCGCGAACGAATTCTGGGACATCCCGGTCGACCTCTGCTGCCCGGCGGCTCTGGAAGCACAGATCACAGCTGACGTCGCCCATCGACTGCAGGCAAAGGTGGTCGTGGAGGCCGCGAATGGCCCAACCACTCCGGCAGCCGACGAGATCCTGCGCGAGCGGGGCATCGAAGTGTTGCCTGATGTCTTGATCAACGCCGGGGGCGTAGTCGTCTCCTACTTCGAGTGGCTCCAGAACCGCACAGCCGAGCAGTGGAGCCTCGACACTGTCGATCGTGGTTTGATGGACAAGATCTGGACAGCCGCCGACAAGATGGCTGCGGTCCAGCTCGAATTCGGGTGCACTCGGCGCGAGGCCTGTTATGTCGTGGCGCTCCGGCGCCTCCACGCGGTCTACGAACAGCGCGGCATCTGGCCCTAAAGGAGCCAAGCCGTTGGTGTGGATCTATTCCAGGCAAGCGGCCGAACGACGACAGCTACACCGTGACCTTCAACAAAATGTAGAATTCCCAGATCGTGAACGACCTTCGGATCAACGGACCCCGTTTGCTTGAACGCCTGGCCGAGTTGGCAGCGATCGGAGCCATCGAGGGCACGGACGGTTGCGCCAGACTCGCGCTTACCGACGAAGACAAAGCGGGCCGGGACTTGGTGGTCACCTGGATGCGCGAGTTGGCGATGGACGTCACCATCGATGGCATCGGAAACGTCGTGGCGACGTGGTCAGGTCCCAGCACCGACCGGTCGTTGGATCCGGTTATGACTGGTTCACACATCGACACGGTCCGGACCGGGGGGCGCTACGACGGCAACCTCGGCGTATTGGCTGGGCTGGAACTCATCGAGACCCTGACAGAAGCCGGCATCTCTCCAGAGCGCCCTATCGCCGTTGCCTTCTTCACCGACGAAGAAGGAGCTCGGTTCCCTCCTGACATGTTGGGCAGCCTCGTCTACGTGGGCGGCTTGCGGCTCGAGGATGCGCTCGATATCGAGGGCATCGACGGCGCCATTGTCGGCGCCGAGCTCGATCGCATTGGTTACCAGGGGCTCGCGCCTCTCCCTGGGCCAGTACCCCACGCGTTCGTCGAGCTTCATGTCGAACAGGGACCGGTTCTCGAAGCCGAAGGCATCACGATCGGCGCGGTCGAAAGTGTTCAGGGGATCAGCTGGACCGAACTAACCATCGTGGGTCAGTCCAACCATGCCGGCACGACCCCGATGAACCACCGACGCGACGCGGGCTACGCGGCTGCATGTGTGACCACCTTTGTCCGAGACCTGGCCACCGAACTCGGTGGCTGCCAAGTGGCTACGGTCGGCAAGATCGACCTCCACCCGAACCTCGTCAATGTTGTGGCCGCACAAGCCACCGTCACCGTGGACCTTCGCAACACCGACGAGACCATCCTCAAAGAAGCCGAGCGCCGGCTAGAGATATTTTGTGACCAACTCGGGGGCGCTCAAGGTGTCACCATCACCCCGCGGGTCCTGGCCCGGTTCGAACCCGTCGTGTTCAACAGCACAGTGGTAGATCTCGTGGCTGACACCGCCGCCGCCCTTGGCCACTCGGTAAACCGCATGCCCTCGGGTGCCGGACACGACGCCCAGATGATGGCAAGGGTCTGCCCCACCGGCATGGTGTTCACCCCAAGCCGAGATGGCATCTCACACAACCCCGCCGAGCACACCGACCCAGCAGATATCGAGGCCGGAGCCAACGTCTTGCTCCACACCGTGATGACGCTGGCCGGAGGAACTCCATGACCGACGCCACCCTTGACCCCGACGCTGCTGCTGGAGGACCCCTGCAGACCAGCGGAGGTCGCCGGTTACGCATCGCCGCGGCCCAGCTCGGACCCATCGCACGCAACGAGGGCCGTGACAGCGTCGTGGCTCGCCTGGTGGCACTGATGGAACAAGCTGCATCAGCCCAGGTCGAGCTGGTGGTCTATCCCGAGCTCGCGCTGACCACGTTCTTCCCCCGCTGGTATTGCGAGGACGAAGACGACCTTGATCTCGACAGCTTCTACGAAACCGAGATGCCAGGACCGGCAACACAGCCGCTCTTTGACGCCGCCAGAGACCACGGTGTGGGTTTCTGTCTGGGCTACGCCGAGCTCACCCCCGATGGCCACCGCTACAACACCCAGATCCTGGTCGAACGCGATGGAAGGATCGTCGGGAAATACCGCAAGGTGCATCTCCCCGGCCACCGCGAACACGAGCCGTGGCGCGAGTTTCAACACCTCGAGCGGCGATACTTTGAACCGGGCGACGAATTCCCCACCTTCCGAGCATTCGGAGGCATCGTCGGCATGGCCATCTGTAACGATCGGCGGTGGCCAGAGACCTATCGGTGCCTCGCGCTCGGTGGCGCCGAGCTCATCCTCATTGGCTACAACACCCCGCTGCACTACGCCCCTGACCCCAGCCAAGATGCCCTCGCGTCACATCACAATCATCTCGTGATGCAGGCGGGCGCCTACCAAAACGGCTGTTTCGTGGTTGGCGTGGCCAAGGGCGGCACCGAGGAGGGCGTCGAGTCGCTCGCCGACAGTTGTGTGATCGCCCCGACCGGTCGCGTCGTGGCATTGGCAGCATCGTCAGGCGATGAGCTCGCCATAGCGGACATCAACCTCGACCTTTGTTCGAATTACAAGGACACGCTGTTTCAGTTCGAGCGCTACCGACGCCCCGAGGTCTACACCGCCATCACCGCACAGCGCGGGGCCACCCTGCCCCCACCCGTTGAAACCCATAGGGAAACAGAAATCGACGAGGACCAGTCATGACCACGTTCGACCTCAATGGCACGCCTGTCACCGTTCGTAGCGATCATCCCCATCTGCTCAGCGCCTTGCGTGAAGAGCTCGACGTCATCTCGCCCAAAGACGGCTGTTCACCCACTGGCCAGTGTGGTTGCTGCACGGTCCTCGTCGATGGAAAAGCTCGCGTCGCGTGCCAGATGGATCTCGAAAAGATGGCTGGCAAGACCATTACCACGCTCGAAGGGATGGACAAGGCCGAGGTCGACCGGATGTCGGCAGCGTTCGCGGCATGTGGCGCACTGCAGTGCGGGTTCTGCACACCGGGCATCGTCGTCCGAACCAAAGCCTTGATCGACAAAAAGGGTAGCGACCTGACTCGCGACGATGCTGCGCGCCACCTGGGTGCCCACCTCTGCCGCTGCACGGGCTACATCAAGATCCTCGATGCTGTCGAGATGCTTGCCTCAGGCGAAGTGGTCGAACCCAAACTGCCAGGCGGCGTGGGTAGCCGGGGCATGAAGTACGAAGGCCGCGAACTCGCTGTTGGGATCCGACCGTTCATCGACGACATGCGCCCGCCAGGCTTGCTGCACGGCGCGTTCAAACTGGCCGACCACGCTCGCGCCGACATCATCTCAATTGACACTGCCGCGGCCGAAGCGGTCGACGGTGTCGAGCGGGTCCTCACCGCAGCTGACGTTCCGGGTGTGTTTCGCGTCGGGATCATTCATCAGGACTGGCCGGTTTTTATTCCCGTCGGTGGCCGCACCAGCTACCTCGGTGACGTGCTGGCCATGGTGGTGGCATCGGATCGCGAGACCGCGCGTGCCGCTGCGCAGCTGGTCGAGGTGACCTACGACGCCCACGCGCCGATGACCGATCCAGCGGCCGCCGTCGCGTCTGACGAGAACGCAGTCTGGGAGCTTGACGGGAACGTGCTGTCGACATCGACGTACGCCCGTGGTGATGTTGCTGGGGCGCTTGCTGATTCTGCGCACGTCGTCGCGGCAACGTTCCAGACCCAGCGGATCGACCACGCATTTGTCGAACCTGAGTCCACCCTCGCAGTCCCAACCGAAGACGGCGGGATCTACGTGTACAGCGGTGGCCAGGGGATCTGGGACGACCGCAACGACATTGCCCGCGTTCTCGACATCGACCACAGCGAAGTGACCGTCGAGCTCGTCTCCAACGGCGGCGCATTCGGTGGCAAAGAGGACATGTCAAACCAGGGCCAGACCGCGCTCGCGGCGTGGCTCCTGCGCAAGCCCGTCAAGACGACCTTCTCGCGCGAGGAATCGTTCTTGGTCCACACGAAGCGGCACCCCATCCGCATGGAATACAAGGCAGGCTGCGACAGCGAGGGCAAGCTGCAAGCCCTCCACGTGCGCATGCTCGGAGACTCAGGACCTTACGCGTCAGTCGGAATGAAGGTCCTCGAACGCGCCGCAGGCCATGCCAGCGGGCCCTACGTCGTTCCCAACATCGATGTCGAGGCCGTGGCAGCGCGTACCAACAACTCCGTGTGCGGTGCGTTCCGTGGATTCGGCGCCAACCAGGCCCAGTTCGCCATGGAAGGCATCATGGATCGGCTCGCAGATGCCGTCGGTATCAACAGCTGGGACATGCGGAACCGCAACGTGATCGACCCCGGTGATGTCTGGGGCCCTGGTCAAATTATGGACGACGGCTGCTTGGGAGCTCGTGCTTGTCTCGATGCCGTCAAGCCCGCCTTTGATGACGCCGTTGCCGAAAGCAAGCCAGTCGGGTTGGGTCTTGGTCTCAAGAACTCCGGGCTCGGAAACGGGTTCAAAGAGATCGCCCGGGCCGTCGTGCGCTTCCGCGAGGACAACATGGTCGAGGTTCGCCATTGTTGGACCGAGATGGGCCAGGGCGTCCACACCGTCGCGCTCCAAGTCGCCGTCGAGGAATTGGGTATCGAGGCCGAGCGGATCGAGGTTATTGTCGACACCACGCGTGAGCTCGGCGCCGGTCAGACCACAGGATCTCGCGGGACCCTGATGGGCGCCGGCTCGGTCCAAGACGCATGTCACAAGGCTCTGGCCGGAGGGTGCGAGATCGGTGTCGACTACGAAGGCGAGTACCGCATCGACTGGACCAATTCGCTGTCCGACGGTCTCGAGAACCCCGTCATCCACTCCACGTTCGGTTATGCCGCACAGCTCGTGGTACTCGACCCCGAAACAGGCAAGGTCGACAATGTCGTGGCCGCCCACGATGTCGGCAAGGCCGTCAACCCGCTGCTCTGCGAGGGCCAAATCGAGGGCGCTGTCCATATGGGTCTGGGCTACGCGCTCAGCGAGGGCTTCCCGTGCGACGAGCTGGGTATGCCGGCCAACATGACGCTGCGAAGCCTCGACATCATCCGCCCCAAGGACATGCCGCCCGTCGATGTGATCTTGGTCGAGTCGGCCGAACCAAACTCGCCCTATGGCATCAAGGGCGTCGGCGAGATCGGACTCGTCCCGACCGCTGGCGCGGTCGCCACGGCGTTGTGGCAACACGACGGCCAATGGCGCACGGAGCTTCCAATGGTCAGCGAGTCCAATCGCGAGCGAGCCTCAGCGTGGCAGTAGGGCCAGGGCTCGCGCAGAACCAGACCACCGGTCTGGTGTGCGCGCACCACCACCTCTACTCGGCGCTGGCTCGTGGCATGCCCGCTCCGCCGCGCACACCCGGGTCATTCCTCGACATCTTGGAGTTGGTCTGGTGGCGTCTCGACGTCGCACTGGACCTCGACACGATTGAATGGTCGGCCAAGCTGGGGGCGCTCGAAGCACTCGAGCGCGGCACCACGTGCATCATCGACCATCACGAGTCGCCCAACGCCATCGAGGGTTCGCTTGAGGTAATCACCTCCGCCTGCGCAGAGGTTGGTGTCCGAGTCAACGCTGCTTACGGGCTCACCGATCGCCACCCCGGGGGTTTCGATCAGGCGCGGGGCATGACCGAGGGTGCCCGGCTGGGGATCGAAGAGAACCGGCGCCATCTCGCCGCAGGTGGCCGGGGCATGGTCGGCATTCACGCCGCCTTCACCTGCTCGGACGAAACCCTCGAAGCTGCTGCTTCGCTGGCCGCCGAGTTCGGCGTCGGCGTCCACATCCATGTTGCCGAAGGCCATGCTGACCAAGGCGCAGCCAGCCGATTGGCTGACCTCACAACCAATCAGTGGTTGATCGTCCACGGCGTTCACCTGGCCGACGATCACAAGCTGGCGGGAACCATCATCCACAACCCGCGCTCGAACATGAACAACGCCGTTGGATACGCACGGCCAACTCGGTTCACGAATCCAGTCGGGTTGGGTACCGATGGGATCGGCGCCGACATGGTCGACGAGTTCCGTGTTGCCTACGTTCGACTCCGCGAGGACGACGTCACCGAATCGCCTGACATCGTCTGGGCCATGCTCGCCACAAACGCGTCATTATTTCCCGAGTCCGCCGACGACATCGTCACCTGGTCCTATGACGACATGGACCCGTGGCGTCTCGCGTTCACCACCGGGGTGTCGCCTACCCACATAAGCATTGCGGGTGAGACGGTCATGAACAACGGTGTGCTCACCAACGTCGACGCCCACGAGATTCGAGCCAAGGCCGCCGAGGCCGCGCAACGACTATTCACGAAAGTGGAGACCATCTGATGACCCAGCCCGTCGCCATCTACCTCCAAGATGCTCACGACATTCGAGACGCTATGGAGTACGCGCAATATGCCGAGCAACGCGGCTTTGATGCCGTGTGGCAGGCCGACTCACGCCTGGTGCGCGAGGCGTGCGTCCCAATGGCAGCGTTCGCAGCGACGACCGACACCATCAAGATCGGCAGCGGCGTTGTCGACTGTTGGACTCGCAACCCCGCTCGTTTGGCATCGACCTTCTCAACCCTCGACGATCTGGCGCCTGGTCGAATCATCTTGGGCATCGGCGCATGGTGGGACCCTCTCGCATCGAAGGTCGGCGTGGAGCGTGCCCGCCCGCTGATGGTCATGCGAGAGATCGTCGAGTCGTGCAGAGCGTTACTCCAGTGTGATGGCCCGGTTACCTATGACGGCGACTTCGTGCACCTCGACGGCGTCGAGCTGGACTACGTCCACCAAGAACGTCGTGCCAAAGACGTGCCGATCTACATCGGAGCCACGGGCATGAAGATGATGGAGCTCACAGGCAAAATCGCTGATGGCGCCGTGCTGAACTACATGGTCGACCCCAGCTACAACATCCGAGCAATGGATGCGCTCGAGAAGGGTGCGCATGCATCAGGGCGAGACATCGACGACATCGACCGCCCCCAGCTCATCGTCTGCTCGGTGGACGAAGATCGCCAGGCTGCACTCGACGGAGCGCGCCTCTTGTTGACCCAGTACCTCGGCCAACAGCCCCACATCATGGCCGCCAGCGGCGTGTCCGACGAGCTGCTCAACGACATCCATCAGGTGCTCACATGGCCGGCAACCCACGAGGAAGTCGTCGCCGCGTCGAAGCTGGTCCCCGACGACGTCGTGCAGCGCTGTACCGCGTCGGGTACCCCCGAAGAGGCCAAGGCCAAAGTCCAGGAGTACATCGCAAACGGGTGCACCACGCCGATCCTCTATCCCCTCGGCCCCGACGTACGCCTCATGGTCGACACATTCGCCGACTGGACGCCCTGACAGCCCTGCAGGCCTGACCTTGGTGGGCTCGGCGGCGCAGCGACAAGCGTCTTGGACTACTTGAGGGGCAGACCGTAGTGTCAGCGCATGGCGCATGCGGATGGAGAGCTGGCACGACTGGACGCCGTCGCGCTCGCCCAGCGCATTCGAAACGGTGACCTGACACCTGCGGAGGCCGTGCAGGCCACCATTGACCGCATCGAAGCGCTGGACGGACAACTCAATGCGGTGACCACCCGGCGCTTCGAACAGGCACTCGACGAAGCCACCGGCGATCTGCCCGATGGCCCGTTCCGTGGAGTGCCCTTCCTCCTCAAGGATCTCTGGCCCGCCAGCAAGGGCGACCCATTCCACATGGGCAGCTCGGGATTCAAGAAGGCCAACTACATCGCCAACGCCGACTCGGTCATCACGCAGCGATATCGAGACGCCGGATTCGTGCTCGTTGGGCGCACGAACACGCCCGAGCTCGGCCTGGTGGCAACAACAGAACCGTTAGCCTATGGCCCCACCCGGAACCCCTGGAACACCGACTACGGGACCGGAGGCTCCAGCGGCGGCGCCGCAGCTGCGGTGGCGTCTGGCATGGTCCCTGCGGCAAACGCGAGCGACGGCGGTGGTTCGATCCGGATCCCAGCAGCGATGTGTGGCTTGGTTGGTCTCAAGCCAAGTCGGGGCCGGATGTCGATGGGCCCGCTCCAGGACGAGTGGGGCCTCTCGGTCCAACACGTCGTCTCGCACTCGGTGCGCGACGCCGCGGCGATCATGGACGTGACCGCGATCGCGACCCTTGGCGATGGTGTCATCGCCCCGGCCATCGGTCAGCCCTACGCAGCCCGCGTCGGCGCTGATCCTGGACGCCTCCGGATCGGCGTCTGGAGCGAGCCACCAAGCGACGACCTGGATCTCCACCCCGAGTGCCAACAGTCTGCGAACGACGCCGCGGCACTGCTGGAAGCGTTGGGCCACGACGTGTCGGTAGCGCACCCAGCAATGGCGGACGACCGTGAGATTGCCATGCAGTTCGCGGCAGTGTGGCTGTCGGGCGCGGCCGCAAACGTCATCAATCTGGGCGCGATGCTCGGACGCGAGCTGACCCAGGCCGATCTAGAGCCGGCAACTTGGACCATGGCCCAATTAGGTTCCGACCTGTCTGGCGTCGACGTGCTGCAGGCCCAGGGGGCCATGCACACGTTCCGGCGGGGCATGGCTGAATGGTGGGAGGACGGATGGGATCTTCTTCTCACACCAACAACCATGCAACCAGCTCCTCGGATCGGCGAACTGACCTCGACCAGTGAAGAGCCGCTGCGCAACGCAATCCGATCGATCCCGTATGCCGCCTATACCTCGATGTTCAACGTCACCGGCCAACCGGCCATCTCGCTGCCATTGCACCACACGGCCGGGGGCCTTCCGATCGGCATACAACTTGTCGCAGCCTACGGCCGAGAAGACCTGCTGATCGAAGTCGCCGCTCAGCTCGAAGCCGAAGTCAACTGGGCCGCCAACCGGGCCCCCTTGCACGCATGAGGTATCTATGACAGCGCTCCCCGATGATTTCGGACCTGAAGAAGAGTGGGACGATGAGTGGAACGCCGACGACTGGCATGACCTCGGGGTTGCCGACCGGAACTACCGCAACGAAGAGACCTGGGGAAACTGGCTGCTCAAGCTGGCCGCCGTTGCCATCGTGCTCCCGCTCGTGCTCGGCCTCCTGGTGTGGATCCTCATCCTGATCTTCTGAGGCCCTACTCCCTCTGTCGGCAGGGGTACCGTGACGGCATGACACGAACCGTTTTACGCGGTGCCAGGACGGGCGATGTGGCCTTTTGCGATGGCCTCATCGTCGCTACCGGCGCCATCGAGCCACTCGATGGTGACACCGAAGTCCACATCGACGGCGACATCATCACACCAGGGCTGATCAACACCCACCACCACCTCTATCAGTGGATGACACGTGGACAAGCCACGGGCTGTGACCTCTTCGAGTGGCTGGTGACGCTCTATCCGGTCTGGGGACGCATGGACGTCGAGGACGTCCACGCCGCGGCGGTCGTTGGTCTCGCCGAGCTCGCTGCGACGGGCTGCACAACCGCATTCGACCACCACTATGTCGTCCCGCGCGGCGACGACCAAGTGTTCGATGTCATCGTCGACGCTGCCCGTCAGGTGGGCGTCCGCCTGCATCTGAGCCGGGGATCAATGGACCTCAGCGAAAAGGACGGTGGCCTTCCGCCCGATCATCTGGTCGAAGACCGCGACGCGATCCTCAGCTCGACCGAGCGAATCATCGCCGAACATCACGATGGGGTCATGGTGAACATCGTTGTGGCACCCTGCAGCCCGTTCTCGGTCACCAGCGGGTTAATGGTGGAGTCCGCCGAGCTGGCTCGTCGCCATGGCCTTCGTTTGCACACACACCTGTGCGAAACGATCGACGAGCAAGACCATTGCCTCGAACGGTTTGGGCGCCGACCTGTCGATCAGCTCGCCGAATGGGATTGGCTGGGCGATGACGTCTGGCTCGCCCATGGCATCCACTTCAGCGACGACGAGATTGCCACCCTGGGACGTGGCGGTACCGGAGTCACGCACTGCCCGTCATCCAATGCGCGGCTCGCCGCGGGAATGTGCCGCGTGGTCGACCTGCAAGCCGCCTCGGTCCCTGTTGGGCTGGGTGTTGATGGCGTCGCCAGTAACGAAGTGGGCGGGTTATTCCCCGAGCTGCGCCAAGCGCTCTACACCGCGCGACTCCGAGAAGGCCGTGCGGACGCGCTGATGCCGGCAGACGTGCTGCAACTCGCCACGATGGGTGGATCCCAATGCCTGGGCAGACCCGAACTCGGGCGTCTCGAGGTCGGCGCCGCTGCCGACCTCGCCATTTGGCCCGGGAACGACCTCGGCGACATCGCCGACCCCATCACCGCGCTGGTCATGGGGCCCGATCGGCGGGTCCGGCATCTGTTCGTCGCCGGCGAGCAGCGCATTACCGACGGCCATCTCAAGGGCGTCGACGTCGCGGCCGCCCACAAGCGCTTAGCGGAACGCTCCAGGCGGCTCTGGGCCTGAGCACCGCGGTCGTCTAGCCTGCCTGTCATGCGCGCGGAGTTCACCGTCGAACCGTTTGTAGATGGCCACCCAGGACCCCACGTCCAGGCCGCAATCGCTGCAGCCGAGGCCTCAGGCGCCACGGTCGAAGTTGGTCCCTTCGGGACCGCGATCGCAGGCGCTGACGACCTCGTTCTTCATGCCATCGACGCTGTGGTCCGTGCGGCCACCGGCGCCGGAGCCACGCGTCTCACGCTGCAGATCACGACCGACAGCTGACGGGCCCACCAATAAGACGGCCGGCGTGGGGACCACTGAACCTGCCGACCCGAGGTGCGACAGGCCGAGCTACGGCGCCCCAAGACGCTCACCGGCTACCGTCACGGCATGAGCCGCCAATACATGGACCTGTCGGGGCCTGAGATCGCCACCGAAATTTCGCCCTCTTCTATACTGCTTCTGCCCATCGGTGCCGTCGAACAGCACGGGCCACACCTCCCAATGTCAGTCGATGCGGTGATCGCTGACGAGACTGCGACAGCGGTCGTCAACGAATGTGGTGACGAACTCGACGTCTGGCAACTCCCGACGATCTCCATCTCGAAGTCCAACGAACATGCGTGGTCGCCGGGAACGCTGTACTTGTCGCCCGAGACAATGATGGCCATGCTGCGAGACATTGGACGGTCCGTGGCCAGCACCGGCGCCGAACGGCTAGTGCTCCTGAACGCACACGGCGGCAACACCACCCACCTCGGCACGGCGCTACGCGAGCTTCGGCTTCAGTTCGGCCTCAAGACTTTCCTGATGCACCCGTCGCTGCCACCGGCATACGGGGGCGCGTCAACCGAGGAAGAGCTCGGTATGGGAATCCACGGCAGCAAGAACGAAACCTCCGTCTTCATGCATCTACGCCCCGGCGAGACGAAGCTGGAGCTCGCCGAGCGCAAGGTTCCCGAGGCCATCGCCGAAAACGAACACGTAAAGTTCGGCGGGTCAGTGTCATTCGGATGGCTCTCCAACGACTTCGACCCCGACGGCTACATCGGCGATCCGACCGGGGCCAGCGAAGAGCTTGGAGCGGAGCTCTTCACACACGCTGTTGGCAAGTTGGCCGAAGGTATGGAAGAAGTGAAAACGTTCGATTTCGGACGCTGAGCCCGACTACTCGATAAGTCCTAGAGCAACAGCCACGCGCCGTAGATAGGCGTATTGGTCTGCCATGTCGAACATTGGCAGCAGGAACTCGTCGAGACCGTGCTGGCTAGCGATCTCGGAGATCTCCTCGCCACATGCTCTGGCACTCCCCATGATGATGAAGGGTTCGACCCACTCGTCACGCACGTGTTCGGCGGCGGCCTCGAGACCACCAGCCATCGCGTTTCGGATGCGATCAGCGTCGGCGTCCGAGAGGCCAATCGCGTCCTTCACCGCCTGTGGGGCATCCACCAGCCGATACGTCATGTGCGGCCGGACGAACTCGAGATCATCCTCGTCGGTGACGACGGCGGTCGAGTAGCAGATGCGGGCGGGACCGCTGCTGCGGATCCGCTCCACCGACGCGTTGAGGCTCGGCTTGTGGATGAAGTCCAGCATAACCCCGTCGGCCAACCGGCCGCCGAGCTGCAGCATCTTGGGGCCCCGCCCGGCAAGCCAGATCTCGATGTCCTCGCGCCCATATTCCATCGAGGCAGACCGCATCGTAGTCGACTGCCCGTCGTAGTCGGTTGCGCCACCAGCGAAGAGCGCCCGTGCCACCTCGATGGTCTCCGCTACCGCCCGCAGCGGCTTGGTCCGCGCCAAGCCGATGGGGTCAAGCGTCAACGAGCCACCCGCACCGATTCCGAGAAACGCTCGACCGCCGCTCAGCTCGTCCAGGCTGGCAATGGCTGAAGCCGTGGTTGCGGGATGGCGCGTGTACGGATTGGTGATTCCAGGCCCGATCTCGATCGTGGTTGTTGCCGCGGCGATCGCACTCATAACCACGTGGACATCTCGGGTAACCAAGCCCTCGTCGTAAACCCAGCATCGATCAAATCCCAAAGCCTCGGCCTCGACAGCGAGCGCGACCATGTCGGCAATCGGGCACTCGGGGATCACGTTGATGCTGCGCTTCATGGGACCGTCCTTCAGGCTCGTCGACGACCACAGCGGGTCTCAGAGACGCTCACACTACGCGATCGTGATGTTCGACTGCGACGACAGTCACGCCAGGCTCCATCAATGTCAACGCCGCGACGAGGTCATCCACGAACGACCGATTGACATCGGCCACCTTGGTAATCACGATCGCGAGACGGCCCGTGTCGGCCAACTCCTTGCGCGCGCCACGCTCGTGAAGCAGGACGGTGGCGGCCGCCTGTGGTGTGAGGCGCTGGTACGCCGTGCACCCAGCCAGCGCAGCAACCCGCAAGGGTCGATGGCACTGGTCGGCAATAACACGGCCCAACGCATCCGCCCCGATGACCGACGCCATGACGGTCACCGAGGAGGGCGCCACAGGCTCGTACTCCGCCGGCGCCTTGAACGGCCGTTGCCGCGATCCGTCGGCTTCGATGACGACATGATCGATGGCCCGAAACCAGAGGTTGCACCATTCGGGTGGGACTCCAAAAGCCTTCTGTCTCTCGGTGGCCTTCCAGATCATCACCGGCGACACGGCAGTCGCGGTCACAACCTCGTCGACCGAGGGGGACAACAACACCGGACGGCCGCCATGTTGATCATGTCCCATCTTGGTGGTGCAGGTGAGTGCAACCGATCCATGCAGCTGATCACCAAGAGCATGGAGCACGGTGGTTTTCCCGCCCCCACCAACAATGGCCACGTGCTCGTGGAGCCCGAGGTCCAGTGATCTCGCGAGCTGGCTCAGCGGAGTTGGTTCGACCACGTCATCACCGCCTCTACAGCGGCCCCGCCGATGGCCAGTGCCTTGTCCGATATCTCGTCCACACGGGCGTCGATCCGGGGATCGACATCTCCCACCTTGAGGCCCACAGGCACCACCTGGCCCGGCTTGATGAGGCCGCGCACAATGCCATCGAAGGGTGCGGTGAGCGCCGAACCGTCGACCTCGCCCAGCAATTCCCCGGCTTCGACCACGTCGCCGATCGCCCGGGTCCAGGTGATCTCTCCGGCGGCGGGAGCACGGAGTACCCGTTCACTCCCCCGGCCGCCCACCAGACCTGGTGTACCGGTATCGGCCTCGGCCTCGCCTTCCCACATGAGCCTGCCGAGTCGCGGCCCGCGCATGGTCTCGACAACTGCGTGGCAATCCATCCCGGCTCGAAAGCCAGGACCCAACGCGACCACGAGCGGAGCATCGGTCAGGGATGTATTGATATTGCGCTTGGCCAAGCGGGCGTCGACTACAACTTGCGCGCTGATGTCGGGAAGATCCGGCGCCACCACCACCCCAACGTCACCACTGAACGCGATGTGTACGGCCTCGTCCGCTGTCCGCGCACGACGGCCGACCATACCTTCGACAGACACGCGCCCGTCATGAATCGCCGTGGACAGAGCAACCGTGCGCCGCACCGTCAGCGGGTTGTCGAGCTCGCACACGACCACGGGGAACCCCGCACGGGTCAGGCGCCATGCGACACCGGTCGCCAGATCACCACCCCCGCGAAGCAGGCACAGGTGGTCAGCCGCCACGTTCGTGCCCGATGACCTCGGCGAGGATCGATACCGCTATCTCAGCGGGTGTCTCGGCGGCGATCTCGATGCCAATCGGTGAGTGGACTCGATCCAACGCCTCCTCGGAGGCGCCTTCGGCCACCAGGCGTGCCCGCGTGGTTTCCCAACGCCGACCGCTGCCCATCAACCCGATGTAGGGGGCAGGCGTCTCCAACAGCACCGGCAAGATCTGCGTATCGAGATCGACGTTGCGGGTAACCATGACCACCCGCGTGAACTCGTCAATCGGTTGGGCCTTGACTGCATCTGCGATAGTGCCGCTCAAGATGGCTTCGGCGCCCTCGACGTGCTCGGTGAGCTCGGTTCGGTCATCCCAAGCAATCACCCGGTAGCCAAGCCAGCCTGCGAGCTCGATCACTGCAGTGCCGACGTGGCCGATCCCAATGACATAAATGGTGGTCTGTGGCATGTGTGGCTCCAGATACAGCTCGACCTCGCCCCCGCAAACGCCGGGGTCGCCCGCGCCAGGATCGAGAAGCGAATAGGTGACGCACCGCGACCGGCGTGAGGCGATAACTTCGCGGCACTCGCTCACCACGCGTGCCTCCATCTCTCCCCCGCCGATGGTCCCTGACAGGCTGCCATCGGCATAAACGAGCATCTTTGAGCCCGGCCGACGGGGAACCGAACGACGCGAATCGATCACGGTGGCACAGACCACGGCGCGGCGCTGGTCGATCGCGTCGACGAGCTCGTTGAGAATATTCATGACGTGCTCCAGAGCCGATTCGCCTGATGCTGGGTTCTTGCCCGCATCTGCTCGAGATCGGCGCCCAACACCTCCCCCGACCGGACCCGCCACTGTCCTGCAACCATCACGTCTCGGACGTGGGTGTGATTGCGCCACAACACCAGCTGGTCGAACACGTTGTGGGCGCTCAACGGTGTCGGAAAGCGGCCATCAACAATCTGGAGGTCGGCCGACCATCCCGGCTCGAGTCGCCCGACCCGATCTAGGCCCAGTGCCTTCGCCCCACCCTCGGTTGCCATGCCCAAAACAGTTGCAGCAGGCATGGCGCCAGGGTCGAGCAAACGGGCTTTGTGTAACAAGAACGCGCCCCGCATGACCTCGTAGAAGTCATTGATATAGCCATCGGAGCCCAAGCCAACAGTGACGCCAGCTCCAAGAAGTTCGGGCACGGGTGCAATGCCGCCACCAACTTCGCAGTTGGCCAGGGGCATGTGGCTCACGCGCATCGAGGTCTCGGCGATGATGGCTCGCTCGCGGTCAGACAATTGCACACACTGGCTGGCTAGAAAGCCAGGGCCCGCGACCCCGATGTCGTCGTAGAACTCGAGCGTGCGCTTCCCGAGATGCTCCTCGCACCACGCGCCCTCGTGGATGCCTTCGTTGCAATGTGCATGGGTCAACACGCCAAGTTGTTCGGCGAGGCCAAACACCCGCCGGATGTAGTCCTCCGAACAGGTGAAGGTGGTGTGGAAACACATCATCCCTGACACCAGGTCACTTCCCCGCGCGGCCTCGATGAGGTCTACGTTCTCGGTGAGGCCGAGGTCGGCAATAACTGGGCCGGCTCGTTCGGTTGCCTCGAAGCTCAGGATTCCGCGGATACCGCGCGCCTCAACGATCTCCTTCTCGGCCAACAGGGCACCAGGCAGCGCGTGCGGGGCTTCGAGAATGTCGTAGAACGACGTGGTGCCCGACCGCAGCATCTCCGCACAAGCCCAGTCGGTAGCGGCCACGATCATGTCGTGGTCAAGGGCATCTTCGACTTTGGGCCACCAGTAGTCGTCCAGAAAGCTCCAGAACCCGTCGGGTGCTTCGTCGACGGGGATGCCATGAGCAAGGACGCCGTACATGTGCACATGCGCGTTCACGAACCCGGGCATCACCACGTGTCCCGCTGCGTCGATCACCTCGTCGTCGCGGTGATCGGCGCGGAGCTGACCGTGGGGCCCAATGGCATCGATGACGCCGTCAATGACCCGCACGCCCCAGTCCTCGGCCGGCTCGCGGTCGGCCGCAATCACCAACCAATCGGGCAGGATGAGGCTCATAGGACCCGGACGAGACCTATCGGGTACACAGCCACCAAGCTCACCCTTGTTGTGTCAACGCGTTGAAGACGCGTTCAGGAGTGAACGGGAGATCGTCAATGCGAGCACCCGTGGCGTGAAGGATCGCGTTGCGAATAGCGGGAGCAACCCCGTCCTTGGGAATTTCGGCCACTGCCTTGGCTCCGAACGGACCGGAGTCCTCCATTGTCTGGACGAGGTAGACCTCGGTCTCGGGCATCTCATCGGCCCGATAGATCTTGTACGGCCCCAGCGAGGCGTTGAGCATCCGGCCGGACTCGTCGTAGGCGTACTCCTCGCAATGGGCGTACCCAAGCGCTTGGATCATGCCGCCTTCGACTTGACCTGAAGCTGTCACGGGATTGATCGCGACGCCACAATCCACTGCCATGACCAGTTTGACCACCGTCACCTGGCCCGTCTCGACATCGACCTCGACCTCGGCGAACTGCGCCGCGAACGGCGGCGGGCACTCGGGTGACACATAGGACGCCGTGTCCATGATCTGTTCTTGGTCCTGCCAATGCAGCGAGTCCAGCGCAATCTCTTCGAGCGACACCGACGAGCCGTCGGGTGCCCAAGCTCGCCGGTCTCGGAGCTCGATCGTGCACGGCTCTTCGACGTCGAGCAGCATGGCGGCCCGTTCCTTGATGCGCACGCGCACCTTTTCGGCCGCGAGCTTGGCCGCAGTACCGGAAATATAGGTAGTGGATGACGCATAGGCACCGGTATCGAAGGGCGTCATGTCGGTATCGGAGGAGTACACCTTGATGTCCTCGAGCCGCACACCCAGGACTTCGGCGGCGATCTGGCCAATGACAGTGTCGGCACCGGTTCCCAGGTCGGTGGCCCCAATCAACATGTTGAACGAGCCATCGTCGTTGATCTTGATGCTGCACCCGCCCATGTCCAGGAATGGGATCGCGGTGCCGTGCATGCAGAAGGCAAACCCCAGGCCACGCCGAATGTTGGGACGATCGGCGGGTGTGGTCCAAACCGGATCGAGCGTGCGGTGCCACTCGGCTGCTCGCTTGCCCTGGGCCACACATTCCTCGATACCCGAGGACAAGACCTTCGGGTACTCCTCCATTTCGCCCTCTTCGACCGAGCGTTCCCCGAGATGGGGCGCGATGTCGAGTTCGCTTCCCACGACCACCCAATTCTTGCGTTTGAACTCGATGGGGTCCATGCCCAACTCGTGCGCAATGTCTTCCATGTGCGCTTCCAGCGCAAACTCGGCTTGCGGAGCGCCATACCCGCGGTACGCGCCGGGCACGGGAATGTTGGTGTAGACAACATCGCAGTCAAACTTCTTGTTCGGACAGTTGTACGACGTCAGGCCCCGCAGGCCGCTCACGGTCTGCACCGTGTACGCATGGGTGCCGTACGGGCCAGTGTTTCCGATGATCCGGAGCTCTTGAGCCACCAGGGTCCCGTCCTTGTTGACTCCAGTTTTGTAGGTCAAGGTCTGAGGATGACGGGTGCGCGACGACATGAATTCTTCTTCGCGGTTGAGCTCTACTTTGACCGGAAGTCGAGTCGCTCGCGCCAGATGCGCTGCGATGTCTTCGATCAACATCTCTTGTTTCGCGCCGAAGCCTCCGCCGATGCGAGGCTTGATGATGCGGACGTCTTTGATCTCCATGCCGATGAGCGGGGCCAGCATGCGCCTGGTGTGGAACGGCACTTGGGTGGCCGTGCGGACCACCATGCGCTCATCGGGATCGAGCCACGCGACCGATATGTGGTTCTCGATCGGTACCGGTTGAACCTGGTGCACCCGGTAGGTGTGTTCGAAGACTCGATCGGCCTCGGCAAAGCCGACGTCGACGTCACCGCGCTCTGCGCCGATGTGGTGCACGATGTTGCGGTTGCGATCGTGAATCTCGGTGGTGTCGTCTTCGTCGTGGATCACCGGAGCGCCGTCGAGCATGGCTTCGAGCTCATCGAATACCGCGGGCAAGACCTCGTAGGTGACGTCGATCAGCCGCAGAGCCTCGTCGGCGATCTCGGCCGTGTCGGCTGCAACGGCAGCTACCCGGTCGCCGACGTGGCGGACCTTGGTATCAAAGCTCACCTGATCGTGGGGGTGCGGGTTGGGCCAGCTCTGTCCGCCCGACGCGTACTTGATCCTCGGGGTGTTCTTGTAGTGCAGAACCGCGCGCACGCCGGGGAGCGCGACGGCCGCGCCATCATCGATCTCGATGATGTTTGCGTGGGCGTGAGGGCTGCGAAGTACTTTGCCGATCAGCTGACCTCGGTCCTCGAAGTCATCGGTGAACGCCGCGTTGCCCTTGACCAACCGAAGGGCGTCGACCTTGACCTCGGGCTTGCCCACGACGAACATCTCGGGCACATCGCGCGACGGGATGAGCCTCGGGATCGCAGCCGATGCAATCGGGCGCGGGTCGTCGGGATCAACGTCGACGGGATTGCGACCATCGGTCATGGGTGTCAACACGAGTGGACCGAATGGTTCGGTGGTCTCACCACGCAACACCGCTGCCGCTCGCAGGATCGCCTCGACCGGCTTCGTGTAGGCAGTCTCACGATCGAGAATGCCCGACAACATGTCGCGGATCTCGTCCTCGCTCGGGCTCGGGTTGTCTTGCAGCAACGCCCACGTACCCAAGATGCTTGCGGGGGTCGAGTAGCCCGATTGCATCGCGCCGGTGGCAGCGAAGGCCGCCTGAATCGGATGCAACTCAGGTTCGTTAAACGACTCGATCGTCACCACATCGTGGCCATCTGCTTGGGCCGCAAGCATGCAATCGGTGTTGATGAGTTGGCCGTCGATCAATACGGCCGATGCACCGGTCTCGCCGGTGTCGGATCCGTAGCGAACGCTGACCAGACCCTGACGACGCAGGACCACCATGAGCGTGTCGAAGGGTTCGCATTCCAGGGTCGTGTGCAACCCGTTGAGGGTGAGTGTGATGTTCATGACGACACCTCCGAGACTGCTCGGGCAGCGAGCACGGCTGCAACGTGCAGCCGGTACTCGGCGGACCCACGAAAGTCGCCTGCAGGGTTCAGCCCCTGAGTCGGGTTGGCCGGGTCGACCAGCACGGGCACGTCGGCAACCCCGGTGAGGGCAAGCGCGATCCCGGTATTGGATCGGCGCGCTACCGCCGCCACAATCGGAACATCGGCAGGCGTCCTCCCGGTCACCGCGACCGAGCCGATGCCGGCAGTTTCCACAGTCACCGAGGTCACGATGCGGTCACCGACGCCCGCAGCCAGCAGGTCGGCCAGCGCTACAGGATCGGTGTCATGGAGATTGACGGTCGCCCCATGGGCCAACAACCCCGCCAGCAAGACGCTGTCGGGGTCGGCCAGGGCCACCGTGCCACCGAAGGTGGCCTGGTTCCTCAGCGCTGAGGGGAGCTCGCGTCGAGCTACCTCTCGAAGAAGAGCGGGCAATCGATCGTCGCGACTGACGTCGCCGAGGCGAGCCATGGCCCCGATACTCGTGACGTCACCGGAGACGGTGACCTCGGCGAGCCCCAGGTCTTGCAGGTCGACCAGCTCGACGCCGGTTTCTCGCGCGATTCGGGCATCGGGCACCACAACGGTGCCACCACCAATCGCTCTTGTGTTCGGGTCGGACAACAGCGTGGCAGCCTCATTGAGACTCCCGGGCCGGTGATAAGCCAGCACACTCGGCATGGCCAAGCTCCTCGCTGAACCGTCCCTCCCGAGGATGCGCCACCGGTCGAGCACGACTCATATGTGATCGTGCGTCGAGCACGAGTCATCTGTGAATGTGTCGTGACCTTATCGCGCCAAGTCTGTCAGGGCGCGGGGTCCACCGCCGGGGCGGTTCGCCGTGACTGTCGGTAGAGCGTGGTCGCCGCCCAGACACAGGCGATGGCAACCAGGACAGAGAACACGTGGACGGCCACAAAGCCATCGCGAATCCCGTCGACAGTGTCGGCATTCACCGCTGCGCCGTCGCCGCTCAACAATTCGCGAACGGTCTCTACGTCGCCAGATCGTTGGTCGACCACGAACAACAGAATCGCGCCACCGACGGCCACGCCGTAGGTGATGCACAACGTTCGGATGAACTGATGGGCGCTGTTAGTCCGCCCCATCTCATCGGCGGAGCTGCTGGCCTGCAACAGGGTCAGTCCCGAGGTGGACACGAATCCAATCCCCAAGCCGACAAACGTGAAGCCCCCAAAGAGAACCACGAGCGACCACGACTGCGCCACAGCGACGGCCGCGATGCCAACACCCGGGACCAGTACCAAGCTGCCCACCACGATGAGGTCAGGTTCGGCTCGCTGTTTCAGCAGGCGACTCGTCGCCACCGCCCCAACAGTCCAACCAACGGTCAAGAACAGCACAGAGAACGCGGCAGCCGATTCCGACCAGCCCCGGACCGTACGCACGTACAACGGCAAATAGTTGTCGGCAGCGAGACCCGCGACGAGGACCAAGCCCGATGTGACGTGGACACGGTTCAGGGGGAACCGCATCAGGTGCGGACGAACCAAGACCGGATCGTCAACTCGTTCGCTGTGGCGCCAATACGCAGCAGCGAACGCAATCGA
>Ga0302127_10000495_pt1 | contig 21971 bp, 18 predicted proteins | sample CB4_SCM_MG_FD_204452 | JGI IMG/M metagenome (GOLD analysis project Ga0302127, IMG submission 204452) | Marine microbial communities from Western Arctic Ocean, Canada - CB4_SCM | ecosystem: Environmental > Aquatic > Marine > Oceanic | place: Canada: Western Arctic Ocean | collected 2017-09-24
AAAGGGTAAAAAAAACTATGAGAAACTAAATTGACGGTAATCTTGTGAATACATAGGGATCAATTGCTAGGTTTTTAAAATAAAATAGCACTTTTGTGTGCCGATATATTAATCAAAATTAACTATACAATACATTGATAAGTTGAAACTACCTTCAAGAAAACATAAATATTTACTTTTTACACCTGGTCCTGTGAATGTGGCAGAAAACGTACGTTCATCAATGGGAAAATCTGACATTTGTCATAGGGAGTCTGATTTTGAGGATTTACTTTTGAGTGTCGAAAATAAACTGATGAAGTTATTCGAAATAAAGAATGTTAACAATTATAGTGCTGTATTTATTAGCGGATCAGGAACCGCTGCAAATGAGGCTATACTATCGTCAGTGGTTGGCAACAAAAACATACTTGTTCTATCTAACGGTGAATTCGGTGAACGTCTTCACTCAATTTCACAAATTCACAATGTTAACACATATCTCTTAGAGTTTCCTTGGGGAAAGAAATTTGATTTAGAAGTAATCGATTCATTTGTTAAGAAAAATAAAATTGACATCATAGCCATGGTCCACCACGAAACGAGTTCGGGTATGTTGAACTCAATGGGTGACATTGGATCATTATCAAAGTCCAATGGTTCGGTTTTGTTTGTAGATTGTGTCAGCAGTGCCGGCGCTGAGACTATCGATATGGAGAAAGACAACATTGCATTTTGTTCGAGTTCAAGCTCCAAAGCCATCGGTTCATACGCAGGACTATCATTCGTTATTGGTGAAACTGTAGAATTTGAAAAGCTTAAGAATTTACCCGTTAAAACATCTTATCTAAATTTATACAAATTTTACCAATTTTCTAAAAATAAATTGCAAACACCAAATACACCAGCGATTCCTTTGTTTTTTGCTTTAGAGCAGGCATTGGCAAATATCTTACTAGAGGGTGTGGCCAACCGCCACGCCAAGATAAGGCGTAAAGCAAAATTACTTAGGCAGGGTATGTTGAAACTAGGTCTTAATTTTCTACTAGACCAAAAAGAAATGTCATCGGTGTTAACAAACGTTTTTATCCCAATCAACATTAATTTCAAAAATTTTCGCCAAAAATTACGAGAGGAAATGATCATTATTTACGACTGTAAAGGATGTTTCAAAGGCAGATTTTTTCAAGTTGGAAATATTGGTGAATTGTCCAACTCAGACATACGATTTTTCCTATCTGTACAGAAAGAGGCTTTATCGAACTATGAGCGTCACCAACCCGTGCAGACAATTTCTATTATTGATCAAATCCCACTTCTACCATTGTACAAAAATGACGTGGCTTTTGTATAAGAAAACATTCTATGAGCGGAAAATTTTTACGGTTGTGGGAAACGAAAAATAAAGATGACGAATGGTGGTCTTCGTTTGTGACGGCACCACTGGGTTTATTGATCAATTACGTAATCATAGATATCAAATGGATAACTCCCAATATAATAACAGGGGTTTCATTTGTAACGGCGCTGTTATCTGCATTGTTTGTTATCGAAGGCGGGAGCTTTAATTTTTTTATTGCGGCTATTTTGATTCAGTTAAGTCATGTGTTTGACTGTATGGACGGGCAAATGGCCCGATACAGGAAAACGACAACTGCATCAGGCAGTTATTTTGATCGAGTATCAGATCAACTGCAGGTCACAATCTGGTTTTCTTCTGTCGCTTACGCAGATTTTCTACAATCAGGCAACATCTTGCCGATAATTCTCGCTTTCATCGGTGTCGCTTTATACTCATTGCGCGGATATGTGAAATACGTCGCGATCCATGTCAAGATGACACAAAATTCGCAGTACCTTCAAGATATGGAACATCTTGTTCAGACCAATAAAAAGCCGAAAGTGGCAGGTTATGGCTTTGGGTTCCTAGCAAATCTCAAATGGTTCATAGTCGAGCAACGCAAGATACTACTATTCAATGAAGGTGTTCTTATTTTCATGTTGTCGCTATCGCTAGTACTTAACGAATTAACTCTGATGCTCTGGGTGTTCTTTGTCAGTCAATTATTCTGGGGATTATATCGGAGCTGGGAACAAGGATGGAAAATTAATCTTAACCACCACTCAACAATCGAGAAGTGATCAAAAAAACTAAAACTAACACCTAATATCAAAGCAATAATTTTAGCTGCTGGTGTGTGTTCCAGAATAAAACCCAAGACCGATAACTGCCCTAAAAGCCTGTTTAAAATTAATGGCGTGCCTATTCTTGCAGTGTAAAGCTATGTATTTGTTATTTATAATTATTCACAGCTAGTAGCATGTTGCTCTTTGCTCTCCTTTTACACTTAACAATGATTGGTATAAGTCTCTTAGGTTTTTAATTGGTTGGTTTAGGTGAAACCAATATATAACATCAATGAAGAGATTGCCCGTTATGGGCCATTTGTCATGATCACGCGTGAAGAGAGTTTCGAGGCTTTTCAGGATTATTAGCAAGGAAAAATGGGATTGATAAGCTGATTTAAATTGGAAATGATCTAGAAGGCTTATAATATCTGGAGATTTTGTACTTTATTATTATGGTAATGTCCAAATTATAAATCTTATTAACGTTAGTCAGAAGATTAACTTAAAGCTTTGACAAAATTCTTAATTTAACTAACTGCAAGAAGAAAATGTTGAAAAAAGAAGTTATTTTAAATTTCTGGTTTACGGAGTGTACACCGGAACAATGGTTTAAAAAAGATTCTGAGTTCGATAAGATGCTGGAAGCACGCTTTGCCGGTATTGTAGAACGAGCTCTTGCTGGAAAACTTGACAGCTGGGCTGATTCAGATTCAGGCTGTCTTGCACTGATTCTGTTGCTTGACCAGTTTACCCGTAACATTTTTCGAGACACGCCTCGCGCTTTCTCAGGAGATGAGAAGTCTTTAAAGCTAAGCTTTTTATGTGAAGAAAATGGTTACCTTGCTAATGCAGATATCCACTGGTGCCATTTCATGCTGATGCCGAGGATGCATAGCGAAGATATTGCTGTTCAGGATGTCTCTTTGCCGCTATTCAAGAAACTTAATGTACAGAATGTATATGATTATGCAGTAAGACATCGAGATATTGTGGCACGGTTTGGGCGCTTTCCGCACCGAAATTCAATTCTTGGACGTTCGTCAACAAATGAGGAATTAGAGTTTCTGACGCAGGCAGATTCCTCATTCTAAACGATACAATAAAATGTGTTATGGAATAATGTGGAACAGAATGGAAGAACAGTATGGCAGAAGGGGAATCATTCACAGCAATAGAATTTGCAATCCTTTGTGTGTGTTTACGTACTAGGTGTGCGAAGCGAAAAATGTATCAATCTTGTACGAATAGCTTACAAAATCAGGCCTACATCTAGTGAACAGGCTTTTTCCCATCCCCGATGGATTCTAACTCTACTCCCAATCCATCAGCAAGACGGTTGACGTAGGCATAATAACCTGCAACCTGGACAATGTCGAGGATGCCTACATCACTGAACCCTGCATCCCTCAGTGTTTGTACGTCAGCCTCAACCATGCTACTCGGTTCTTTTGTGAGTTTTACAACATAGTCCAGCATCGTACTGTCCTTTTTGGGTATGTCTGCTTTTTTGTAATCCTTGATGATTTGCTCAACGAGATCACTATCCCGTGTGATTTTGCGAAGTCCCGCTCCGTGATGAACAATTCAGTAATGGCACTGGTTTACGGTGGAAACTACAACGGCTATCATTTCACGCTGTTTACCAGTTAAATCCCTGGTGCCCTTCATCGCTGAACGGTACAGCTCATAATGCCCCTTGAGTGTGGGTAAGTCTATACTGTGGATACGCAATATATTATCCACTCCTCCCCATGGTTCACGCAATTTGTCGTACCAATCTTTGAGTTCTCTTTCAGCTTTGTCTTCTGGAATCATTGGAATCCATGCCATTTTTTCACCTTCAATAGATATTATTAGTTGTTGTACTTAATGAAAATCTAATCGGTAGCATATGAAATAGTATATATTGTATCAAAATGAAACAATAACCAAAAACATGGTACATAAGGATACGGATACTCTTTTTTAGTCCATAAGTATTTTCCTATCCATCTTCCAGAATGTCTGATTAAAGGAAGTAAATATTTATAACTCTGAACAGCACCAGTGATTTCCTTTTACTGATTCTTCAAATAAGTCAACACTAAGGTCATAATCAGAAAAGCCCGGACAAACTATTCAGGTACTCTGGATAATCTGCATCGAAGCAGAAGTGCATAGTCTTGAATCCTTCACGAAAGCGGGCAACTTCGTCCCCGACATTCCTTCCATGGACTGCCTCGTTGAAAATCGCAGCGAACTCCACGAAATCATCCTCCTTCATTCCGAAACGTGTCATTTCTGCGACACCCATGCGCAGCCCCGAACTGGATGTGAAGCTCTCATCTGATGGAATAGCCTGAAAATTAACGATAATGTTGCTCTCCTCCAATTCCTGGGCCACCGCACAGCCTTGTGCATACCCTACAACCACCACGACCTGATGGGTTTCGGTGTAACCAACTTCCGGATCGCCCTGTACCTCAAGACCTTCATCCGCCAAAGCTTTAGCAAAGGCCTTGGCATTAGCAACAACCTGTGGTTGGTAGGTATCCTTGAAGGCATTCATTTCAAGTGTAGCCATCAGCAGTCCCAGAAGGGTTCCCAGGTGATGGTTACTGACTGCTCCAGGAAACGCACGCCGCTCTATCGCTTTCCACAACTCAAACTCCGGTGCACCCTCTTCATAGGCAGCCCCAATTACACCTCGCTGCGAACCGTAAAAAGTCTTGTGCGTGGAACCCGTGATGATGTCCGCACCTTCTGCAAATGGATTTTGGAAATGCGGTCCGATCAAGCCCAGCACATGTGCCATGTCGTACATGATAACCGGCCTGGTAGACTTTGTGTCCAGCATTTTACGAATGGCCGCAACCGGTTCCGGATGCAGAATCATGCTCTTGCCGAGTATGATCAGTTCAGGATCAAAGCGGTCCAGCAGGTTCGCGGTTTCTTTCAGGTCGATACGGTACGGATTGTCCTCCAATACCGGGAAATTTAGTATGGAGTATTTTTCTGTGACTGGATCCTTTGCAACATAATCCCGTAGTGCCCCCATCGGCTGTGAACTGAGGTGACCTCCCTTACCGATGTGGTTGTTCATCACCAGAGGAATGCGGCGAGGTTCTCTTCGGCGGTCCGTGCGGTTAAGAAAATCAACGAGTGCACTGAAAACAGTCATGTTTGCCATCTGTCCGCTGATGAGCCTCGTCTCCACTAGAGGGAAGCCCAGAAAGCTCTGCATTTCTTCAACCAGCCGATCTTCTGCCCAGGCGATGAACTCCGTTCCCTGATAGTAAAAGACTTCCTGTTCAAAGGCCGCAAGCAGTTCCTTGTGTTCAGCATAACGTCCACAGGGATCGGTGATCTGTAGCAGTCTAACCAGCGAAGACTGTGTCATCTCAGACGGAATCAGGTTGACGCAACGGCGCTGACGCCACTCATGATTGTCTAAACTTTTTTTCAGCAGCAGTACCGTTTTCTCTCTGATAGCGGCCGAAGTAGTTACTGCTGAATCCGTTTTTCGGTCTATTGGAATTGCTCGAAAATACGGAGGAGCCTCGGAGCGTCCGTGCCATGGGACCAGTTGTGCACTCAGCCTTCGTCCGCGGACCTCAACCTCCAGTTCCTGTTCCACAGGCACAGTGGCATCGACGTATACCAAAGCGAGTGCCCTCCGTTCCTGTTCATCTGTAATTTGCATTGTTGCACTCTCGCCCTCAAACTTCCAGTAAGGTACCATGGTTCCGCTGGAAATCACTCCAACTTTTTGATCATCCAGGAATACTGAATCACCACCACGCGTAATTCCCTTATCACTCAGGGCAAGCGGCAGAAAGCGGCGCTGAAGTACAGCGCTTGGTTCATACTGTCCCATCCGTAGTTTACGCACTTCTTCAAATTGCGCCTTCAATGCAGCCCGTCCGACAAAATCGCCTTTGCGCTTTGAAAAACTTACGGCCACCGACGTTAGAGGAAACGCAAAGGCTGGAATTTCCCTGCCTTCGGTGTCAATTCCAAACTCGTGGCCATAGAGCGGCATACCGGCTTCCAGACGCAGGGTGTCACGAGCACCCAATCCTACAGCAAGCACTCCTTCGTCCTTACCTTCTTCTTCAATTCGCGCCCAGATAGCCTCTGCCTTTTCTGCCGGAATAAAAAGTTCAAATCCCAGTGGTTCTCCGGTGTAACCTGTCCGGGCTACCAACACTTCTGTACCTAGAATCGTAATTTTGGAAAGGCTGTTGCGAAAGGTTTCAGGCATTGTTCCGTCACGTTTTATCCTGGTTAGAATTCGCCCGGAAAGAGGACCCTGAAAGGCGATCATTGCCACTTCATTGGTTTCATCCTCAAGTTGTACATCAAAGGCCTTGGCCTGCTCCTGAAAATGGTTCCAGTCCTTCTCACGGTTAGATGCGTTTACCACCAGAAAATATTCTTCTCCCGGGTGATAGAGGTAGGCGTCGTCCAGCAGTCCTCCGTTTTCATTTGGGATCAGGGTGTACTGAGCCTGCCACGTATCCAGAGATTCGGCGTTGTTGGTGAGGACATGCTGAAGAAACCGAACGGTATCCTTGCCTAGAATCCGGAAGCGTCCCATGTGACTGACGTCAAACAACCCGCCGTAGCGCCTTGTGGCCAGATGTTCCTTTAGAATTCCCGTGGAATATTGTACAGGCATGTCCCAGCCGCCAAAATCAACCATTTTACCTCCATTCAATGTGTGCCAGGAATGGAGGGAAGTACGTAGAAGTTGCTCTTCGGTATCCGTATTGTCTGTCATAAATATTTTAAATTGATGATTTGTTATTTTGAAAAGCAGTGTTTATGTGCTGAACTAAAGCATTCAGGCAAAAATATTGAAGCAAGACGAGTAGTATTGGGTTTACACAAAAATCATTTGTGCTTTAAAGCAAAAAAACTTGATTCACACGACTATTTTCCATAGAATTGTACTTTTTAACAACACAATTATTTTTAGATAAATTATTTCAGAGGCATGTTATGAGTAACATAATCGGGAACCATGTTGCGGGCTCAAGGCTCAGTCAAACAGGTGGAACTCTTCAAGATGTTTTTAATCCTTCCACGGGGGATGTTTCAGGACAGATTCGATTGTCAAGTGCTGCAGAACTTGATGATGTGGTAAAAGTTGCAAGTGAAGCAGCCCTCGGATGGGGGGCAACTCCTCCGATGAAACGGGCACAGGTAATGTTCCGTTTCAAACGTTTGCTGGAAGAAAATGCAGATAAAATTGCGAGCACAATCAGCAGTGAACATGGAAAAACACATCAAGATGCTCTGGGAGAAGTATCTCGCGGACTTGAAGCAGTTGAATTTTCTTGTGGTATCCCACACTTGCTGAAAGGCTCTTTCAGTGAACAGGCTGCTGCTTCGATTGATGTGTATTCAATTCCACAAGCGCTTGGAGTAGTTGCCGGTATCACGCCTTTTAATTTTCCAGCAATGGTCCCATTGTGGATGATTCCAAACGCTCTTGCCTGTGGAAATTCTTTCATTTTGAAACCGTCTGAACGTGACCCAAGTGTAACTTTGATTTTAGCAGACTTACTCAATGAAGCAGGTTTACCTGATGGAGTGTTCAATGTTGTACAGGGTGACAAAGTTGTGGTAGATGCGATTTTGGACAATCCGGACATCATGGCAGTAAGTTTTGTTGGTTCGACTCCTGTTGCAGAATATATTTACACTCGTGGAGCCGCTAACGGCAAACGTGTTCAAGCTTTGGGCGGAGCAAAAAACCACATGATAATTATGCCCGATGCAGACATGGGACAAGTTGTTGATGCTTTGATGGGAGCTGGATACGGATCTGCCGGAGAGCGCTGCATGGCTGTTTCTGTGCCTGTGCCGGTTGGAGAAAAAGTTGCGGATGATTTGATGGATCGAATGATTCCTTTGGTGGAAAATCTGCCAGTTGGACCTCCAACTGATACCAATGCCGCAATGGGGCCGGTTATTACCAGACAGAGTTTAGACAGAATTACTTCACTGCTTCAAAGCGGAATAGATCAGGGGGCGAAACTCCTGGTGGACGGAAGAGGAATAAAAGTTCCCGGACATGAAAACGGATTTTTTATTGGAGCCTCTCTTTTTGACCATGTTACTCCGAAAATGGACATTTATAAAGAAGAAATATTTGGGCCGGTTTTATCTACTGTTCGAGTTACAGATTATGAAGCGGCAATCAAACTTGTACATGGTAATCCATATGCAAATGGTGTGGCTATTTTCACCAGAGATGGAGATGCAGCAAGAGATTTTGTCAACAGGATTGAGGTTGGTATGGTTGGGGTTAACGTGCCGATTCCGGTACCGGTTGGTTACCACAGTTTTGGTGGTTGGAAAAAATCAATTTTCGGAAGTCATCACATTTATGGGCCCGATACCATTCATTTTTACACGCGCCTGAAGGCAGTTACTTCACGCTGGCCTACCGGAATTAAAGCCGGAGCCGAATATAATTTTCCAATGATGTCCTGAGGATGTGGTGGATGTTTAATTCCGCAACGTCTTTTTTGGTAAATCAATACAACTTTGCTCTTCCAATACCGGGAGAGTCAAATTCCTGAGAAAATAATGGAATTCATTAAGCTTACAGATTTAGTTCCGATTATTCCCGAAATCATAGTACTGCTGACTGCCTGTACAGTTTTGCTTGTTGATCTCTTTGCACCTGAAAAAGACAGAGCCTTTACATTGGCAGTAACTACGATTTTCGGTCTTGTCCTGGCAATGTTTTTTGAAACTCAGTTGCACAACAGGGATCTTTCAGGGTTTTACGGAACGGTTGTCGCCGATGATTTTTCGGTGCTTTTTGAGTTCATTTACATGAGCGTTGCAATCCTGACGGTGTTTGTTTCACGACATTATATTGCAGAAAATGAGATGAATTTTGGAGAGTATTATGTGCTTCTCCTCACTTCAGTTTCCGGAATGATGTTTATGACATCCGGACTGGATTTACTCGTTATTTTTATCGGCCTGGAAATCATGTCCATTTCCAGCTATATTCTGGTCGGAATGAAACGCAAAGTTGCAGAAGCAAATGAAGCTGCACTCAAATACTTACTGTTGGGAGCATTTTCTACAGGTTTTCTGCTCTATGGTATTTCTTTACTTTATGGTGCAACCGGCAGTACTCTGCTGCCAGAAATAATTGCAGAAATAAAACAAAATGGAGCCGATAATCCTCTTGTTGTAGTTGGAACAGCATTGGTGATTATCGCCATGAGTTTCAAAATCGCAGTTGTTCCGTTTCATATGTGGACGCCGGATGTCTACTCCGGAGCACCAACTCCGGTAACAGGTTTCCTTTCCGGAGCAGCTAAAGCAGCGGGATTTGCAGTATTTGTTCGAATTTTTCTGACCGGTCTTCCTCTTGAAAGCGCAAACTGGGAGAATTTATTATGGATACTGGCCGTTCTTACCATGACAGTTGGTAATGTCATGGCACTGCGTCAAAATGAAGTAAAACGAATGCTGGCTTTTTCTTCGATTGCACATGCAGGATATGTGATGGTTGCAGTTGTGGTGGGAAGCCCTTCTGCCATTAGTGGAGTTATTTTTTATTCCTGTGCATATGCTTTGATGGGAACCGGTGCCTTTGGAATTTTAACCATTCGTGACGCCGGGACTATCCCAAAAACTTTTGATGATTTGGCGGGTTATGGTAAACGAAATCCCTTTCTTGCACTACTGATGACATTATTCATTTTTTCATTGGTTGGATTGCCTTTAACAGGCGGATTCATCGGCAAACTTCAAATATTCAGTGCCGCACTTCAGGATGGGTGGATCTGGCTGACTGTGATCGGAATACTTAACAGCGCCCTTTCGGTTTACTATTATTTGAGGGTGGTGATGTATATGTACATGCGGGAAGGTGCACTTCCGGAAGGCTCAGATGATTCAAACAAAACTTACGGATTTGCCCTGACAGGATTAATCGGTACAGCAGTAGCAGTGCTCTATCTTGGTGTTTTTCCCGACCAAATTTTGGAACTTGCTTCTGAGTCCATTCGGGCGCTACTTTAGGTCGCTGCTTAAATAAAGATAGGACAATATAGTAGTTTTAAAATAATTGCCTGTAACAAAATAAAACAGGTATTTGTTCCCCAACGAAATGTACAGTCTCTTTTTTTGTCTTTTGGAGGAAGGTAATGAAAAATGGCCATACTTTTTGCATAATTTCAAGGATGAAAAGATTTCGTCGGGGATTCAGTTTGCTGGAAGTGATGATAGTGGTTGTAATAATAGGTATTCTGGCCACACTCGCTTATCCAAGTTTGGAAGGCTACCTGCAGCGCTCAAAACAAACTGAAGCAAAAGTCGGTCTTAGTGCAGTATACACCGCACAAAAAATATATTTTGCAATCAATCAAACTTACGCAGATTCACTCAGTAACTTGGATGTACAGTTGGAAACAGGAGGGAGCTCCCGCTATTCCATCACTCTCACAGGCAGCAGTTCCTCTTTCACTGCAACTGCCAAAGGCAACCTCGATGATGATGCCGTGCTGGATATTTGGACAATTGACCAGAACAAAACCCTGCAAAATACGGTCAGCGATATCACTTCTGAGTAAAATGAAGTTTCTGATTTCTGCATTCAGCAATCAGTTTTTTCGAATCTCTCTTCGAGCTGCACTGTTGCCGGCAGTGATACTTACAGCCGGTTGTTCGGTAACTCAGATCTATCTTGAAGCTCCACCACCACCAGAGGCCCTTTCTGAGATAAACTCCTTTCATGTTAATCAAGTTGAGGGTGAGCAATCAGCATTGTTCAGCAAAATTTTGATTCATGAGCTAGATCAATTCCCACAACTGAAATATTTAGCAGTTTTTCCAGAAGTTTCAAAAACGAATGCAGCTGTATTAAGTGCAGAAGTCAGACGTTATTCCACAAATGATGAGGAAAAGACCCTCACTCAAACCCATATAAGTTTGGTGGAACACAAAGTACTGCAGGAAAATCCGTCTGGACTCAATGTCATTCGCCGAACATTTGAGTTTGAGGAAAAGATCTATTCTGAAAGGATAATTCAGCGGACATCGGACTTAGAAATTGCATTTAAAGTAACAAATATTGCCGGAGACAAAACTCTTTACTTCAAAGTAGAAAATGCCAGCATTGAGCAAAGTTATAGAGGTGAAGAAATAATCCTTCTTATTCCAGATTCCGGTGATGCCATGATACACCTTGCCCAACTACTTATTCTAAAATTTTTAGACAGAATAAATCCGGAACAGAATGAACATGTCGTTGAATTGGAAAAAGGAACCAATCCGGTACCTTTTACATTCGGTTTGCTGGATTTCGGCCATCCTAGAATAATCCGTTCCAACCATTTTGCTACCGGCAACAGATACGATCTTGCATTGAAGGGCTGGAATTATGTGCTTTTTGAACCACGTACTTATCCTGAATTTGAGCGCTTTATTTTTACCGACGAAGTATATATACTTCTCAAAAAATCAGGGCTGCCTCAAACAACTCTTAGGTCTTTACTTGAAATCCACGGCAATTCGTTTGACCACAACGAAATTAATATTGTTCTTTCTGGCTTACTACCTAATCAGGATTTTAAACGTTATGTGCAGATAATAAAATCACATTCAAGATTTTCTCAGAACATCAACGGTTTGAATTATGCTGCAGCACATTACAATTTAGGTGTAGTTTTTCAATTAAGAAATGAACTTGAATTGGCTGCATATCACTTTTCTCAGGCAAATGCTTACAATCCTCAAGAAAAATATTCTCAAGCATGGACTGATTTGCAGCATCTAAAAGGTGAATATAATCCGTTGGCCAGCATGATGGATCACTCAGTTGAATCTTACGGGAAACTTCCACCTCCCGAAGGTGCCTTACTTCAGCCGAAAACGAATTAATCTCCTTAGTCTTGATTCAAAACAGATTTCGGTTTACATTTCATAGTTCGGAATTGTTTCAGAATTTGTCCATTCACTGTTTATATACTGTTCAGTTATTATATTCATGAAATCATTATTTTCCTTTGTGTTTCTGATCCTGTTCTTTTGCCTTCCTTTGCTGGCAGAAGAAGTAATAGTCAAAGGTTCTGCAAAAATATACAACGGCGACCAAACTCATGCAAGTGAACAGGCATTAAAAAATGCCTTGCTTGAAGCAGTTAAAAGAGGAGTTGAAAGCATTCTGGATGACAAGACAATCAGTCTCAATTATGAGGTAATTAAAAACGAAATATACAGAGACAGACAGAAATACATCAGAAATTATGAATTAATCAGAGAAGAAACTATTCTGAACGGGACAAACTATGAAATCCAAATCCGGGCTAAAGTTGAGAGAGTAAAGATTGAGCAAAAGCTGAAGGTACTGCGTATTCTGCACGATCGAATGCTGAATAAACGTTTGTTGTTTGTTTACCACAGAAGTAATCCTGAGGCTGCACTCCGTGATAATACGGCTGTAAAAAACGCGCTTACTCCAGTTCAGAAAACTTTTGCAGAACATGGTTTCCGGACGTTTGGAGAACGAACTATGAATCAAGTATACAGCTCACTTGAGCAGGAGACTTTAGTTGGTAGTTCTGTAGATAGTTTGATTGCGTTGGCATTGAATCATAATGCTGATGTTCTGGTGGTAATGGAAATGATTGCCGTAAAACCGTACAAAACTAGGGGATCATTGTTTAAAGTCGGATCAAAGGTGCATTTCAGGATTTATGAAGCTGTGACGGGCAAACAAATTGCCGAAACAATTGTTGTGCAAAATGAAGTTTCATTAAAAAAGCCGGATGTCCATAAGTGGAACGTTTTATTTGGAAAGTCAGCAAATCAGGCAGTAATGGAAAGTATACGCCAGTCAACAGAATATATAATTCGTTTTTATCAAAACACAAATTTGGCAGGTCAGGAATATTCTGTAGTTTTCAAAGGTTTTTCTCCACGGACTCAAATAATGATTGTGAAATACCTGGAAGATACATCTGCTTTTAGAAAAGTTACTGAATTGAAAAACACTTTTGGTTTTCTGGAGATTGAATTGAATACTTTAATGCATAAAAGCACTCTCCGCAGAAGAATAACCAGTGACTTGCTTGTCCAGGAAATAGAGGTTGCCACAAAATCTTTAGCTGGTAATCAGCTTGTTTTCATCAATCCAAATCCAATGGAGGAGGAAGATGAAGTTTCTTCAGGCAACTCTTCAGATATTTCTAGCGAATCTGTGGAACAGTCCGCTTCTCAATAATATTAACAAGTAATTATTGAATTAATTTCGACAACTTCAGGGTGTTTCCTGAAAAGCTTGAAGGCCCTGCACTTCTGTCGTTTGAGTCTCTTTTCCCAACAAGGCAGCCCCACGAAAATAATAGTTGTGCTTTTTTAGATTTTTCTCATTTATCATTCGGAGAAGTGCAGCATAGACCTGAAATCCAGGGTAAATGTTTCAAATCCTGTACTCGAGCTGGTCGGTGATCTTGATCCCAGATCAAGTCCGGAACGACAAGAAAAAATTTTTTCAGTTAGCCCTATACAATTTTGATTATAAACTGTTTTATTAAACATTATTATTTTGTAATTAAAAAAATTTTGAAATATCCATTTCAAATGTTAAGGGTGATGCTATAATTTTCTGATCGCAAGTACTCAGCAACTTTATCATTAATTTTTCTTACACTTACTTAGGGCTTGCAGAAAAATAATATTATTCAATAATATATATAAGTAATTATTCAATTAGTGAAGATAACTGAACGGTGTTTCCTGAAAGAAACTAAAAGCTTTCCACTTCTGTCGTTTGAGTCCCTGTTTCAACAAGGTTTACCCACGTGAAAAATAGTCGTACTTCTTTAGGTTCTACTTAGTAATTTCGGGCATAGGGAAGCGCAGAACCTGAATCAAGGGGAAATTTTTCAAACCTTGTACTCAAACTGGCTGGTGATCGTGATCACGGATCAAGTCCGTGATATCAAAACAACTTTATCAGTTAGCCCTGCTGATGTAGCCTATAGTATTTTTATGATACTGCAATTGGGAGCAATACATACTGCAATTGCTGCTCCGGTTGCCAAGAAACTTTCAGTTATTCAGCGAACATTTATCAGCTTAAACAGGAATAAATGGGTATAGAAAAAAAGTTCCGTGGACATTATAAAAAAATAATTATCCTGTGGGGATTTTTACTGCTCACATTTTCTGCCGGGGCAGAAACGATTTACGAATTGGATTTTTCAACTGCATCCGGCAATGTTCAAAACTGGTTTGAAAAAATCAAATGGGAGTTACGGAGAGATGTAGCTGATATGAACCTCCGTTTTGAAGACGGTAAATTGGTTATTGAACCCACCGAGGAAGAATTTGGTGTGCTGATTAGGGAGTTTGAAAAAAAGGAATATCTTCATGGAGTTTCAAAAATACGCATTGAATGGGGAGTAGATCAATATCCGCTTGGAGCAGACTGGAGTGGGCCCAAAGACAAGACTCGAAACACACGTGAAGCTATTTCCTTCATGGTCTTTTTTGGTGACACCAAACTGGACAGTGGATTTGTTCTTGCACCGGATCTGCCCTATTTCATCAGTTTTTTTCTTGGGAAAGATGAAAAACCGGATCACGTTTATTTCGGCAACTACTGGCAAGATGGAGGACGTTATCTTTGTATTCCCTGTGACGGTAGTATAGGAAAAACATTTATTACAGAAATTGATCTCTCAGCAAAATTTTTTGAATTATTTGGTAAGAAACAGTTGCCTGTAACGGCTCTTGGGATTGAGATAGATGTAAAAAAAACTGAGAAAGTAAATGGACGTCACTCAAAGGCGTTTATTAAACGAGTTGAATTTTTCTAATAAAAACACTATAAATTTTTTTAATAATACTCTGGATCCAATTATTGCACTGACCCTGATAGCGGTACTGGATATTTCCCTTTTACTGTTGGTTGGAGCATGGACAGCCCAAAAGGTTTTTACTATGGAAACGAGTCAGAAATAAAACAATCTGAGCACATCAAACTTAATGTATAAATTATTTAAATAATGAAAATAAAAATTATCACTATAACTCTTGTTGTATTTTTATTCAGTACACAACTGTTTGCTGATATATATGAGGTTAATAATAATAAAATAATAATTCTAATGGAAAGTGGGGTTCCATTAATAGACATACGAACTAAAAGGGAGTGGTACGAAACGGGAGTGATTAAAAAAAGCAATCTTCTAACATTTTTTGATAAAGATGGAAATTACAATGTTAAAGAATGGATGTCAAAACTGAAGAAAATAGCAAGTAATAAAGACCCTGTAATTATAATTTGTAGAAGTGGAAGAAGAAGTAGGATTGTTGCTAACTTTCTAGACCAAAAAGAACATTATACAACTGTATTTCATGCATCAGATGGGATTATTTCTTGGATAGATCTTAAAAATAAAACCGTTGTACCTGATTAAAGTCTTACTGTGAAATTGGTTTACTTTGCAGAGCAACAATAATTCTTTTTAAAATTATTAAAGGACAATCTTTGTACCAATACCTCTGTCGGTAAATAATTCTGCAATTACAGAGTGAGAATCTGTACCGTTGATTATTTGAGCAGATTCCACCCCATTATTCACGCAGAAAAGCCCGGCTTCAATTTTTGGTGCCATTCCACCGCTGATCACCTTTTGCTGGATCAATTTTTCGGCTTCGCTTGCGGTAAGTTGAACAATTAATTTCCCTTCTTTAAGGACACCGTCTACGTCAGTCATGAAGATTATTTTGTGTGCCCCCAAAGAAACAGCTATGCGAGATGCAGTTGTATCTGCATTTATATTGTATGTAACACCATCTTTCCCAAGACCAATCGGTGAGACAACGGGTAAAAATCCCTGCTTTAGCAAGACCAGCAGTAGTTCAGGGTTAACGTTTTTAATTTCACCAACAAATCCCAAATCAATGCCGCTTTTCTGAGGCTTTTTTATAGCCTCAATCAAGTGCCCATCTTTACCACTGACTCCTACAGCCTTACCGCCAAAAGTATTCAGGTGTGTAATTATTTCTTTGTTTATAGTTCCAGATAGTACCATTTCTGCAACTTTCATATTTTCTGAACTTGTAACTCTCAGACCATCAATAAAGGAAACTTTCTGGCCTAATCTTTCCATTGCCTTTGAAACTTCCTGACCTCCTCCATGAACAATTACAGGCAGCATTCCCAATGACTGGAGCAAAACAATATCCTGGGCAAAGTCATGTTTGAGATGCTCCTCAATCATGGCCGCACCTCCATATTTGATGACCACTATTTTACCATTGAAGCTCTTTATGTAAGAAAGAGCTTCGATAAGTAACTTTTTCTTTTCCTCAGTAAAGGCTGCCATTAAAAAGCCGTTATGAATTTATATTTATGAAAGAAAGATAATGTTGGATTTTTATTAAAATGCAAAAATGTCTGTAAAAACAAGGGGACGAATGATTTATGAACTGTAAGGAACAATCAGTTTTTGATTTAGTCTCAAGTGCTTTTTAGACTTCAGTTCGTTAAGTGCAACCAACACTTTAACAGTGGTTCGGTAAATTCTGGCAATTCCCCACAGAGTGTCGCCATTACGTACACGAATAATCTTGTGCCGCACTTCTTTAATTAATGTTCTTGAACTCTTTTTTGCAACAATTCTTTTTTGCTGTTTTCGTTTAATTTTTACAGGTGCTTTTACATAAAGCTTCATTCCCGTCCGAAGTTGCCTGGAATTAGTTAAACCATTCCAGGTCATCAGTTTTCTAGCAGATGTTTTGTAACGAATAGCTAAGTGAGACAGTGTAGTATTTCGCGGAACACGAATCACACTTGCTTTGCGGGGCAGATTACTTTTTGAAGTTTTACGGTATCCAACCACTAACCTTTGTCCAGCGCGGATTGCATGAGGGCTGCTCAATTTATTCCAACGCATCAATTTACTGACACTAGTCCTATATTTCTTAGCAATTACAGACAGGGCACCTCCCTTTGGAACCCGAATTTTCAGGGCAATTAATCTTGTACTGGAATAAGAAGGACTTCTGGCAACTTCCCTGAAAACCCGCCAGGTGGGAACATAAATCTTTAGTCTGCGATTGACTCGCAAAACAGATTTCGAATTAAGCCTGTTCCACCTTGCTAATCTTCTAATAGATGTTTTATGTTTACGAGCCAAGTCCCATAAATTGTCTCCTGTCTTAACACGAAAATAAATTGGTGCTCCAAATTTTTCAAGTACTCTTGTTGCCCGATTAGAACTGCCCAGAAGCGCATTATATGAATGTCCCCATTTTTTTGAAGGGTTCGGCTTCTGCTTCAGAGAAGCCATTAACTCCTGTCGATTGCTTTGTGGAACATAGAACGAATAACTCGTCTGAGTCATAGGCGGTACGCCCAGAAACAAAGCAGGGTTTTTATCTCGAAGTACACTGAAAGACATTTTTGAGCGCTTTGCTACCTCTTCCAGAGAAAAAGCTACAGTCAAACTGGCTTTTGTTTCATCCATTGGTGAAAGCGGTACTACATGTCCATAACCATAGCGTTTCGGATTTTTATATATGACTGCCATTGCCATAATAGACGGGACATAACCCCTGGTTTCTCGAGGCAGGCGTAGTGACCAAAAATTGTGTTTACGTCCTTTTTTCTTCGCCCTGTTTATAGCTCTTTTTACACGTCCTTCTCCTGAATTATAAGCAGCCATAGCAAGTTCCCAATCACCAAAAATACCGTAAAGGTGCTTCAAGTAAGTGATTGCTGCTTTAGTCGCGAGAACAGGATCTTTCCTTTCATCAATCCAACGATTAATTTTTAAACCATAAATCCGTCCAGTTGAAGCAATAAATTGCCATAATCCTACAGCACTTTTATTAGACCGAGCGCGAACATTGAAATTACTTTCAACCGGAACCATGTAAGCCAGGTCCAGCGGCATTCCTTCTTTCTGCAGCATCCTGGTTATCATGGGCATAAATTTGCCGGAACGCTGAATACCAACTATTAAATGCTTACGATTCTTTGATGCGTACCTCCGCAGGATTCTTTTGACTTTTGAATTAACCCTGATTGGTATGTCATAACGTTTGCCTTCAACTTTCCAAAATTTATTGCGGTAAGGTGTTTTGGAGTTGGTTATTTTCTTTACAACAGGCTTTTTTATTGAGGAAACATCCAACTTAAATTCCCGGATGGCTTTACCTCTTGTTTCAAATAACAGTGACTGATTCCGAAGCGGTGCTGGCTGGTAAGAAGGGGAGGCTGCCTCAAGCTGCTTAACAAAGGTAAAAATGAGAAGGATTACCAGAAAATAGCTGATATTATTTTGTAATATTTTAAATTTCATGAAAGTTTAGTTTTTACAGGTAATCTTTCTTGGAATTACAGAAAAGGTGAACTTTTTTAATTATTAAATGTGCATGATATCTTATCAAGCTCTTTCTGTACGTAATCTTAAAACAGAGTGCAAAGATCATGCATAAAAATTTAATTATTTTTACTATTCTTCTCATATTAAAAATAGTTTGACTATCTTCGTTTTCCAAATAGAATAAATATGTATTATCCAACAAAGCGAGAATAGCTCAGCTGGTAGAGCGCAACCTTGCCAAGGTTGAGGTCGCGGGTTCGAGCCCCGTTTCTCGCTCCACGTTTTCCTGCCTTAAAACTAATAAAAACAATAACGTAATGTGTTATTAATACGTATCTATTGCTATTAATAAACTGTCCCCCCACTGTATTACCCACCTGTTTTATCTGATTTTGATTGTTCATTTGATACTAATGAAAGTACAATATCCTTGTTTAATAAACCCATTTACAAATGGGAAGATTTGGGACAAGTACAATCATCAGACAGGCAGAGAAATATTATATATTACCTCGTCCATCAGGGCAAGGGACGTACTGAAGCGGCACGCCTTGCAGGCTTTGCCGCCCCAAGACAGAGTGCATTCACTTTGACGCAATCACCAAATATCATTACCAAAATCCGGCAAGAGTGAAACAAAGTTTACCAAACAGAACTTGCGTCTACATCAGTTCATACTCTAAAAGAAGTGATGGAGGATACTGATGCACCAGCTAGTGCAAGGATAGCTGCTACGAGGACGTCTCTGGAGTTGGCTGGAGACATTGGAAAGCACTCACAGTCCCAACGAAACTATGAGCAAAATCTTGCTGAAATGACACCTGAAGAATTGTCTACTATTATTGACAGATGGGAAGGCGAAAAGGCTTCAATTGTAAAGGATATTACACCTGTTTGATAAAGGAATATGTTCGATTACTTCTGTTATATTACATATAAAAACAGTGTTTTATTTATCACCTTCAGGAAGGACACCCCACCCACCTGCCATACCCAAAAGAGTGCAAACATATTGATTATGGACTGTGATACAAAATCGCTATAAAACGAATCTTTACTTTGTTCTTTACAAATATGGTTTTGGAGGGAGTCTGACTGTGAAGAATTAGTGCGTGTTACTTCAACTGATCACGAATCAAATTCATTCTCTCTACTCCACGAGGTCGAAGAACACTCTCCTTAAATGTCTTGATGTCCCAGATTTCATTTTACTCCAAGTGGTTGAATCTGGTGAGGATAAGATGGTCCCGGCATTACCCACCATCACAAATTTACCATTCCCAGTGGTGATTCCCCTGAGATGTTTTTTAGTTCCGGAATTCCTTTTAGTCCAAGATTTTCCATCTGAGGAAGTGATGAAGTTTCCAGCATTCCCTACCGCAATGAAGGTACTGTTTCCGTGGGAGGCTCCTAATAGTCCCATTCGTGCTCCAGATTTTATTTTTGACCATGATTCCCCACTTAATGAGCTACGTATAACTCCTTTGAAACCAAACGCAAAGAAGGTGTCATCTGCGTAGATGACTTCATTGAACTCTACTGATGTATTAGATGTCCTTTTTGTCCATGTAGTTCCATCTGAGGAAGTGATGATAGTTCCTTTATAACCAACTGCCACGAATGTATTGTTCCCGTATGCTACTCCATAGAGAGATGTTTTTGTTCTAGATTTACTTTTCGTCCATGTGGTTCCATCTGAGGAAGTGAGGACGGATCCACCATTACCAACTGCCACGAATGTATCGTTTGCGTATGTGACATTCCCAAGATGTGCTTTAGTTCCTGATTTTCTTTTAGTCCATTTGGTTCCATCCGATGAGGTGAGGATGGTTCCGGAAAAACCAACCACTACCAAGGTATCATTACCGTAGGCGACTGCTCTGAGTTTACCCTTTGATCCAGAAGCCCTTTTAGTCCATTTGGTTCCATTCGATGAGGTAAGGATAGTTCCTTTTCCACCAACAGAAACAAAAAGAGGACGGGAAGATGGTGTTTTTTCAGAAATAGTAGAATCTGTTGTTTGTTCGACCTGTGCGTCAGTCTTTTCAGTTTCATCAGACTCTTTTGAAAATTCATCATACTTATTGCTAATGTCATCCTTATACCAATATGCCGCTCCTCCTGCAGCGCCAATAACAATTATTTCAGCACAGGAGGTGATAGTAAAACTAAAACAGGAAATTAGTAAAATGTGTAAAATCTTTTTCATCTTTTCCTCTATGCCTTAAGTAAATACTTTCAGTTTAAGATAATGGTAATAATACCATTCATTTTCTATTTGATAAGAATGAAGATATATGTTTTGGAGTAAATTTGCAACAGAATTGATTGTTGCAATACTACTTTTGTCGAACTTTCTATGAATGTGAGTTTGTTTAAAATATTTCACAAAATGGAAGATTTGTAAAAAATATTGAAATAATTATATATTCAATCAAAAAATTGTTTACATAAAATTAATTATTTTAAAAAAATACTTGCATAGCTTTGTGATTTGAAATATAACTAATCACATATTACCCAATGCAGTAATGATTTTAGGTTGCAGATCATTAAATAAGCAAATATTTTGAACATGGAAAGGAATAGAACAAATGCAAAAAAGAGTATTGAGTTTCCTTATAATAATAATAGTATTAATTATCACAGGATGCACTTCAAGTTCCGGTAATAGAGGAAATGTTGGTCTATTTGGATCTTGGGCAAAAAATTCCCCATCTTTCAGTAAACCATCAATTTGGCAATGTGCATGGGGGGAAGAGAATCATTACCAAAACAAGAAATGTGATTAAAATACTGGACCAAAGGTGGTGATAGGGTTGGTTTTTTGACTGTGAAGAATTAGTGTGGTTACTCACAGGAGATGATGAGGTCAGTTGTAGGAATTATTGTTTTATCCTATTTAATATGACATTCACCAAAAAACTTTTCCATTCACTTTCCTGCAACTTGTTGTTCCGTCCATAAAGTAGTTTTTCCAGTTTCAAAGTCTTCCAATTCTACATTCCTCTATAGATTTTATTCCACTTCCCAAAGTGGATTTTACTTGACTATTCCATTCTCCATCCTTTAAATTTCTAACACACTTCCTTTCATAAGGGTAAATTAGTGTTCATATTTTATCATTTTACAATCTAATTAGTTAGTGATGATTATTATGGATGTAAATCTAACAGGAAAGAATTTGTAGGAATTAATTGCAGGTACTAAATCTTAGTTTATAAGAATAATATGTCTAATTCTAAATCATTGAAATAAATTATATCTAATGTTTATTTGTAATCACTTAGAAACAGAAACTCAAGTAATCTTCCCCCATAAATCCAGCAAGCATTATTTGGGTAGCTCTCTCTGACTTGCACCCAACATGCATCTGTCTTCAGCAAATCGATCTTCCAAATTATCAATTTACCAATATTTTCACCACCACACTATATCGTGAGTCATTTAGAAAGAACCCCCTTCGTATCACAACAGCGCGGATAATTTGAAGACTGTCTTGTC
>Ga0302127_10000498_pt1 | contig 21919 bp, 20 predicted proteins | sample CB4_SCM_MG_FD_204452 | JGI IMG/M metagenome (GOLD analysis project Ga0302127, IMG submission 204452) | Marine microbial communities from Western Arctic Ocean, Canada - CB4_SCM | ecosystem: Environmental > Aquatic > Marine > Oceanic | place: Canada: Western Arctic Ocean | collected 2017-09-24
ATCCAAGGTGTACTGAAACGGCATATTGAATTTTTTGAAACATGCTTAGAGAATGATGGTAAAGTCTCTCCCTCTGTCCCAAAGCCAGCGAAAACTGCATTGTGGTATACGCCACATCCGCCTTGGCCTTTGGATGAACAAGAACGGGTTTAACCAAGGGCAGGCAAATCGAGCATCAACGGCTGAGTCGACTGAATACGACGTTGTTCAGATTCGAGAATTCTCGCTCTTCGATTCGCTCGTTTCGTTGCCTTAACTTGAAATTGCTGTTCACCATCAAACTCATCTGTTGTAGCGCCAGTCCAATCATATGTTCGACGATTCCATCCACTTTGAATTAGAATCTTATCATCGAGAAGTCGCAAACTTGTGATCGGCCCAGAATGTGTGAATAATGAAATTGCTCTACCAGGTACTTCTGTACCAATCACCCATACGCTCCCGTTTTGTGCAGCCGCAAGATACTTGCCCAAAGAATTAGGAACCGCTGTAATGGAGCGAACAATTCCTCCATCTATTGAAAATTTTTCCATCTGTTCGAGACGTGGGAGTGAAAGGAGTGTGACGCCCCCAGTCGAGTCACCGATTGCTGCAATATCATAGCATCCTGTAGGACCTTTGAGTGCAAGTAGTACCGTTGCAATGGCTTCCATTTTGAGTTGGCTACGGGCACCATGCGTGGGTCTCCATACAACGGTTCCATCATCCATTGCTACCAAATAACCCTCTGGGGTCACTAAACTTCGAATCACAACTCTATTGTTCATACATACGAAAGCAGAGTCGTCGGTATACCTTCTTTTCTAAGACCCTTCAGTTAAACTGAAAGTGAAGAAGTTCAGTATGAATCTTCGGACTTGTTATCTTTCTTCCACTTTCGGTAACAACTTTTGCAGACTCTAACACGGCCCTTGCGTTCAACATAGCCGCTATCGCCCCAAACATCTATTGCATTATCGAGTGATAACGAACGTCCGCCGAAACTCTTGTCAGCATATCCATCGCAGGTCTTGATACCACATGCAATATCGCCTTCTTTAACAGATGATTTCTTTGTTGAATCTGAATCTTTTTCAGAATCAGGCTTATGCTTACGAGCCTTCGCTTTGAATCCCATGAGTTAATGGTAGTGAATGCAATTCTTCAAGGTTCGCCTATCCAATGCCCGAAATCATTGCTTTGAAACTTCACCAAGTTTACTGAGCAAGCCTTCAACCAAGCGTAGCAAGCCACGTAGTGTGACCTCAGAAACATTGGCGATTTTGCATACTTCAGATTGGGTTCGAGGTGAGCCCACTTCGTTACATACCTTGTAAATCAGTGCAGCAGCCACACCCATCGGTTTCTTTCCTTGCCACAATTCGTCATGTGGTTGAATTACGGACCAAAGATGTTCGATTTGGATGTGGATACTCGGAGGAAGTTGCAAATCGGAAATGAATTTGTCAAAGTATTGATCCGGTGAAGAAATCTTGTGCAGATTTAACTTGCGTGATACTTGTCGAATGAGGCGAGAAAGTTCTTTCTCCTTTACATTAAAAGCAGCCGAAACTTCTACAATTTGGCGAGGTAGACTTTCTTGTCGTGCAACCAAATAGGTACAGGCGGCAGTAACACCGGCAATCGAACGTCCTGTAACAAATCCTTCACCAGAGAGTCGGCGATAGAGTCGGGCGATTTCTTCTTGCAACGGCTTTGGCAGTCCTGAATAGTCCCGAATGAATTGATTTGCACGAACTAAATTACGTTCGCGACTCTTTCGAGTTTTCGAACGCTCATCGACAACTCTACGTCGTCGCCAATCACGGCGAGATTGAGATGAAATACCATGTCGTCCAGCACTTCCAGAACTCAAGTCTCGAATATCTATGGTTGTGTTCAATCCTTTATCAGCGAGTGTGTATGTCAACGGTTGTCCCACACGTGAACGGTCTTGACTGTGGTCACGATTGGTCCATTCAGCCCCAGGGTCAATGACATTTTCTTCAACTACAAGCCCACAGCTGTTACAGGTGATCTCGCCACGAGAGTCATCCATTTGCCAATCGATAATTCCACAATCGACACATGGACGGGTGTGGCCTTCGAGCGTTCTACGAATTACACCGTTCCCGCTGCGGTTGGAATCTTCTTTTTCTTTGCGATTTGGCTCTTCACCATCATTTCCTCCGGGATTCATTTTCATCATGTTAACCTCTTGTTACATAGTTGCCGCCCAGGGTATATAAAACCCGCGAGGGGTTGCTCACTGTGGCTGAAACTGAGTGTTGCTGTTTTACACTGTGATGTCCATGGTTGGCTACAAACAGGAATAATGAACAACAGGATATAAAGGGTTGTTTCAACATCACTATATTGCATAAATGTGGGTATCTAAGTAGTAAAAAAAACCACATTGAAGAAACACATAGTTCAAAGACGGTACGCAAAGACAGCGCGACGAGGAGAGTAGAGTGCCAGCCACAGTAATTCTAGGAGCCCAATGGGGAGATGAAGGAAAAGGGAAGATTGTCGACCGTATTGCGGAACAGGCTACATGGGTAGCACGTTTCCAAGGTGGAAACAATGCAGGCCATACAGTTGTCATCGGCGATCAGGTTTTGAAATTCCATCTTTTACCTTCGGGGATCACTCGAAAAGAATGCAATCTCGTTCTTGGAGACGGCATGGTCATCGACCCTTGGGTGCTCAATACCGAATTGACCGGATGGCAAGACTCAACCGGAGAAGACCCTCGAGGAGAACGCCTCTACATCAGTGAACGAGCTCACATCATTCTTCCATTCCATCGATATCTCGACAGTTTAGATAAAAAAATTGGAACGACCGGCCGAGGAATTGGGCCAACATATGCAGATAAAACCAACCGAATTGGTTTGCGCTTTGGTGACTTAGCTGAAGTTCGAACAGATGATGATTGGATGGAAGCAACCACTGCACGAATGAACTCAACGCTGTCAGCAGCAGGGAGTGAAGATAGAATCACAGTATCCGGTTTGAAGGCTGATGTTGAATGGATTTGGAATGCATACAGCACTTCGATTCAGAACACAGGCCTCATGCTCGACAATGCACTGAAACTTGGGGAGCATGTCATCCTTGAAGGCGCCCAAGGCTGTCTTTTGGATATCGACCAAGGTACATTCCCCTATGTCACCTCTTCAATCACGTGTCGTGGTAACGCATCACATGGGGCTGGGATTCACCCAGGCCATGTCGATAATGTCATTGGAATTACCAAAGCCTACATCACTCGTGTGGGTCATGGTGCTATGCCAACTGAACTTGAGGACGAAGACGGTGAACATCTTGGTACCGTCGGGCATGAATTCGGCACTACAACAGGGCGAAAGCGCCGTTGCGGTTGGTTTGATGCTGTAGTCATGCGACATGCAAATCGAATCAATGGTTTCTCTGGATTAGCATTAACCAAACTGGATGTCCTTGGTGGACTTGAAGAAATCAAGATATGTGTGGCTTACGAATTAGATGGAAAAGAAATTTTGGAAATGCCATCGAGTGCAACAGCATTAGAACGGTGTAAACCAATCTATCTCACTATGCCTGGTTTCCCTTCGTATTCGCTAGAAGAGTGGCTCGGGATTGCAAAGAAAGCAAATCAAGAAAGTCTTGGTTACTCGGTCTTACCATCTGCTGCTCAACAATACATCAAGAAGGTCGAAGCCATTGTTGGCGTTCCTTGCACCAGTATTGGTGTAGGCCCCGACCGTGATGCAACGATTGATGCAGTTTGATTTGAGTTTCTTCGGGGTGAAGACTCAAAAAGGATTGGCGCAACGCCATGGATACAGGGGCGTTTAGCTCAGTTGGAAGAGTGCTTGGTTTGCAACCAAGATGTCGGGGGTTCAAATCCCCCAACGTCCACCAAATCCCTTATCATTCAAGGCTGCGAACGCATCACTGCGATGCATGGCCATCTGAGAGTTTGAACCCCTTCGACGCTTCAACCATTCCAAAATCTTTAATGAATACCAGCTTTATTCTTTATTTTCATCCAATTCCCATTCTGGGTAAGGACATTCAAAATCTAAACTCCACCCACAATACTGTGCGCCAATATGATCGGCATAAGCAATGATTACATCCCAGCGTCCAGATAAACTTCTTGTTTTCTGATTTTCACACTCAAATCGAATACTAACACCCCACTCATCTGTGGTGATATTGGCTATGCCTTTGAATTGTAATCTCTTCTCTTGATACCACATTTCTTTGCCATCAAATGTGGTCAAAATATGTGCTTCTAAATTCGCTCTCTTCTCGTTCAGCAGTTCCTTCAGATCTTCACTTCGTTCCATAATAAGACTGCATTCTACCCTTTATCAACTCACTATCCCTAAGCGCAATTATCGGTTATAGATTCAAAGGGTTTCGACTCACAGGGATTGAGTTATAGATTAATTTCCAGCACCATTTAGTGTCAAATTAAATACCGAGATATTGAATTGGATAAGGTTATTCATGACGGTTCATTGGATTAAACATGAGCAGGCTATTCTCGAAACTAGTAGTTTTGGCGCTCATGATGGCAATACTTACGGCAACAATTCCTTTTCCGAACAGTACATTGAGTTCTAAACCAATGATTTCCAATGCCGATTCAGATAATGATGGAATCGAAAACTCACTAGATTCTTGCCCAGAATCACCTCTTCCGACTTGGTCTAATCAATCGGTTGAGACGATGCTGAATTGTGAAACTTGTGGACGAACAGGCATGGATGTGAAGTTCGATAGTCAAAATAATACACATGTTGTCTATTCAGGAACAAATCAAGATTCACCAAATGAGCATAATGAAGAAGGAATGTCTTTTTTGAAATATGCCATCCATGATGGCCATAATTGGAATTCGTCATATGTATCATTAGTAACTGAAACCGATTATGATAATCTAAGTGGGGGGGGCAATCAGGACGGAATCGGTCAAATAATTGACACGAATGTTGAAAGCCCGTTACTTCGACTTGACAGTAATGATCTGCCGCACATCGTTTACTACACCTATAGTGGGCCGAGTGATGAACTTATTAGGAGTCTACGTTATGCAACTTACCAAGAAATGGAAATTGGAGCAGGTTATAATTGGCAAAAGTCAACCATTATTGGGGGAATCGCTGAATGCAGTGGTGATATTTTTCTGTGTAATGACATTGCTGGGTTCGAATTGGATTCAAACAATAATCCGCATATTGTGTATCGTAGTGTTAATTTCTCCGGAGATAGTTCCAATTGGTCATATGAGAGCACATTGAATTATGCAATATCAGATGATTGGAGTACTTGGAATACATCTGCAATTTATACAGCATATAACGACTCCGTATCGTTATCAAATATCATTTTGGAGGCAGCGATGACCTTAGACTCTCAGAATAAAGTTAATGTTATTGCCTTAACGCCTTCACCAGATTTTAATGCCAGTGATGAAAATTCTAATTTTGAAATATTTTATCTTAAATTCGATGGTGAAGAAATTGTTCAGTCGATATCAATTTCTTCGGGGGATTTTAATGGTAACTCGGATATTCATTATTGGAAAAGAGCAACTCTTTCAATTACCGTGGATTCTGAAGATTTAATTCACATGGGATATATCAATTCTCTCAATCAATTTACTTATGCCACCCTCGAATTCAATAACCATAACTATTCAATCACCACGTCAATAATCGATTCCGCACCTTTAGAGGATAATTACCCTTGGCACGACTTTTATGATTTGAGATTGGTCATCGAACCGGATGGAACCCCCCATGCACTTTACACATCAATGTTGGGATATTATTCATTACTCCCAGATGGTGAAACACTAGACTCAATGGACGAAAAGGGATTTTATTTCTATTCATTTTATTCCGTTTTAACAAATGGTGAATGGAACCGTCTCTACATTGGTGGTGTAGTGGGTTTACCAGGACTTGCTGTGAACACACATGGCCTAACTACTATTATCCATTTCTCCAGTCAGGGCAATGATAATTGGTCAGGGGTATCTTTAATGAAATACAGCCCTATTGATTCAGATGATGATGGCGACGGTTGCATGAATTTTGAAGACCATTTCCCAACTGAACCATCTGAGCATATTGACTCGGATGGCGACGGAGTCGGAGACAATGCTGATGTTTTTCCTGAGGACTCAAATGAAACCCAAGATACTGATGGCGATGGATTTGGGGATGAATCTGATGCATTCCCCACACAAATAACTCAATGGGCAGATTATGACGGTGATGGATTTGGTGATAATTATGCTAATTCAAGTTGGGATGCAGGTTTTACAATGCCTGGCGAATACGTACCCTTTGCATTTAGGCAGGATGCATGTCCACTTTTGGCAGGAACTTCTTATTTAGGAATCATCCATGATGAAGGGATTGTGATATATGGATGTCCAGATACTGATGGCGATGGTTATTCAGATATTATTGAATCTGTATCGAATGATCTCGAACAAGTAAGCGAAAAAGAAGATGGTTTTTTAGGTATTGATTTAGACCTAATAGGCATTGCTTTATCGCTAATAATACCACTTATTGCCATTACTATAGGGTGGTATTACTCTACTCGAAAACGTAGAAATATAGAGAATTTAATTGAAGTTATGAAAAACTGGGATAATCCCTTAGATTTGACAACATGGTTTGATTCGGTATCCACAGATGCGATATTGAGTGGTGAAATAAATCATGTTCAATTGGAACTATTGCGAACTCATTATAGACGCCACCACGATTATCTTGCATCAATTCATAATACTACCGAGCCACTATTGCCCAAAGACCAGAACTTGTAATAAATTGATTCCGAAATATTTGCAATTGTCATTTACATTCAATTGCCGGCACTCATCATCATTCAACCCTGCCACTCTTTTGGCGATATAGCCCTCTCTAGGAAGACTAAATTAATGATGAAATTATTACTGCAAATAGGTTCGAATGATGAATGGTTTCTCAGTGTATCGGTAAAATACCAATATGCCCAAATGGCATGCTGCTGCATAGCCAAGTCCCCATTCGCTTCCAAACATAATGCCTAAGCAGTAACTGTGTAAGTATCCAATACCATACATTGGATTATTCAACCATTTGTAGGGTCCCGCCTCAGTCCACTCACCATGTGATTTTTCATGGAAGAGGTCCTTGTAGTAATAGACATCAATCCCAATCACCCAAGTCGCCCAATATTTGATGCCAAAACCGGCGATGAACATTGGAATTACCAGGCCCCACATTAGAGTAGGTGATAGAGAAAAGGCACCCTGTAGATGTAGGGCAGCAGCGGACATTCCGGTTCCGACATTGAAAAACATTAATCCCAAGATCATTTGGAAGTAAAGCCAAGCTCTTTCCTCACCAAATTTCCGAATCATCCAACGCTTGATTCCAGTTCCCAAAATGAGGGTCTTTCCAATATAATAAAACACCCAACACGAGATTGCAAATTGAACGAGGAAATCATTCTCTATGGCAAGATTTCCGATGTATACTGATAATGCAATCAAAGGAAGCCATACTAGCAAAATTTTGCCAGCATCAAGACGGATGCCCATCATTGAGAGAAATACATCAAAGCACTTCCACACATTCTCTTTGGGCCATCGATTATAATCTGAATCTTGATGCCCAGCGTCCCTGTGTTGTATAGGCATATTGCGCGGTGTTTAGATATGCAAATGAATGTTGCTGTGGCGGTCGTCGAAATTGAGTTCTTTATGAGGGATGCTTTCCTGTCATCCCCCTTCAAATCATAAGTTTTCCTTTTTGGTACGGGAAATAAATAAGTACTTCTTCCCCGAGGATTTCACATGGTCAAAAGTGCCGGGTATCTGTCGAACTTCCCTGTGAGGTCCTCAGAATTGCGGCCGACGCAAATGATGCGCCCCTCGACAATGATAGAAATTTGTTTCCAAGAGAAATATTTCGATTTCACTGGTCGTGCATCACGTTCAGAATTCGGGTTATTTTGTCTCCTCAGCACATTTTTGGGAGTTCTTATCAATGCTGTGATTATCTCAATCGGTGGTTTTTTTGAAAAATGGGGTGGAGTTGTCTCATACTCGCTCGTAGGGATTATCACTATCATATTCCTCATACCATTCGCGGCAGTAAGTGCTCGCAGACTTCATGATGTCGGAAAATCCGGTTGGTATCTATTGTTCATTCTTCTCCCCATCATCGGTTGGTATTTTCTCATTACGGCATACACTACTGAAGGAAGTGATTTTAAAAACGCCTATGGGAAAGTACCCGTGAATGACAACTAATTACAGTTGAGAATTGTTTCAATTCCTTGGAATTGGGCGCACAAGAATTGAACAATCGTCTTAAAACAGCAACATCTCTGAATACTCAGCAGATACAGAACCTCGAAGGTACTGGACCCAAATTTAATTTCTCAATTCGGAACGAAGACCTTCGGTAAAAAAACCTCTCGAAATTCGTGAAGTCAAAGTGCTCAGTGATGTGAGTGCATGACTCTTGAGTCTTGCATCAATCTCGATGTTGCCGGGAATCTCCTTGCCTTTGTGAGCGAGAATTATTGTTTCGACCGCCGCCACGGTTATTCTGTTGAGGACGAGAACCTCTCTGTGAATTCCCACGTGATTGTTGGTTACGATTGTTATTTCGTGGACGCTTTTTAGCACCGGAACTATCTTTGATCTTACCAGCTTTTTGGCCTGGTTTTGGGATAGCACCAATGAAATGGAAAGGGTGATTGCTTTCGACAGGAATCTCTTTGCCAATCAATTGTTGAATTCCAACGAGATAACCGCTTTCTGAGTCGTCACAGAAGGCGTATGCAATGCCACTACGGCCGGCACGTGCGGTTCGCCCAATTCGGTGAATATAACTTTCAGGTTCGTTTGGCAAATCATAGTTGAATACGTGGGTAATACCATCGACATCGATACCTCGACTTGCAATATCAGTCGCAACAAGTATCGGAATATTTCCATCTTTGAATCCGGCTAATGCCTTGGTGCGAGCCCCTTGACTTTTGTTTCCGTGTATTGCAGCAGCAGATATGTTACTTTGGTCAAGTTGTTTGACCAATCGATTCGCACCATGCTTTGTACGAGTGAATACGATGCCACGTTGGACACGTTCATCTTTGATGAGTTGAACCAGTAAGCGTCGTTTATCTGCTTTCTTCAAAAACATAATCTTCTGATTAATACGGTCTACTGTCATCTCTTTTGGACTGACATCGACCATGATTGCATTGTTGAGGAAACTTCCTGCAAGTTTTGCGATAGATTTGGGCATCGTGGCGCTAAACAACAAGTTTTGTCGCTTTTTTGGTAGAAGTTTGATGACTTTCTCAATATCTCTTATGAATCCCATATCGAGCATTCGGTCCGCTTCATCGAGAACGAAAAATTCAACTCTTCCAAGGTCAATATGACCTTGGCCGATGAGGTCTAACAGGCGTCCAGGGGTCGCCACAAGAATATCCAAACCCTTTTGCAAAGCACGTACTTGTGGGTTTTGATTCACACCTCCAAAGATTACGCGATGACGAATGTCCATGTTTCCACTGTACGCAGCAAACCGTTCATCGATTTGAGCAGCAAGTTCTCTAGTGGGTGAGAGGATTAGCGCTCGAATAAACCGCTTACCTTGAGGTTGCTTTCTACTCATTATTTGAAGAACAGGTAAAGCAAATGCGGCAGTTTTACCGGTTCCAGTTTGTGCTACACCCAACACATCGCGCCCCTCCAAGAGAGGTGGAATTGATTGAATTTGAACAGGTGTTGGGGTTGTGTAACCCTCTGATTTAACAGCGCGAAGTAAGGTCTCCGAGAGGCCAAGAGATTGAAAGTCAGTCATTGTAATCCTATTCCGTTAATTGCCCTAAAACCAAGGTTTACAGGCGACTACAAGCACGCCTCAATACTCTTTGCCTAAATACTCGATTGATGAAAGGATATGCTATCGGCTGGTCTAGCATTCCACTTCACGCGCCGTTCAAAGGATTGGCTGGTTTCGTAGCCACTCCAAGTCCGAGATGTAGAGTTGTCGAATATCATCAAGACCAAGAACCAACATGGCCAATCGTTCAAGTCCCATCCCCCATGCGAGAACAGGAGATGAGATTCCGAGTGGTTCAGTAACTTCAGGTCGGAATATTCCAGCTCCACCCAATTCAAGCCATTTACCACGCCATTTCACTTCGATTTCAAGGCTCGGTTCAGTGTAAGGGAAATAGGCTGGGCGAACTCGGACTTCAGGATAGCCCATTTTGGCATAGAATTTTTTGAGTGTTGTAACAAGCATTTGCAAGTTTGCACCTTCCTCCATAATTATGCCTTCAATTTGATGGAATTCGGGTAAGTGTGTGCGGTCGATTGCTTCCTTTCTGAATACTCGGTCGATTGAAAACACACGGCAAGCATCTTTCGGATTTGCTGCAAGGTATTGGATGGTATTGACAGTGGTATGTGTACGCAACAAACCTTTCTCGGAAGTTTCTGCAGAAAAATTACCGCCCCAGCCCACGGAGCCAGTATCGCCACCGTGCTCATGAATCGCTCCCCATGCCTCGGTGAGGTGTTTTGGAAGTTCGATAGATTTTGGACTCTCAAGATAGAATGTGTCTTGCATTTCTCGAGCAGGGTGGTCTTGAGGAATAAACAACGCATCCATGTTCCATCCCGCAGTTTGGACATAGTCATCAACCAATTCGGAAAAGCCCATCTCCAAGAAGATACTGCGGATACGTTCGATCAATGCCTGCATAGGATGGCTACGCCCAGTCCGAGGTGTGGCTGATTCAAGGGTGACATCGAAGGGCCGGTAATCTGCTTCTTTCCAAGCGTCTGATTGAAGTAATTCAGTCGTTATTTCACTGATGGATTGTTTTTCGACTAATGCATCAGCACTGACGGATTGACCTTGAGATGTAATGGACCAAGTACGGGAGGTTGAAATTACCGACTCAATCAATCCGCGTCGAGAATTGAAATGCTCCAAGAGAGCAACATCGAGAGATTCTGGTGCCGCTGGCAAAGATTGAATAAATGCTGTTCGTGATTCGATTTCCGTGTCAACTGTAGATGGGTTGGGTGTGACAAATATTCCACCTTCAAGTTGTACGCCTAACCGTTTCATGAGTCCGACACCTGGTCCTGCTTCATGACGTTCAAATTCAGATTGCAAGCCAGCCATAGTCGGTGTTTCGGAATGTGTAATCCAATTCCAAATACGCGCCTCAAGCAGTCCGTTATCTTTTGCTTTATGCCCTTCATCAGCAAGACGTATAATGGCTGAACTGGTTTCAGTTGTTGAAGCAAAGCCCGCATTGCTAAGCCCATGTCCAGCACCAACCGCCACTGCTTGGTCAGCCCATTCACACTCGCTTAGAATTTCTGCAAGTGTCCATTTGTGGCCACTTTCCCCTTGCATGATGCGCAACATTCTGCGCTCAGGGTTGAGCAAAGCGTCTGCGTCCATGTTGGTTCGTAATGATTCATACCCTTCAATTCTATGGAGTGGAAAGGTCCATCAAGGGCTTTCTTTCGACTTCTCTGTTTTGCCAGTTATTCTTCTTCATCCCAGAGGAAGATTGAACAAGCAGGGCATGAATATTCGATGGGGCGGTCAGATTCAAGAACTTCTAAATGCCCACATGAACCACAGAGAACGGTACATTTCTTTGGTTCGTCTAACGTGACATCAACTCGATACATGACTCGGCCAGCATCGGGAAGTTGGGTCGATTCTGGCACCCAGTTTTCAATCTCCTCCGGCGACATACCACGGTCGGATTTAATCGTCATTCCGAGTAAGAACAAGACGATTCCACTCAAACCAATAGTTCCTGCCAATGAGATGATGCCTGCGACGCTAAAAAATGCACCAGCAATTAAACAAATAATGCCCGCAAAGAGAAAGTTTTCACGAACATTTTTCATGATGAAACCTCACTTAAGCGCCTGTGCCAAGGCTTCGGCAACACGAGGTATCTGCTCCAAAGGAACTGCACACAATCCCACACGAACACCACCGGTAAGGGGGACGAGGAAGACATTTTGTTGAGCACATTTCTCTGCAATAGTTTCAGGGTCGTCATGTTCTAACCAAGCAAAAAAACCATCATGCGTGGGATTGAGTGGAACCTTGTGTGTCTCACAACATTCCTTCAGGAGATCTCTACGGGTGACAAGGAGAGACTTCAATCGGTCTCGTTCTTTACCCCAAGCTGCTCCGCCCTCAGCAGATGAATGCATTTCACTGATGGTATATTGTGCCACTCTTGGTGCAGCGGACCAAGTTTGCCGACCAGTCACGCCCATCACCGTTGCAATCTTTTCAATGACTTCAATATCTGGGTGAATACTAACCAAAGCACCGGTGCGCAATCCATAGACAGTATGTGATTTCGACAGTGAAACCGCGAATGTGATCAGCAAGTTCTCAGTCCACGGCCAGCCTTCTTCAATGGCTTCACGAATCGTATGCCCCCATCCATGAGGGTCTTCCGCATACAAATGATATGCAGAATCCAGGAGCAATGTATGTCCAACATGCTCGTTTGAAGATGCACTTTCCATGATGGCTTCTAAAAACGCTGTACGCCCTTCAGAGGTTAATGACAAGCCGGTTGGGTTGTGAGCAGGGTCGTTCAACCAAATCATTACTTTGTCCTGTGAAGAACAAAGAGAGGCGAGTTGGTTTTTGAAACCCTTAATGTCGACAAATGGATGTTGTTGCTCCTCCGATGAAGGTAATAATGGATATGTTTCTACGCCAAGGTCACATCCTGACAAAAAGCCATCGTAAGGTCCCCAGTGACGGTCACGAAGCAATACTCTATCGCCTCTATTGGAAAAATTTGCAGCAGCTAGATACAGTGCACCAGAGCCGCCAGGAGTGGCAGTAGCCGTCATAGAGATTCCCAGTTCATTCAATGGTTCACGATGTTCTCCAAGCGCTAGTGTTTTTGCCAAATCGAGAAATGCAGGGAGTCCTTTCAACGGCGCATAGGCTGCAATCTCGACAGCCGGTGCAACCCGAATGGCTTCATCGACAACTTGGTTAATTGCAAGAGACCCATCATCTTCAAGTAAAGCACCAATTGTTCCATTGACTGCATCAATACCTTCTGCGATGGCTTTTTGATAACGTGCCCACCATCCAAAAATGGTATCATTTCCCACCTTCGTCTGAGCATGGGAGTTGAGTAATCCCGCACCAGCATTAGGGTCCATGCCTCTCCGAATGCGGCGTTGTTCTTTGACTTGTCTCTCGATTTCGTTCACCTTTCTGATACTTTGAATCATAGAACCCCCTTCCTTTCTATCCGTTTCATTCATCAAGGGTAAGTGTCTGGGACAGTTCGTCGCCTGTGTAGCATAGCTGGTAGTGCATCGGATTTGTAATCCGAAGGCCGGGGGTTCGAGTCCCTCCGCAGGCTCCTTTCCCGTCGCGTTGAGCGAGAAATCCGATAAGCCCCCAAGTGGACGGATTTCCATGCGTCCATTCCACCTTGCTTTCCCAGTACGTGATTTGACACAAACTGAATTGTTCTATGTCGATGTTTTAGGGTGTTCAATTGGTCGAAGAACTGAACATACGATAAATTTCAATTTCCATGGTCATCAAATTGTGGCCCATCTTGTCGATTCGATGCCAGACCAAACCGATAACGGGTGTGTTGATGGAAAACAAGTCCCACCGTTTCATTTCGGATTGGTCATGGAATTCGATCAATGGCTTGCATTTCGAGATGAGTTGATGGCAAAGGAAGTGGATTTCCGTCTCCAACCACATATACGCTATCCAGGGTGCATCGGTGAACAGGCAACAATGTTTCTCAATGACCCATCCGGGAATGCGGTTGAATTCAAATCGTTCAAAGATGATGAGCGATTGTTTGCAACAATTGATGATGCAGAACATATCGCCGGTGGCGGAGTTCTGTAAAGCGAATCCTCAAAGTCATGGATTCAGTGGGTATGCCATGGTAGCCCAACGATTAGATGGCAAAGCCTGCGCAGCGGAAGTCGAAGAAGAACTCCTGATTCGCATTGCAGCATGTAATGAAAAGGGCATCAAGCCACACTTGGCAGTTGTAATCGTCGGTGATGACCCTGCAAGTCATGTCTATGTTGGTTCAAAGGTTCGAGCATGCGAACGTCTTGGCATCAAAAGTACTCACATTGAATTGTCAGTTGATTCAACCGAAGCACAGGTGCGTGAAGAGATAATATCCTTGAATAAAAAAAGCGACCTTCATGGAATTCTTGTTCAATCACCCTTGCCTAATCATATGAATGAAGAAGCACTTACTGATTTGATTGACCCCGCAAAGGACGTCGATGGTTTCCATCCACAAAACCTCGGACGATTGGTTCAAGGGCGTTTGGATGGAATGTTGCCGTGTACTCCTCGCGGTGTAATGCGCATGTTGTCATGGGCCGGAATCGAAACTGAAGGGAAAACCGCTGTCGTTCTTGGGCGTTCTAGAATCGTCGGTATGCCGCAATCACTCTTGCTTGGTGCCAAAGGTGTCGATTCAACCGTAACTGTAGCTCATTCACGTACCAAAAATACCGCTGCTTTGTGTGCAAGTGCCGATATTGTCATCGCCGCTGTTGGACGGCCAGAAATGGTCACTGAAGATTGGATTAAGGAGGGGGCAGTTGTTATTGATGTGGGTATTAATCGAGTGGATGACAGCAGTCGAGAACGTGGATGGCGCCTTGCAGGTGATGTACACCCCGATGTCGCAAACAAAGCGTCTTGGCTTTCTCCAGTCCCAGGTGGCGTGGGTCCGATGACCATCGCCATGTTAATGGAAAATACCGTTCGGGCTGCTGAACAATCCGATGTCGCTTAACAACACTCATAGGTTGGTGGCTTTTAGGCACCTCTGCCATGGACCCAAAAGCACCTCGGACCGCTACGGCTACCCTCGTTTTAGGGATGGTTGCATGGATTTTATGTGTCGTTAGTCTCGTCTTTAAACTCGGACTTTCAGATGGTTTTGGAAGTGAAGAAATAGTCATTATCGTCATCGGTGGTCTCTTTTTCCTCATTTCTTTTTTGGCTTCTCGGGAACGGGAAGAAATTGTGATGATTCAATCACTTTCTGTGGAAGAGCAATTTGCTGCAATAGAATCTATGCCAACGAGATTCACTTCATCATCCACGGATGTTGATCAATTCGGATTTGAAACTCAACCTCAAGATATTTCGGATTCAAAAGTAATTGTTGCATCCATATTGGGCCAAGATGAAGTGGTAGCACCTCTAGAAATCAACACAGCAATGGCTGCCTTATCCTCTGGTGACTCTGGTCTAGTTGGAGCCGAAGCAGTTCGGAATAATCCAGCCCCGCATGCGCATACTGAGCAATTCCGCGAAGTCTTCAAGTCGTCGAGCACAACACAAGATGGCTTTAACCGAATGAAGGTTGAGAGCATACCTTTGCCAGGGGAACAGAAGGTCCGTTCAACACCTGATTTGCCATGGCTTACACAGAAACACGAGTTCCAAGAATCAGGCGTCGCTCAGGTGCCATTGCCAGGTGCTACTCAATCGCCACCGGAAGTCAAACCACCTCAAGAAAATGTACCTGAAATGCCCGACTTAGGTGATTTATTTGTTGAGGGAACACAAGAAAAGATGCAAGAGTCCGGACTCCCCACACTTCCAAATATTGATGACTTATTCTGATATATTTCCATAATTCAATAGAGGTTGGACTCTTGGCTCATCATATGTGGACTGAGAAGTTTGACCTTCATAGCCATTCCACAAGCAGTGATGGGCAGCATCCAGTCGATGATGTTGCACAAATGATGTCCGACTCAAATGTTCGTTATTGGTCTTTAACCGACCATGATACTATTTCTGGATGGGATACAGCTCGTACTGCTGCAGATAAGCGTGGTCTCGTCTTTATCCCAGGTGTAGAATTAACATGTATGCCAGGATTACAAGCCGACGTCAATATTCTTGAACTCCAAAATAGGGAAAGAGCATCAGATTCATGGCATCTCTTGGCATATTTCCCGGCAATAGAATTTCAAAGTGAGCAGCACCAACAATTCAAGGCTTGGCTTGCACCTTTGGGTGAAGGAAGAATTCCACGTATGTTGGCAATGGTCGAAAAGTTGGCTGAACTTGGGATGCCTGTCGATTTCGATGCCGTCATCGCTCGAGCGGGAGATTCAGTCGGACGCCCGCACTTGGCAGATGAAATGATTAAATCGGGTTATGTTGAAACTCGGCAAGAAGCGTTTGATAAATGGATTGGGGATGGAAAGCCAGTTCACATAACACGTCCTAAACCAAGTATCGTTGAAGCATGCACAGCCGTTCATGCCGCAGGTGGGATTACATCGCTTGCCCATCCATTGTATTACTGCATTGATACGGATGCTTTGGTGACTTTTTGCCTTGAATCTGGTGTTGATGCTATCGAATGTTTTCACCGAAGTCACAGTGATGCTTACCGCTTTCAACTATGGTCTGCAGCCAAAGATTCAGGACTTTCAGTGACCTGCGGTTCAGATTTTCATGGGACGATGTACAATCAAATGCCAGGTCGAATGGCAGTTCCAATAACGACTCTACCAACTTCAATCAAGAACTCGTTGCAGTCTCTGGGCGAGACATTGCGTCAATCATGAGAGCGGCCTCGAACAAAATCACGACCGGCATTGCGACCAAAAAAAGTGATAGTGGGTCTGGGGGAGAGAGAAATGCCCCCAATAAAAAAGCGCCAAACCAAATATGTCTTCGATATGAACGTACAGTTTTCCGATCTACTATTTCCATCCTCAATATCAGTAAAGTAACCAGCGGTGCTTGGAATCCGATGGCAGATGCAATTGCCAAATTGGCAACAAACCCGATGTAACTTGTAAGTCTCCATTCTGTCGACAAACCGGCAGTCTGTGCGTCGGTTGTCAAATATTCAAGAAGCATAGGAATGAGCCAATTCCAGGAATAGTAAATACCTCCCATCAATAGGATAATTGCAGAAAACAAGGTTACAAGTAAGGTTTTGTTTGGGCGAGGTGATTGAATTTTCAATTCAGCTAACCGTTGACGGAAGGCCAAGTTTTTACTTGCCTGCCAACTCCCTTCAGTCAAGAATACAACCACCATACACAGTAAGCCCACGTGTGCGGCAAGCCGAACTTGAAGTAGGATAAATTCGACTGGTGTAGTAACAATAATATCGACATCCGCAGGTAATCTGGTGGGGTCGATAAGCCAGGCAATGAAATTTTTTGTCAATGGAAATGTCGCCATAAAGCCTAGTGTAAATATTACTGCAAGCATTTTGACTCTTTTGCGAAGGTACAACTGGAATGAAACGAGAATTTCTCCACCAGGTGAATCAAGCAGTTCATCAACTGCATTGACCAAACCTTCCACTTCTGCCATTGATGTATGCACGGGGCTGACCCTCATAACACACACTCATTGGCCATGTCATTCTTGTTCCCAAAGGTGCGACGGTGTAGAATCGTAAAACTTACGATGGTATTTTTTCAATCGACGAACCCGATTGAAGACAAAGCCAGTAATCCATAGCGATGCCAATGACAGGAATATGGCTTGGCCCATCTTATCTTCGTGGTAATCATTCAATACCCTAACTTGTATGACATCGCCAGAATCAGCATCACTTGGATTATGCATCATGATATAGTGGAATGCCTTTGGTCCATCGAAAGGTAACAGAAGAGTTTCTTGAGGTGCAACAGTGTACGCATCACCAAGGGTACTCGCAATATTCCAATCGATGGAACCATTCTCCATTGTGAGTGGAGCTAGATCAACGCTTATGACCACCACTTCCATTGTCAATGAATCATCGAGATTCGTCACATTCGAATGGACTTGCACCCCAGAGTCAATTTGTGGGATGATTTCCAAACGAAAATCTTCTGGTCCAAGTTGATACGAGACGCGTTCATCAATTGTTTCAGTTTGAACTTGAACAGCCATGAGGATGGTTGTCAGCATGAGCAAGGTGATGATTCCTTCAACAAGTAGGTGTTGTCGGATTTTCTTGCTTGTGAATCCTTTGAAAAAACTGCCATTGTCGTTTCGTAATCGCGGTTGAAGATAGTGAACAAACAATGCACCAACTCCTCCGATGAGCATTCCCAATGGTATGTCGATAAACCAGTGAATTCCAAGATACAAGATGGTGAACATGAATAATACGGTATTGATTAAGACAAACATGTGATAACGATAGTGGCGCCATTCTTTGATGGTTCCACCGCTTTCCTTAACGTGTAAGTAATTCAAAAGAAGAATACCGAAAGGAATGGCTATATGCAAAGAAGGAACTGCATTATCCAGTGGGTCATGGGTTGCATAAAATACAGTGTACCAGCCATCATGGTAAAGTAAGGATTCCATTCCTGGAATCCATGAGGAAGTGACTTCGACATTGAAAAACAAGTAATAAGGGACTGCAAGTGCATAAATCATCAAATAATTCAAAGTGACTTTATCGGTCATATCTCGGTCGCCAGTGTAGGCGAAATACACAGTTGTGACATAAATTAAAAACAAGTAAATGAACAAATAATGGAAGTTCAGAAAGGTAGTGAGTGTATCATTAAGGAAAAAATTCTGAATGTGTAGCGTAAGATCGCCTTCGAGTGAATAGAGTGCCTCAGTCCAATGGCCTGTTTTTCCTTTGATGGGTTCGTTCAATTTGTCAGTTAGTAATTTCCATATGAGTATGACAAGATAACCCATTATATGCAAGTAATAGCGCTGACTACGAATGACCTGCCACCATTTTCGGAACGGGGTACGCATCGACACATCATGGGATGTGAAAAGCCAGCAAATTATTGGTGTGAGTACTAAAATGAGCCCAATCATGATTTGAGAAGGGTCCATATTAAGGGGCAGGGGTAGTCCATATAAGGCATTGCGACAGGAAAGTGGAGGAAAAGTCCCTTCCATTATATTTCAAGAGAATTTCACATTCAGATAGCAGGTCTTAGAAGGGAGTTCTTAGTGGGGTTAGATGGTGAAGTCCATGTGGCAACAGGCACCGGAGAATACACTTGAAAGCCTCAGGCATGGCATTCAATTCAATGATGGAATTGAATTTGATATTCGTTTGACTCAAGATGGCGAATTAATAATTCATCACGACACGAAAATATCGGTACCACCGCAGAAGCGCCCTAATTCTTATTCATGGGTTGAAAATCATACACTCGAAGAATTAACTTCACTCGGGTTCCTTTCCTTTCGCTCGATGTTAGAGGATAAACACATTCAAAATGAGTGGAGAGATAAAGGTAAGATTGGTTGTATTGAATTAAAACGCCCTCATCCACACGCATTGTATGGTGGTGGAGTTTTCGGAAAAAAGCAGCATATCTCTCATGTGTCCACTATGATGGAAAAATGCGAATCACTTCTCAAGGAGTTTGAAATTCCATCAAATAACACGGTATATTATTCGTTTCACACGGGCATGAAATCTTCGGTTCAATTATCAGGAACAGGTCGACCTTGGGCTGAATTGGTTCCTTATCTTCCACCTTTTGGGAATTATTACTCTACACGTATGCGAGGTAGTTTTCAATTTTTAACCACTTCAATAGCCCGACTGATTGAATCTCACCGACGAGCCGGAGCCTCAATGTCGCCATGCACTATTGATTATTTCATTCCTCCACTAAGCCTCATTCCATTGGGTTATTCGGGTGGATTACACGGTGCAAAAGCAGCGCGATTAAGTGCGAATCAACGAGGTTTTCCAATCTATGTATGGCCAACTGAATTGAAAGTTGAACATGATTTACTTGCTGCTGGTCTCACTGGCCTGACTGATTGTTCTGATCCCGAAGTCACTTGGCTCCCTTCAGGTCATTTACGTTGGAATCAACCTGGTACACGCCCTTTGGATGCAACCCAGCAGCAAACTTTGGAGGAAGCCACACAGGAAAATCACAAAGAAATCTTACGCGAACTCCAAAGTGAAACGACTCCTTGGTCTGAATGTGACGCACAACGCCGCAGCGAGTTGGTCAAGATGTGGCGCAAGAAATGGATGTGGGAAGACTCGACTTCAGACATCATTGAGCGTTCCAAAGAAGCAACTCCGCCTTGGGAGGCGATTCGTCTCATCGGTCATCGTGGTTCAGGTAAGACTTCATCGCCTGTGCTCAAGTGAGTTTCACTTGATATGGCGCAATGATTGAGCCTCAGCAATATACTTTGGACGGTATATTGGTGTACCCTTTCCATTACGGAATACACTTCGTTCATCGACAATTTGAGCACCGATTCCCGCAACCCGTGCCCATCCGAAGAAAGTGGTGTAATAGGTTGGGTCTGTCAAACCAGCGTGGTGCAACAAAGCACCACTTGCGATGTCGACATTGGCGTTTGGATTACTAATTTTTGGATTCTCTGCTAATACCCGAGGTGCGACTTCACGAAGCGTTGTGATGATCTTGAAATTTTCATCATCAGGGCAGATTTCAGAACCCAACTTGAACTGGGCAGTTGCACGGGGGTCTTCACTACGAAGGACTGCATGTCCAAAGCCGAAAATAGGCCGGTTTGCCTTCAATTCTGCTCGAACAAACGCTTCGACTTCAGCAGGGTCACTTGTTCCAACTTTCAGAACGAACTCCAAACATGATTGATTTGCCCGGCCATGAAGTGGTCCAGACAAGGCATTCATTGCACCTGCCATTGCAGAATAAACCGTTGCTTTGCTCGATGCAATTGCCTTACCTGCAAAGGTCGAGAGGTTACCGCCCCCATGGTCCATGTGAAGGACGAGGTAGGTCGAAATTATTTGCTTCATCTTGTCATCATCTACATCATGTAAATCCAGTGTCCTGACAAAACGATCCACCATCGAAAGAGATGTATCATCGGCAGGAATATCTTGTTCTCTGCCTTCTCGGATTCTAAAGATAAGTCCCATTAAACGGGGCATACGAGCGATGAGATTGAGCGCATCTTCTTTCCAATCATTGGTAGTTTCAAGCATTCCGAGAGTATGGATACCAACACTCAGCCAATCCATTGGATGACCAAATTGTGGTAGAGTCTTCAGCACCGATTCAATATCGCCGGGTAGAGCAGCACGGGAGGCGAGGTCTTGGCGAATTTCAACGGACTGTTCAGCGGTTGGTAGTTCTTTATTAAACAGGAGATACACGATATCTTCCGGTTCAAATGATGCCAATTCAGTGATTGGATAACCGCAATAATGGACCCCTTCCGAAGGTGTGACGAAAGAGGTGCGACAGGTGCCGACTGGGACGCCTCGAAGGCCAGTGTTTAGGTGGTCCTCTGTAACTTCCAAAAGCACCTCTTTATCAGCCAATGTATCCCCTTCGATACCTCCCACATACATCTTTCGTATAAAGACGGCTCTTCAATTTGTAATAGATAAAGCCCCAAAAGAGGCCATTATGCGATGAATAGGATTCTATTTTTAGTTGTAAGGAGGCCACGAACGGAATCCTTTGGTGGATTCACGGTCAGCAAATATATGGATTCGAATCGTTTCACCATCGATTAGAATAGCATCATCTGCAGTTAGTCCAGGGCAGGCTTCTTTCACTTTATTCCACGCTCTATCGGTTGCCAAGTTTTCACCCCACCACGGGAATGCTGCACATTGTTGTGGACGGACTGAATAAATCGAACATTGCTTCTTTTCATCCAAATAAATACAGACATCATCTTCTGGACGGCTATTCAACACATAACGTCCATCAAGCGTTTGCCGACAATCACGTTCAAGCCAGTCTTCAACCGCCATTTCATGTTCCGCAGAGATTCGTTCAGCATCAGTAATAGAGAGATAGACAATTCCACCGGGTTCATCGCAACACTTACCGCAACTTGATTGGCATGAAAAGGCA
>Ga0302127_10000499_pt1 | contig 21918 bp, 23 predicted proteins | sample CB4_SCM_MG_FD_204452 | JGI IMG/M metagenome (GOLD analysis project Ga0302127, IMG submission 204452) | Marine microbial communities from Western Arctic Ocean, Canada - CB4_SCM | ecosystem: Environmental > Aquatic > Marine > Oceanic | place: Canada: Western Arctic Ocean | collected 2017-09-24
TATCATCTCATCGGCGCGACGCTGGGCGATCGTTCACGAAAATCGCGATGACGCGGAACCGACGCTGGAGGACATGCTGCGCAAGCTGTCGCCGGTCGATATCGTTCTGATCGAAGGCTACAAGGACGAAGTGCACGACAAAATTGAAGTCCATCGCCCGTCGACCGGCGCAGAACTGATCTGCCGGCAGAACGTCTCGGTAATTGCGGTCGCCTGCGATGAATTACGGAACGAAGCGCTGACCGAAATCGCCCTTCCGGTACTCGATTTGAACGATGCCGGTGCGATCGCCGATTTTGTGGTTGAACAATGTGGGCTGGCACGGCGCGTGGGAGGGGCAGTCTGAATGGCCCAGCTGTCAGACGATTGCTTCGCCTTTGGCGGCGAATTGATGAAAACCGAAGAAGCGCTCAGGCTTCTGACCGAACGGCTGGAAATTGTCGTCGAGCGTGAAGACATCGATCTTCGCAGCGCCGCCGGGCGCATTCTCGCCGCAGATATCGTGTCGGATCGCGCCGTCCCGCCTCACGACAACGCTGCGGTAGACGGTTATGCCGTGCGGTTTGACGACCTCGGGGAAAACGGCGAAACGCGCCTGACGCTGGCCGGGCGCATCGCCGCCGGCACTCAGATGGATCGTCCGGTCGGGCGCGGCGAAGCAATCCGCATCTTCACCGGTGCACCGATGCCGGACGGCGCCGACACGGTCCTGATGCAGGAAGACTGCCGCGCGGAAAACGGAATCGTTGCAATTCCGCCCGGCATCAAACAGGGCGCCAACCGGCGCTTTGCCGGGGAAGATGTCGTGCCGGGCGCTAGAATACTCGCGGCCGGCACCCGGCTCCGCCCACAGGAGATCGGACTTGCCGCCTCCATCGGGCGGATTTCCCTGCCGGTCTACAAGCCGGTGCGGGTAGCGCTGTTTTCGACCGGCGACGAAGTCCGCGATACGGGGACGGACCTGCCACCGGGGTGCATTTACGACGCGAACCGGTATTCGGTCGCCGCAGCCTTGGAACAGCTCGGCTGTGCCGTGGACGATCTCGGCATCCTTCCGGATTCCTATCAAATCATTCGCGACACCCTGGCCAACGCGGCATACCGGCACGATCTGATCATGACATCGGGCGGTGTATCGACCGGCGAAGAGGACCACGTCCGCGCCGCGATCGAAGCGCTCGGTAAAATGCATTTCTGGCGGCTTGCCATACGGCCCGGCCGGCCGCTGGCGCTCGGCCAGATCGATTCGGTGCCGTTTATCGGCCTGCCGGGAAATCCGGTCGCCGTGCTGGTGACGTTCATGCTGTTTGCGAGACCCGCAATTCTGCGCCTCGGCGGCAGCCGCAAGACCGAACCCGAAATGTACCGCGTCCGCGTCGGCTTTCCGGTCCGCAAGAAGCTCGGGCGGCGGGAATGGTTGCGGGTCCGTCTCGACCGGGATTCGGACGGCGCACCGGTCGCGTACAAATTTCCCCGGGACGGGGCGGGAATACTGACCTCGATGGTCGAATCAGACGGACTGGTGGAACTTCCGGAGGAGTTGACTAGCCTGGAACCCGGCACCATGGTGGATTATCTCCCTTTCAGCGAGAACGGATAGTGCAGGTACTTTATTTCGGATGGGTGCGTTCGCGGATCGGCATCGCCCGCGAAGAGCTGTCGCCGCCAGACGGCGTGAACAACGTGGCCGGACTGATTGAATGGCTCAAGGCGCGAGGCGGCGTATATGCCGACGCACTAGAGAATTCGGCTTCCGTCCGGGTCGCGGTGAACCAGGAAATCGCGCCGCTCGACGCGGCGATAACCGATACGGACGAAGTCGCCCTGTTCCCACCGATGACCGGAGGCTGAGCGGCGTGATACGGGTTCAGACCGAAGATTTCGATATCGGAGCGGAAATCACACGGATAACCGAGGGCAACACGGAAATCGGCGGCCTCGCCAGTTTCGTCGGGCTCGTCCGCGACTATGCCGGCGACGAAAAGATCAGCGCGATGACGCTGGAACACTATCCAGGCATGACCGAAAAAAAACTTGAAGCGCTGGAGGCCGAAGCGCGCGAACGCTGGCAGTTGCAGGATGTTCTGATCGTCCACCGCTACGGCAGGCTGGAGCCGGGCGACCGCATCGTGCTGGTCGTCACCGCCTCGCCGCACCGCGAGGCGTCGCTTGAAAGCTGCCAGTTCCTCATCGACTGGCTCAAGACCAAGGCCCCGTTCTGGAAACTCGAAGAACGGGAATCGGGCGCGCAATGGGTCGAGTCCAGGGAAACGGATTCGGTCGCCGCAGAGCGCTGGTTACGGGTGACGGATACCTGAATTTCGGCAGACGGTGAGACCGGACCCCCCGGCGCCTGGGCCTGCCCGAACACCGATCCTTCGGTTAGGCTAGGCGCAGCGCGAAACGATCACCGGTGACCCATATGACATCTCCCGCCCAGGCCGCCCATTCTAAGGCAATTCCGGCCGCTACATTCGACGATTTCTCCATCGATGCCGACGGACATGTTCATGAGCAGGACGCGATGTTCACCGACTATCTGGAACCGGCGTTCCGGGACCGGACGGTCGGTTGGGCGCTGAATGCGGACAAGAACCGCCGCTTCATGATCGGCACGGACGAACAACCTCCGTTCCCGAAAGAAATATCCGTTCGCAAGCCGATGCCGCCGGAACACCGGATCAAGGTGCTCGACAAGGAGCGCATCGCTCTCGCGGTGCTGTATCCCTCCGCCGCGCTGGTCGCCGGTTATATGGAGCCCGATTTCGCCCAGGCAATGATGCGGGCCTATAACCGCTGGATGTCGGACTGGTGCGGCGCGTTCCCCGACCGCCTCAAATTCGCCGCCCCGGTCGTTTTATACGATGTCGATGAAGCAATTCGCGAGGCCCGACACGCCGTCGGCGAGCTGAACGCCGTTGCCGTTTGCGTGCGGCCCAATCCGTCGGCGGGGAAGCGCCTCGACGCCCCTGACCGCGAACCGTTCTATGCCGCGGTCGAAGAGCTTGGCGTGCCGCTGATAATCCATGAATCGACGGGTGACCCTTCAACCGCCGGCGGCGACCGCTATGGCGGTATGGATGTTCCCGAAAGTTATCTGTTTCACCACATGATCTCGCATCCGTTCGAACAGATGATGGCGATGATGGCACTGATCGGCGGCGGCGTCCTGGAGCGCCACCCGAAACTGAAAGTCGGATTCTTCGAGGCGGGATGTTCGTGGGCGCCCTATTGGCTGGGACGGCTCGACGACCATTTCGAACACCCCAAGCTCGGCCATTACATGGCCGGGCTAACGATGCCGCCGCGCGCCTATTTCGACCGCCAATGCGTGGTAAGCTGTGATCCCGGCGACCCGACGATCCCGCTGGCGGTACACGGGCTGGGCGCCGACAAAATCCTGTTCGCGACCGACTACCCGCATTTCGATTCAGGGGGCGCCGCGGTGCAGAGCTTCCTCGATGTCGCCGATGTCAGCTTGGCGGACCAGCGGCGGATCCTGCGCGACAACACGCTGGATTTTTACGGTCTGCAGGCGCCCAAGGCATAGCGCTGGACCGGCGCGGCCGCCGGCCGGTCGAACATCTGAAATGCGGCCGTATGGGAACCGCGACGTAAATTAAGCCGCCGCTTCGCTGCGCACCCGGACGAGATTGTCGTAATCTTCCATCAATGTCTGGCAGATCGTGCCGACGGTGAACTTGCGGCCGTCAATCTCGCCGACCGGTGTGACCTCCGCCGCGGTGCCGGTGACGAATATCTCGTCGGTCTTCTCAAGCTCGTCAGGCATGATGGCGCGTTCGATCACCTCGAAATTGCGCTTCTTCGCGAGCCCGATAACTGTCCGCCGCGTGATGCCGTCGAGAAAGCAATCCGGCGTCGGCGTGTGAATTTTGCCGTCCTGCACCAGGAAAATGTTCGCGCCGGTGGATTCGGCGATCCGGCCGCGATAGTCGAGCATCAGCGCATCGTCGAAACCCTCCGCCTCAGCGGCGTGCTTGCTGAGCGTGCAGATCATGTACAGCCCGGCCGCCTTGGCATGGACGGGTGCGGTATCGGGCGCCGGGCGGCGCCATGTCGACGTCGTCAGCCGGATGCCGCGCATCCGCGCTTCGGGCGAGAAATAGGACGGCCATTCCCACACCGCGATGGCAACATTGATTTTGGTGTCCTGCGCGGACACGCCCATCATTTCGCTGCCGCGCCAGGCGACCGGGCGCACATAGGCGTCGGCATAGCCCTGCGCCGCAACGGTTTCCCGGGTCGCCTGCTCCAGTTCGGCCAGTGAATAGGGAATTTCAAAGCCGAGTTCCCGGCCGGAATCGATCAGGCGCTGGGTGTGTTCGCGCAGTTTGAAGACCTCGCCGTTATAGACCCGCTCGCCCTCGAACACGCAGCTTGCATAATGCAGCCCGTGGGACAGAACATGCAGCTTGGACTCGCGCCACGGGATCAACGCGCCGTTGTGCCAAATCTGGCCATCCTGATCGTCGAAGTTCATCATCGCGTTTGTTACTCCGCAGCGGTATCACAGACATATTATGTCGAATGTGGGTTGCGATAAGTAACATTCAGAGGCATATATGTCAATATGACTGACATAAAATCGGGCATCAATCCACTGTTTCTGCGCGAAGAGGATATTCGCCAGGGGATGGAGCTGTTGTATTTCGCCTATCGCGACTTTACGGCAGAACCGGACGCCATCCTCGCCGAATACGACTTCGGACGGGCGCATCACCGGGTCATTTATTTTGTCGGGCGCAATCCGCGCATCAATGTGTCGGAACTGCTGGCCATCCTGAAGATCACAAAACAAAGCCTGTCCCGGGTTCTCGGCCAGCTTGTCCGCGAAGAGTTCATCGTCCAGTACGAGGGCGTGCAGGACCGCCGCCAGCGGCTTTTGGAGCTGACCCCCAAAGGCGTGGCGCTGGAACGCCGTCTTTCTGAATTCCAGCGCCACCGGCTGGCCGACGCCTATCGCGACGCCGGCGCCGAAGCCGTCGAAGGCTACCGCCGGGTGCTGATGGGGATGATCGGCGAGAACGACCGCGAACGGGTTTTCGGGCCGAAAGAGCGGGAAGAAGACAGAGACGAGGGCTAAAGCTCGATCGTCTCGGCGCAACCCAGCCTAAAGTGTCGGAAAATTTTACACCCCCCGATTTTTCTGACCGAACAGACTCCATAACTCATTGATTTAAAAAGGAATGAGAATGTGGCACGGATATTGCACTTTCGTTCCATATGCGTGCCAGATTAGTCAGCGCCCTCACAGTAGGCCAGAGTAGTCATGATCAAACAAGCCGTTCATGTTTTAGTCCTCATCCTCGGCATTGCCGGGATTTCGCCCGTCTTCGCCACGCAAATCGACTTCGGCAACTATGTCACCGACACCGGCACGGGCCTGGACTGGCTCAAACCGGGCGAGACCCAGGGAATCAGTTTTGACAGCAGGGCCACGATCTCCGAGCTCTCGACCGGTTGGCGCTACGCCACCTGCAGCGAACTGGGCGGGCTCTACCAGGAATTTGGGGTCGGCGCGTCCGATCTTGATGTCAATTTCAATCCTAGTGTCGCCAGCCAGGCATCCGCGTTCCTGAGCGTTTTTGGCACTACCTATGACGGTAGCCCCGGCGACGGATGGTACGACTATGTCTGGGGCTATACCGACGAGACACACAGCGCCGGCACCAATTATACAGCGTGGGTCGGGTTCGACGACGAGTTTGGCAGTTACGGCATATTCGGCCAGAATTCGCTGGATGTCGCTTATGGAACATATGGTGAAGCGACGCTCGGCCACTGGCTGGTGCGGTCGACGGAGACCAGTAGCGCAACGGAGGTTCCCGAGCCATCGGCGTTGTTGCTGCTCGGTCTTGGTCTCACCGCCCTGGGATTCGCGCGCCTGCGCCACTCCGCGCGCTAGGGCATCCTGTTTGCGGCATATGCCGCGCACAGATCGACGACGACTGTCGGGGTGAACCGGCGCCGGTCGTATCCATCGTCGTGCGCGACAAAATCGCGATTTCGAGGATATTGTTCTCCGCTGCGATGCGCTGCGTGACGGTATCGCCGACCCGGACATCGAGCGGACAGACCGCCGCCGAGTTGCCGCGAAACACCCGGTCGGCAAACGCATCGATCTGAAAATCGGTATTTCCACCAGGCGTCAGTTTCCGTCGAACGGCCCAACGGTATGACCATGATCGATCGGGCCGTGCCCCTTGCCAAAGCCGGGGGCGTTTCTGATCGCCGCGACGACGTAGGCCTGGGCCCGTCCGACCGCCTTTGGCAGCGCCAGCCCCTGGGCGATTCCGGTGGCGATGGCGGAGGCCAGCGTGCATCCCGTGCCGTGGGTGTGAACCGTGTCGATCCGCCCGGTTGCGAACACATGAAAACCGTCTTCATCGAGCAGGACATCGGACAGGGCATCACCCGCCATATGTCCGCCTTTGATCAGGACGGCCGCGGGGCCCAGGGCTTTCAGCTTTTGCGCCGCCGCTTTCATGTCGTCGATCGTCGAAATCGGCTGTTCAAGCAACGCTTCGGCTTCGGGAATATTCGGCGTGATAAGGTGCGCCAGTGGCAACAGGCGATCGCGCAGAGTGCCGACGGCGTCGGAATCGAGCAGCGATGCGCCGCCCTTTGCCACCATGACCGGATCGACGACAACCGGGATCTCCGCTGCGTGGGTTTCTATCACCGCACATACCGCTTCGATGACTTCGGAGCTGTGCAGCATGCCGGTCTTCAGGCAATCGGCGCCGATATCTTCCAGCACAACCCGCATCTGTAGCTGGATAAATCTGATATCGACGGGAAAGACATCATGGACGCCGAGCGTGTTCTGCGCGGTCAGGGCGGTGATCGCGGTTGCCGCGAAGCCGCCGAGCGCGGTCACGGATTTGATGTCGGCCTGGATGCCCGCGCCACCACCCGAATCCGAACCGGCAACAATAAGAACACGGCCTTTCATGCAGCGATCAGCCCGTCGCCTGTTCGATCGCCCGGACGATTTCGGACACGACGCCCTGTACGAGCCCGGCATCTTCGCCCTCGGCCATCACGCGTATCAACGGTTCGGTGCCGGATTTCCGGATCAGGATACGACCGGTATTTCCGAGCCGGTCTTCGGCGCTTTTGACAGCCTTAATCACCGTGGCATTGTCGAGCGGCGGCGTCCCTGTGAACCGCACGTTTTCGAGTATCTGCGGCAGGGGCTCGAACCGGCGGCCAACCTCGCTCAGCTTCCGGTCGGACTGAACCATGGCCGACAGGACTTCGAGCGCGGCGATCAGCCCGTCGCCGGTGGTGGTGTAATCGCTGAGAACGATATGGCCGGATTGTTCGCCGCCGACATTGAAACCGTTCGCCCGCATATGTTCGACCACGTAGCGGTCGCCGACCTGGGTTCGCTCCATCGTCAGCCCGAGACCGTGAATATAGTGTTCCAGACCGAGATTGGACATGACGGTCGCGACGATGCCGCCCCCCTGGAGACGCCCGGCGGTGTGCCAGGCCTCCGCCACGGTCGCCATAAGCTGATCGCCGTCAAGCAGCTTACCGGTCTCGTCTGCGACGAGCACACGATCGGCGTCACCGTCAAGCGCGATCCCGATATCGGCGCCATGTTCCCCGACCATGCGGCACATTGTCCGGGTGTCGGTGCTGCCGCAATACTGGTTGATATTGAAGCCGTCCGGCTCGACCCCGTATGTCACCACGTCGGCGCCCAGCTCCCACAGCGCTGCGGGCGCTACCTTATAGGCCGCGCCGTTTGCGCAATCGACCACGATCTTGATGCCGTCGAGGCGCAGACCTTTGGGAAACGTGTTTTTAACGAACTCGATATACCGGCCCTCGGAATCGTCGAGCCGTTTTGCCCGGCCAATGTCCTTGGAACCGGCAAGATCGGGCTGCATATCTGCCTCGATCATGCTTTCGATCTGTTCTTCAGTATCGTCGGACAGCTTATATCCGTCGGAGCCGAACAGCTTGATGCCGTTGTCGTGAAACGGGTTATGCGATGCCGAAATCATCACGCCGAGATCGGCGCGCAGGGATCGTGTCAGCATCGCGACCGCCGGGGTCGGCATCGGGCCGGCGAAGATCACATCCATGCCCATGGCGATGAAACCGGCGGCCAGCGCCGGTTCGAGCATGTAACCGGACAGCCGGGTATCCTTGCCGATCACAACGGAGTGGCGGTGCGCGCCGCGGGTGAATATCCGGCCGGCCGCCATCCCGACCCGCAGGGCGATTTCTACCGTCATCGGGTCCGAATTCGCCGATCCGCGGATACCGTCGGTGCCGAAGATTTTACGTGCCATAGACGTTTATTCCACAAATGCGCGGACCGCAGTGTCAGTTTCGCGGACGGTCCGTCCCCGTTATAGCAAGTTAGACCCGCCGGTTCACGCGTTGTCACGCGGGGGATCTTTCAAGGGGTCGTTCAGGGAATTCCATATTGAAATCGCCTGCCCTACGGCCGCGACGTCATGAACCCGGTGAATCTGAACCCCGCGGGACAGCGCAATCGTGGTCGCGGCAATGGTCCCCGGCAGACGGTCCTTCGGCGCGTCGATACCGGCAAGACGGCCGATAAAGCTTTTTCGGGACACCCCGATAGCGACCGCACAGCCGGTTCCGTGAAACACCCCCGCGCGGTCCAGCAGATCCAGATTATGGCGGTCGGTCTTGCCGAACCCGATTCCGGGATCGACGGCGATCCTGTCGCGCGGGATACCCGCCGCCACGCAGGCGTCCACCCGCGCCGCCAACCATTCGAAGACGTCGAATGACGCCAGGCGATAGGCCGGCGCATGCTGCATTGTCTCGGGCGCACCGCGCATATGCATCAGGATGGCCGACGCGCCAGCCGCAGCAATGATTTCAGACGACGCTTCGTCGCCGGCAAGGGCCGTTACATCGTTAATGACGGAGGCGCCGGCGACAAGAACAGCCTTCATCACCGCGCTCCGGCGCGTATCCACCGACACGGTAATCCCCGCCGCAACGGCGGCTTCGACCACCGGCAGTACCCGGTCGATTTCCTCGGACACCGCCATCGGCAGGGCCCCGGGCCGCGTGGATTCGCCGCCAATATCGATCAGATCCGCGCCTTCCGCCGCCAGCGCAAGCGCCCGTTCGATCGCGCGGGGCGGATCGTAGTAATCGCCACCATCCGAAAAACTGTCGGGCGTGACATTCACAACCCCCATGATTGCGGGCCGCGACAGATCGATACCGGCGAATGGCGGACGGGCATCGGTCAGGACGGAAAGCGGTTCGGGGACGCCATAAACGGATCCGATGCTGCGCCCGATCGCGCCGGAACCGGTCGGATACAGCCGCTCGATCGATGAAAACGCCACCGGGCCGCCGGCCAGGGGTCGCGCTGTCCCGGCTTTCACGGCACAAGTCGCCGCCTCACCGGTCAGCAGGCCGAGCGGATTGAAAACGTCTGTCCGGTCCCCGGAAAGCAGAAGACCCCGGCCGGAGCCGGGGTCGCTGGAAACACTATTCATGATCCTGGTCGGAGTCCGCTGTTCAGGTGCTCGGCTGCGGTTCAGGCTCCATCCCGCCAGGCTCTTCGCCGCCATCGCGGGATTTCTTGCCGGACGTGGGAACGGATGACTTGCGGCCCGACCCGGCCGGCGGGTCGTCGGCTGACGGCCGGAATATCGCCTCGCCTTTCAGCAATCCGTTGACCTCCTTACCCGACAGGGTTTCGAATTCGAGCAATGCCTGGGCGATCTTTTCCAGATCGTCGCGGCGTTCCGTCAGCACCCGCCGCGACGTCGTTTCCGCCTCATCGATCAACACACGCACTTCGGAATCGATCAGGTCCGCAGTCTGGTCGGACATGTTCTGGGTTTGGGTAACGGAATGCCCGAGAAACACTTCTTCCTCGTTTGCCGAATAGCGCAGCGGCCCAAGCTTGTCGGAAAAACCGTATTCCGTGACCATGGCGCGCGCAAGGTGGGTCGCCTGCTGGATGTCGTTGCCGGCGCCGGTTGTAACGTTTTCTCGGCCAAAAATGATCTCCTCCGCGACGCGGCCGCCGAACATCATCGCGAGCCTCGATGTCAGTTGGGTCTTTGACAGGGTGTACTGGTCGCGTTCCGGCAGCGACATGGTCAATCCCAGCGCCCGCCCGCGCGGGATGATGGTCACCTTGTGCAGCGGATCGGATTTGGGCACCGACAGCCCGACCAGGGCATGACCCGCCTCATGATAGGCGGTCAGCGTCTTTTCTTCCTCGGTCATGACCATGGAGCGCCGCTCGGCACCCATCATCACCTTGTCCTTGGCATCCTCGAATTCGGCCATGGTCACCAGGCGCTTGTTTTTGCGAGCGGCAAGAAGCGCCGCCTCATTAACCAGATTGGCGAGATCGGCGCCGGAGAAACCCGGGGTACCGCGCGCGATCACCTTGGCGTCCACGTCGGGCGCGAGCGGCACCTTTTTCATGTGCACCTTCAGGATCATTTCACGACCGAGCACGTCGGGATTCGGCACCGTGACCTGGCGATCGAAACGTCCGGGCCGCAGCAAGGCGGGATCGAGCACGTCGGGACGGTTGGTGGCGGCGATCAGGATAACGCCTTCATTCGCTTCGAAACCGTCCATCTCGACCAGAAGCTGGTTCAGGGTCTGCTCGCGCTCGTCATTGCCGCCGCCGAGACCAGCGCCGCGATGACGACCGACAGCGTCGATTTCATCGATAAAGATGATACAGGGCGAATTTTTCTTGCCCTGTTCGAACATGTCGCGAACCCGGCTGGCGCCGACGCCGACGAACATTTCAACGAAGTCGGAACCGGAGATCGTAAAGAACGGGACGTTAGCCTCACCGGCGATCGCCCGCGCCAGCAATGTCTTGCCGGTGCCGGGTGGGCCAACCAGCAGCACACCCTTGGGAATTTTCCCACCGAGACGCTGGAATTTCTGAGGATCGCGCAGAAATTCGACAACCTCTTCCAGTTCCTGCTTGGCTTCCTCGATACCGGCAACGTCGTCGAAGGTCACTCGGCCGGACCGTTCGGTCAGCAGGCGCGCCTTGGATTTGCCGAAACCCATTGCCTTGCCGCCGCCGGACTGCATTTGGCGCATGAAGAATATCCAGACACCGATCAGCAGCAGCATCGGGAACCACGAAATCAGGATGTTGATCAGCGACGGCGAACCGTCATCAGTCGGCGCGGCGCGGATCACGACGCTGCTTTTTTCAAGTTTGTCGACGAGGTTTGGATCGTTCGCCGCATAGGTCGAGACCGCGCGGCCATCCTTGCGAATTGCCGTGATGTTGTGGCCGCGGATCGTCACTTCACTGATCTCGCCGCTCTGCACATCGGCGAGGAACGTCGAGTACGGAATACCCGATTGCGTGCTGCGGCCCGACGGCTGCTGAAACAAATTGAACAGCGCCAACAGCAGCAAGCCGATGATGACCCAGAGGGCGAGATTTTTACCGAAATTATTCAATGGTCCTGCTTCCCGAAACGCGGCCGGTCTCTCGCCTGCATCCGCACTGTCGCCGTGTCTGTACCAGATATTCTATAAACAATAAATAAGGTGCCGGAACCGTTAAGCAACCCAAAAAGGTCGCTGCAGGACCGGAGTTCGGCGCCGAAGTTGCGCAGTTTTCACAATATTTCCAACGATTTGTTTGGCGCAGAAATTAAGGTGCGGCACTTCGACCACGGTTTCGCCCTGCCATACTGCCGGCAGGGCATAGCGGACCGGGCCCGGAATACCGCGGATTTTGTCCCGGATTCCGCCGTCGGCCGCGTTTTCCCGGACCATTGACGCAATGTCCTGCCAGCCGGTCTCGCCGAGCGCACGGAGTTCGAAATCTGCGGTTCCGAGGATGGCATTTCGACCGAATTCGATCGCAAATCGTCCGTCCCAGACGATCCTGTCGCCGGTGACGACCGGAAAAATATCGCGAATTGTGCCGTGTTCGCGCCGGATTGTGATCTTGTCGTGGCGTAATGCCACGACACAATTTCCCAATGTCCTGGCCCGGAAACCGCCATCGCCGATCAAATCTTCCATCAGCGGGCGCGTTTGTTCCCGGCGCGGCGGGTAGTCTCTCCCGCCGACGGCGGCGAGAAGCGCCGTCACCAGCCCCTGAGCCGTTTCCCGATCCGCGAGACGCAGCGGTTCCCGTTCTATCTCGGCATGGCTTTCCGGAAACAGAGCCGCTATTTCCGCCGCAAGACGCGAAACAGCCGCCTCTTTTGCGGCCCGGATGTGTCCGAAAACACGGGCGGTGTCCGCAATCTTTGCTGTGGAAACGCCATGGGCTTCCAGGTCGGCGAGCTTTTGCCGGATTCTGACCCGCGCATAGCGCCGGTCGGCATTGCTCGGATCCTCGATCCATGTTTGCGAAACCGCCAACGCCGTTGCCTCGACACGGGTTCGCGGCACTGTCAGTAACGGGCGGACAATGCGAAGACCGTCGCGATCCGTGACCAGCGCCATCGCCGCGAGCCCGTCCACGCCGCTTCCCCGGCTCATCCGGAACAGGAAGGTTTCAGCCTGGTCGTTCTGCGTATGACCGACCAGCAGATCCGTATAGCCGCTCACCCGGCACCAATCCGCCAGTAGCCTGTATCTGGCCTTTCGGGCGGCGGCCTGTAGTCCCATTTCCGGCTTGTCGTCTTCCCACGTCAGAATACGGTGCGCGACGCCGAGACCGGCGCACCAGCGCCCGACGGTTTCGGCTTCGGCTACCGAATTGGGCCGCAACCCGTGATCCACGGTCAAAGCCGTCAGTACAGCATCCGGCCCGCCACTTGCCCCGTCGCCGACCCCGACACCTGCCCAGTCGCACGCCAGCAAAACCAATGCCATGCTGTCCGCCCCGCCGGAGACCGCGACCGCTACCCGCGCACCGCCCGGAGACAGTTCCGCCGCGCGCATCAGTTCAGAAAATTCGTGCCGTGATATTGCCGATGAGATTACCGGGGGGACGGGTCCGCTCAACGACACTTCGCGCGGCGCTGTTCGCGCTGGACCCGGGCCTTCATCCGCGCGCCGGCCTTCGGAAATATCCCCAGAAGCCGCGAATACGCCGTGCAGGCTTCCTTGCGCTTTTGCATCCGGTCAAGCGACATCCCGAGTTTCAGCAGATTGTCCGGGGCTTTGTTACTTTTGGGGAATTTCTGAAAACCCTCGGCAAAGGCGAACACTGCGTCCTGATACCTTTTGCGGACGAAATACGTCTCTCCGAGCCAGTAATGGGCGTTGCCGGTAAGCTTGTTCTTCGGATACCGGTCGATAAAGGCGCTTAACGCGGATTCCGCCTTTGCGAAATCCTGCTGTTTGAGCATCAGTGAAAGCGCGTATTCGTATTGCGATTGCGGGGTCCCGGGCGGCAGCGCGGCCTGTTGCGCCGCTGGCGGCGATACCGGGGGTACGGCAGATGCTTTTGCCGAAGATGGCGGGGCGGCAGGAACCACTGCCGGGCCGCGCGGGCTGGAGACCGCAAGATTCTCCGGGATCGTGCCGAGCACGCCGGCTGCACGAGACACCTTCGCGGCCGGCGGCGGCGGAATGGATGCGGGGCGGCCAATACTTGCGGCATTCCCCTGTGCGCCGGGCGGCAGTAGCGTTCCCGCCGGCGGCGTCAAAGCCAAGCCGACGCTCGACGGAGGATTTTTAGTCGTGGCGGCGAGGCCGCCTTCAAGCGCCGTCAATCGCTGATCCATGTCGGATACCAGCTTTTCGAGACGGGATTGAATTTTCTGAATCTGGAAATCGACCTCTTCCATCCGGCCCGTCAATCGGCGCAGTTCGTTTTCGAGCTGCGTGGTGCGAATGGAATTTCGGCCGGCACTGCGCGGATCCAACGCAGGCAGGCCGGGCAACACACGCTGTGCCGCACCAGGTTGCACCGGGCCGGCTTGTGACGTCCGGGCCGGTGGCGGACCGCCTTTGTAGACCTGTTGCTGCAGTGTCGAAATTTCGCGTTGCAGCCGCTCGACGCGATTGAGCAGTTCCTGCATGCCGGTATTCTGGGCGGCAACCGCCACCGGCAGCGTACAGGCCATGGCGGCGAGTGCGATCACCCGGATGCGACGACTGAAATTCGGTCGTGCCGTCATGCTTTCATGTCACTTTTTTGTCCCGGGCTTTGCCCCGGACTGTCCCACGGTTTGTCCCATGAACTGTCATAGTTTGCGTCGCTTCTCCGGCTCGCCGGGAGTCTCCGGCAACATCATGGCTAAATTATGACGTGGCGAATTTTGCGCCGTCAGCCGGTTATGCCGTCGACCACCGTTACACTGCGCCGGTTGCGCTGCCAGGAGTCTTCGGACGACGCCGGATAGACCGGGCGTTCCTTGCCGTAGCTGAGGGTTTTCACCCGGTTGGGGTCAATCCCCAGGGCGATCATATAATCGCGCACCGAATTGGCGCGCCGCTCACCGAGCGCGAGGTTGTATTCCCGCGTACCGCGTTCATCGGCATGGCCTTCGACGGTAATGGTCGCCCCCTGAAACCGTTTGAGCCAGGTAACCTGATTCTCAACGATCGTACGCGCTTCGGGCGACAGATCGAAGCGGTCGAATCCAAAAAGCACCCGATCACCGACATTGACCACGAAATCCTCTGAGCTGCCTGGGCTCTGCGCCGTAACCTGCCGGGATACATCCCCGGTGGACACCGGCCCGCCGGTTCCGGCCTGACCGGCAGTAGACGCGGCCGATCCATCGCCGCTGGCGCTGGAATTCACTTCCGGAGACGATTCGCACGCGGCGAGCGTAAGTCCGGCCAGCGCACAAATGACATAAGAGAAGCGCATCAGATTGTCTCCCGGTTGATGTTCGGCAAAGCGATAGAATTAGTCTGCTGTATTGACGTGAATATTAGTTGCGAGCCGGCGAATTAACAAGGTTTATCAAGGCTATGTGGCTCACCTTTCGGCCAGATCAAACAAAAAGTGATTCGTCGGCAGGCGATACTCATTTCACCAGCGGTGACCATGCCGGGTCTGACCCTCCGGCCGGCGTCGCCAACAGGCGCTCGTTGTGGCCGGTAAGATCGATCGAATAGAGTTTCGCTGTGCTGCCGCTGCCACGTCCGGTGCGGCGTTCTTCGCGGAAAAACATCAACACACGCCCGTTCGGCGCCCAGGTCGGGCCTTCGACCAGAAAACCGTTGGCGAGGAGCCGTTCGCCCGACCCGTCCGGCCGCATGACGCCGATCGAAAAAATGCCTTTGTTGATATGGGTGAACGCGATCAAATCGCCGCGCGGGGACCACACGGGCGTCGCATAGCGGCCCTTGCCGAAACTGATGCGTTTTACCTGCCCGCCGGTCGCGCTCATCACATAGATTTGCTGCGCGCCGCCGCGATCGGAATTGAAGACGATCCGCCGGCCGTCGGGCGCATAGGAAGGCGACGTGTCGATTGACGGATGCCGGGTCAGCCTTTCCACGCGCCGCGTCCGCAGATCCATCGAATAGATCTCGGAATTGCCATCCTGCGCCATGCTCATAATGACCTTGTTGCCGTCCGGCGAAAAACGCGGTGAAAAGGTCATGCCGGGGAAATTACCGATGATTTCCTGTTGTCCGGTATCGATATTGTAGAGATAGACCCGGGGCTTTCCGGTGGTATAGGAAAGGTAGGTTATCTCCTGCGCCGTCGGCGAAAACCGCGGGGTCAGCACCAGGGCGCGGCCATCGGTGAGGAACCGGTGGTTCGCGCCGTCCTGGTCCATGATCGCAAGGCGCTTGATACGCCGGTCGGCCGGGCCGCTTTCCGAAATATAGACCACGCGGGTATCGAAATAGCCGGATTCGCCGGTGACCCGCTTGTAGATTTCATCGGCGATGATATGCGCGACGCGACGCCAGTTATCCGGGGCGGTGAAATAGGCGAGGCCGGTAAGCTGTGCTTCGCCGAAGACATCCCACAGACGGAACTCCACCTTCAGCCGGCCATCGCGCTGCGCCTCCGCGCTGCCGGCAACCAGAGCCTGGGCGTTTATCTGCCGCCAGTCGCCAAACCGGGGCTGCACCCGGAGCGCCGATACCTTCTGGATAAAGGCCCGCCTGTCGATCGGCTTGAACAGGCCGGAGCGCTGGAGGTCGGCCGAGATCAGATTGGCCATGTTGCGCCCGGTCTCGATTTCCTGCGGCGTCTTGCCGAAGAACTCGGGAATCGCGATCGGCAGTGGCTTCACCGTCCCGCGCGTGATGTCGACGCGGAGATCGGCGTGGGCCGGCACGGAGATTGCCCCTGCCAGCAGCATTGCGAGACCGGAGAATATCCAGCGAGAGATTAATTCATTAAACAGCGGTTTCATTGCCCAAGCGCTTCCTTTGGATCGAATACAAACGTGATCTCTTTCCAAAGATCATATTGGTCATATGGCAGTTTTAACGGCATGCATTGCGGATTGCGCAGCGCCCGCAGCGCGCTTTCCGCAACCGCCCGGAAAAACAAATCGCTGCCAAGCCGACCCGAATCCTGCACCTTGGGCTGTCCGCCGAGGGCGCCATCCGGGTTGAGGCGAATGCGGATTGCAACCGACATATTGGCGGCATCTTTGGCGCCGACCGGGATCGCCCAGCACGGCGTGACCTGGCGGTTGACCGCCTGAACCAGACTGGCCGCCATTATCCGAGCCTGAAGGGCCGATCGTTTCGGCTTTTCGTCGGGCCTGCTTGCCGTCTTTGCCGGTGTGTCCGCCTTGGTCTTTTCGACCTTGCGCTTTTCCTTCGCGAGATTCTTCAGCAGCGACTGAAATTCGTCGGGCTTGGGCGGCGGCGGTTTGGGCTTCCGCTTGGGCCGCGGCGCAGGCGGCGATTTTACGGCGACTTTGGTTTCCGCCTTTTTCGGCGGCGGCGGTGCGGGTTTCACCTGCGGTTTCGGCACCGGTTTGGGCGGCGGCTCTGGTTTCACCTGCGGTTTGGGCACCGGCTTGGGTTGCTCGGGCGGCATGGGTTCCGGTTCGAGAATTTTCAGCGCCTGTAGCGGCTCCTCGGCCGGGACCGGTGGCGGCGCAGGCGGCGCCGTCTTTTTCACCACCTTTGGCAGATCGGGTTCCTTGGGCGGCGGCTTTTTGGCGACGGGTTTGGGCGGCGTTTTCTTCGCCGGCCGTTTCGTCAGTTCTTCCAGGGAAACGACCTCGACGGAAATCGACGCAATTTCCGTACGTTCTGATTTCAGGATTTGCGGCAGGCCGACAATCACCAGAATCAGAATTCCGACATGCAACAGAGCGGAGATGGTCAGGCCATACCGCATGATTCACTTCGCCTCTCCGGCGCTTTTGTCCCGCGGAAGCTGGGTGATGAGCGCCACACGGTTAAATCCCGCCAGATTCACCGTCCCCATCACCTCCATCACCTTGCCATAGGCTATCGCCTTGTCGCCGCGCACGAAAATACGCGTGTCTTTTTTATTGGCGGTAATCGCCGAGAGCCGCGGCACGAGCTGGTCGAGCGTGATTTTGGTTTCCTGAAGAAACACCTCGCCTTTGGCATTGACGCTGACGACCAGCGGTTCGTCCTGGCCGACCATCTGCGACGCGGCTGTTTTGGGCAGATCTACCGGGACGCCGACCGTCAGCAGCGGCGCGGTGATCATGAAAACCACCAGCAGGACCAGCATGACATCGACCATCGGCGTCACGTTGATGTCGGACATCGGCGTGTAGGTGCCCCTGCCCCGGCCTCTGCGGCCACCGTTTCCGGACGTCATCGCCATCGTTCAGTCCTCGTCTTCGCTCTGACGGGACAATATCGCCCCAAATTCGCCGGCAAAGGCCTCGAGCCGGCCGGCATAGCGGTTGATGTCGGTCGACAGCTTGTTATAGGCAATCACCGCCGGTATCGCCGCCACCAGGCCGAGCGCGGTGGCAAACAGGGCCTCGGCGATGCCGGGCGCCACCACCGCAAGCGATGTGTTCTTCGACACCGCGATCGCGCTAAAACTATTCATAATTCCCCAGACCGTGCCGAACAGGCCGACGAACGGCGCTGTCGATCCAACCGAGGCGAGAAATGTCATATACCGTTCGAGTTGTTCCAGCTCGCGGTTGAGGGTGATCTGCATCACCCGGTCAATCCGTTCGGACAGGCTCTGATGGGCTTCCCCTTCCCGGCCGGCCCGCGATGTCGACCGCCGCCATTCGCGCATGGCGGACGAGAATATCGCGGACATCGGATCGATCGGGCGTGAGCCGATGCGGTCGAACAGATCGTCGAGCGAACCGCCCGACCAGAAGTTTTCCTCGAACTGGCCCGCCTGTCGGCGCAGGCGGCGCATCCGCATGATCTTTTCGAAAATGATCGCCCAGCACCAGAACGATGCAAGGACCAGGCCGATCATGACAATCTTGACTAGGAAGTCGGCCTGGAGGAACAGGCTCCAGATCGACATATCGTTGGCGATCGACCCGGCGAGGGCGACCGATTGTACCGCAGATGTTTCCATTCGTCTTCCGTTCGCTTCTTAGTGTTGCGTCATCTTAGTGACGTGCAATCGAGGCGGCGGCGCTGCCGAGCGCCGACCGCAAACTTTCGGGAATACGCGCGGGCCGGCCATCGGCCCGCAGGCACACCAGCCGAAGCTTCATTTCGACCAGCGTCACACCCGCCCGCTGAACCAGCTGTTCGAGCCAGAAACTCGCCCCCGACGCCTCGACGCAGCGGGTACGGATTTCAAGACTGTCGTCGAGACGCGCAGGTTTTACGTATTCGGCCTCGCAGCGCCGCACGGCGAACATCAATCCGCGGTCTTTCATGAGGCTCGTGTGATCGATCCCGAAATCGCGAAGCAGTTCAGTGCGTGCACGCTCGGCAAAGCGGAGATAGTTGCTGTGATAGACGACACCGCCGGCATCGGTGTCTTCGTAATAGACACGCACGGGAAACACGTGCTCGGCGTGGTCCTGAAGACGCCCTTCAGTCATCACCGTCCTCCCCGCGTGCGAGCAGGTCGAGCTGCGAATTGTATCCCTTGGGCGCGCTCACGCCGAGATGGCGATAGGCGTTCAGGGTGAGCATCCGGCCGCGCGGCGTGCGCTGCAATAGCCCGCTTTGCAGCAGGAACGGCTCGATCACGTCCTCAATCGCGTCGCGCTGTTCGGACAGGGCCGCCGCCAGCGTATCCACACCGACCGGGCCGCCGGCGTAATTTTCATGGATGCAGGTCAGATAGCGCCGATCCATGGAATCGAGCCCGGCCTTGTCGACTTCGAGCTGGCCGAGCGCATCGTCGGCAATGGCGACGTCGATCGCGGCGGCCCCGGCGACGCCGGCGAAATCGCGCACCCGGCGCAGCAGCCGGACGGCGATCCTGGGCGTGCCGCGCGACCGCGCCGCAATTTCGGTGGCGCCGTCGTCAGTGACGGTCACGCCGAGGACGCCGGCGCAGCGCCGCACGATCTTGACCAGATCGTCGACGTCGTAGAATTCGAGCCGCAACGGAATGCCGAAACGTTCGCGCAACGGCGTTGTCAGCAACCCGGACCGCGTGGTCGCGCCGACGAGGGTAAACGGCGGCAGTTCGATCTGAACCGATCTTGCGGACGGACCCTCGCCAATAATCAGATCGAGCTTCTGGTCTTCCATTGCCGGATAGAGGATTTCCTCGACCGCCGGATTGAGACGGTGAATTTCATCGATGAACAGGACGTCGCGCGGCTCAAGATTTGTCAGGATGGCCGCGAGGTCGCCCGATTTCGCGATGACCGGGCCGGAGGTCGCGCGGAATCCGACGCCCAGCTCACGCGCGACGATCTGCGCCAGGGTGGTTTTGCCAAGCCCGGGCGGACCATGAAACAGCACGTGATCCATCGCCTCACGGCGCCCGCGCGCCGCTTCGACGAACACGCGGAGATTCCGGCGCAGCGCCGGCTGCCCGACGAAATCGTCGAGTATCTGGGGCCGCACGCTGCCTTCCGGCAAGTCGTCCTCGACAAACGCCGGCGTGATCGGGCGGGCGTCGGTCATGCCGTCAGGTCCTTGAGACCGGCGCGGATCAGATCTTCAACCGGCGCGTCGTCGCCCATTGTCCGGAGAGCGCCCGATACAGCCCCGAACGCGTCGCCGCGCCGGTAGCCGAGATTGACCAGCGCCGACACCGCATCATCGAGCGCGGCGCGGGATTTGCCTCCGGCGCCGTTCGCGACGATTGCCGCCGCAGCCGGCGCAAACTGTCCGAGACCGGCGACCTTGTCCTTGAGCTCTGTCAGAATGCGGGTGGCAAGCTTTCGGCCAACACCCGGCGCCCGGGTGATCATGCCCTCGTCCTGGGCCAGGATGGCGTCGGACAATTCCTGAGGCGCCAGAACCGACAGAATACCGAGCCCGACCTTCGCGCCAACCCCCTGGACGGTTGTCAGCAGTCGGAACCATTCGCGCTCGGCCTGATCGAGAAAACCATACAGATGGATGTGGTCTTCGCGGATATGGGTTTCGATGACAAAAGACACCGCCTCGCCCTTGCCCGGCATTTGCGCCAGCGACCGGGCCGAACAAAACACGAGATATCCGACCCCGCCGACATCGATCACGGCCCAGTCATCGCCGATTGAATCGAGCAGCCCGGTCAGTTTGGCGATCATGCGGACGCCCTCAGCGCGGCCTGAACCAGCGCCGGCGCCCGCCGGTGATGGGCATGGCAGATCGCCACCGCCAGCGCGTCTGCGGCATCCGCGGTTTCGGGCTTCGCGCCGGGCAGCAATATCCGGACCATCGCCTGGACCTGGTTCTTGTCGGCATGGCCGTTTCCGACCAGCGATTTTTTGATCAGATTGGCGGCGTATTCCGCAACCGGCAGATTGAGCAGCGCCGGGGCCAGCATGACAACGCCGCGCGCCTGGCCGAGCTTGAGGGTCGAGGACGGGTTCTTGTTGACGAAGGTCTCTTCGACCGCCGCCTCATCCGGCCGGTACGTCTCAATGATACCGGTCAGCGCGTTGAACAGCTGGGACAGGCGGTCGGCGAGCGGTTTGCCGGCATCCGACACCACGGCGCCGCTGGCGATATGCACGAGGCTGTTGCCTTCGATCTCGATCACGCCCCAGCCGGAACTGCGCAACCCGGGATCGAGACCGATCAGCCGAACACTCATCGCCAGGACCTCATGCCGAGCACCTCATCCGCGCCCTCTCAGCCGGCCAGTTGTGCGAGCACGGATTCGTCGATCTCGACGTTGGACGAGACCTTCTGGACATCGTCATTGTCTTCGAGCACGTCGAGCAGCTTCAGCATGGTCTGGGCGCTATCGGCGTCGAGCTCGACCGTGTTCTGCGGCCGCCAGGTCAGTTCGGCGGACTCGGCGGCGCCGAATTTTTCTTCGAGCCCGTCGCGGACATCGTTGAAATCGTTCGGATCGCACGTGATCTCATGGCCGTCTTCGGACGATTCCGCGTTCTCCGCACCGGCCTCCAGCGCGGCTTCAAACATGTCGTCGCCCGACGCCACATCGGCCGAAAAGACCACCTGCCCGACCCGGTCAAACATGAAGCTGACGCTGTTGGTTTCACCGAGATTGCCGCCGAATTTGGTAAACGCCGAGCGCACGTCGCTGGCCGTACGGTTGCGGTTGTCGGTCAACGCCTCGACAATGACGGCGACGCCCTTCGGCCCGTATCCCTCGTAGCGGATTTCCTCATACTGCTCAGTATCTTCGTTGCCGGACCCGCGCGCGATGGCGCGTTCCAGCGTGTCCTTCGCCATATTGGCGCTTTTCGAGGCGGCGATTGCCGCTCGCAGCCGCGGGTTGGCATCCGGATCGGGACCGTGCTTGGCGGCCACCGTCAATTCTCGGATCAGCTTGGTAAAAACCTTGGCGCGCTTTGCATCCTGCGCGCCCTTTCTGAACTGAATATTCTTGAATTTCGAATGGCCCGCCATGCTCGCTCCGTCAGATGCCCTGTTTGGGGCGTA
>Ga0302127_10000502_pt1 | contig 21888 bp, 25 predicted proteins | sample CB4_SCM_MG_FD_204452 | JGI IMG/M metagenome (GOLD analysis project Ga0302127, IMG submission 204452) | Marine microbial communities from Western Arctic Ocean, Canada - CB4_SCM | ecosystem: Environmental > Aquatic > Marine > Oceanic | place: Canada: Western Arctic Ocean | collected 2017-09-24
CCTCCCCTTCGAGGTCGGGCTCTTGTTGGTCATGGGCATTCCCGATGGCGAGGGTTGGATCGACTGGAGCGCGGACCCAGCCGCACAAATCAAACGCTGGAACGAGTGGGTGCTTGAGGGGCTGCGCTTTGACGTGGAGCACAACAACTTCTGGGCCCGGCCGCTCGGACGGCGTCCGGCAGAGATTGCCGACCGAATCACCGCCCTCGAGGCCGCGTTCGATGGACTACCCAAACTGTTCCCCCTCCACGGCCGTCAGGCCATGCCACTGGCCATTGCCGAGAACACAACATCGAACAGCGGCAATCCCGTCTTGTCCATCAACGGGACCGAGATCAGCGTGTATGGGTATGACCTGGCCGCCTTCTTGAATCGCGACTTCGATGTTCCTCTCCCGATGTGGCCCGCCGAAGATCAGCGACACTTTGGTTTCTGGTCAGATCTGGCCGACATCTGAGCGCCTGGGGTATGCCAACACCCCAGCAAAGTTCAGAAACTGCCCGGCCATGATCAACTCGCCAACCTCGTCAAAGGGCCCGTAGTACGTCCCTCGGACCAGGATCGGACTCAAGGTCAGGATCGTGGCCGAGGCCAGGCCCACGCCAACCGCGTCGGACAATACGGCAGGTCAAGACGCCGCACAAGCGCCACGATCTTCCATCGTTGTCGAGTCAGCGCGGGAAGCCCCACGGCCAGCACACCGGCAACGAGGAGACTCAACGGCCGCATGCGGTGGTGGAGTATCTCCGTGTTGTGCAGGTTGATCTCGTCTTGACGGTTGACGAACTCGAGCGCGCCGTCCTCGCGCGTTCGGTCCCAGACGACTCCGGGCGCCAACGCCTGTGCCGTGATGATCGACCCCACAATCAGCAGTGTGGGTCCGGCCACCTGCGGCCAGTGCACCGGCAGCGGCGCCCGGTTAGTGGCAACTGGCAACGATGGGGCCAAGTGGCGAGGTAGTTCATTGGTCAAGCTTCGATCAAGAACCACGGTCGAGGGGTGGTGCGTTTCCCCCAAACTGTCCTGGGGCCGCGCCCGGGGTCTCGGTCGATCGGTGTCACTCAGCCGGGCACGGGACGAACTCAGGGCCCACCAACAGATCCTTTTCGAGTGACACAAACCCAAGCGCTTGTGTTGTCGGGCACCAGGACAAGTTGCCCACGTACTCAACGTGGAAGACGGCCTTGCCCGCCTCGATGAACGGTGACGCCAACTCACACTCGCGGAACTCCATACATCGCTCGTTGAGCGCCTAATCGAAGTCGTTGACCACCTGATCGACCAGACCAATCGCGTTCTTCAACCCGATTGAAAGCCCGCGACGGTGTGCTTCATCTGCCAGCCAGCGCAGGTACGCGACCTGCTCATCTCCGTCGATGTCGAAGCCGACCGCAGTCTGAAAGGCGTCCACGTTGTCCGGCTCAACCGCGTCGCAGCCCTTCGAGACTGCAAGGTCGAGGCGCGCTTGCATCAACGGGCCGAGAACATCAATTCGACGGACATCGAGCCAACGCTCTCCGGGCCACCCATTGCTCGCACCCAAGACATCCTCAGGAAATGCTGCCGCATCACTCCGTCATTCTTCCCATGACCCCGCACTGAAGTAGCAGATGACCTTCCGGCCGTCGTCGCGAAGCTCTTGGATCGTCGCGACCGGAGCGTCAAACAGGTCGATGTCGTAGGCATCGACATCGACTGAGGTATCGATGTCGCCAATCAACTGCCATTGGAAAGTCGTACCCGGTACCGGCGTCCAAGGGGGAGGGGTCGGAGTCAGCGTTGGTGTGGGCGTTGCCGTCGGGGAAACTGCTGGCGTTGGGGCCTGAACGGGAGTCGGGGAAACTGCTGCGTCCGGGCCCGGAATGGCCGGGTACGGCCTAGTCTCGATTGCGCCGTTCCGCGATTCGGCAACAGCGTTCGCCACGCGCATGGTCATCCGGTGAGGCCGGGCTGGCGCGTTATGTCGGACGTGTCACCCCACCGGGATCTGCCCCGCCCATCCGTCGAGCGCAAGCGCCGCCAACCCTTTTCGGGTGATCCGCCATCTCACCCTTGTCCGTGACGTGGGAAGATTCCGCACATGGCCATCCCTGCTTCGATCACTGACATCACCCCCGAGTGGCTGACCGAGGTCCTACGCGGATCAGGCGCGCTCGATACCGCAAGCGTGTCCGCCATCGACTTCACCGACATCGGCGAAGGCACGGGCATCTTCGGCGAAATCTCACGGGTGGGCCTCAGCTACGACGAACCCGGCGCCGGGCCCGCTTCTGTTGTCGCGAAGATGCCCTGCCTCGAACCCGAGAATCTGGCCGTTGCGCACGCACTTGGGATCTACGAACGCGAGATTCGCTTCTTCGAGGAGGTCGCACCCAGCACCAAGCTGCGGATCCCGGCGTGCCACCACGCTGAGCTAACCAACGAAGGGCACTTCGTACTCATCCTCGAGGATCTGAGCGTTGGCTATGAGGTCGGCGACCAGGTTGTAGGGGCAACGCTCGACCAGGCCCACAGCGTTATTGATGCTCTTGTCGGCCTGCACACTCATTGGTGGGAGACCCCTCAACTCCACGCGCTCGCCTGGCTCCCTGTTCCCGACTCGCCGGCGTATATGGCCGCAGTACCCGGTATCTACCGGGCGGGTCTGCCGGTGCTGCGAGAGAGCTGGGCCGACCGCCTTCCGCGGGCCAGCATCGACCTGGCTGAGCGTCTGGATCCTCGGTTCGAGGAGCTCATGACAATGACAGGCGGCGGACCACAGACCTTCGCTCATTCCGACACCCGACTCGACAACCTGTTCTTTGAACGGGCGGGCAACGGTGTCGCCTTCATCGACTTCCAACTTTCCCTGCGCGGGCGTGCGGTCACCGATCTGGCCTACTTCATTGGGACCAGCGTCCAGGGCGACGTCGCGGCCAACAACTGGGAGCCCCTGCTCCGACGCTGGCACGACCAATTGACCGATACCGGGATCGACTACGCGTGGGACGACGCGGTCCTCCACTACAAGCAATGCGCCTTATTTTATCTCTGTGGCGCCATGTCGTTGATCGGGACCTTCGACAGCGGCAACGAACGTGGCGCTGCGCTGACCGAGGCATACACAACCCGGATCTTCAACCATGTGGTCGACGCTGAGGCAGGGTCGGTCCTCGACTGAACCACTCCGAATAACGCCGATCGGGCGCCCACATGCTTTCGCATGGGTGGCCCTGTTGTTCGGCCGGCCACTGTCCTACAGTGACGGCGTATCTACAGTGTAAGTCGACCGCGTCGCCCTCGGTGTCGTCGACGACCCGGAGAAGTCCCATGGCCGATGTCGAGCCCTCGCCAGCACCCTACGAGCGTGATTTCGACCACACGTCGGCCCACTGGGCGCAGCACGCACCCGAGATCTGGGACGAGTACCGCACCGCATGTCCGGTCGCGCGAAGTAACGCCTTCGGCGGCACGTGGCTCCCCACGCGCCATAAGGACGTCGCAGCCATCGCTCACGACACCGAGAATTACACCAACAGCGGTGCCGTCATCTCGCCAGAACGACCAGAGATCCCACCGCCGGTCGGGTTTGCTCCGCCCATTACCTCCGACCCGCCATTCCACGCGATCGCGCGCCGGATGCTGCTACCCCCATTCGCTCCCAAGCCCGTCAAGGCCCTCGAGCCCTTCACCCGGGACTACTGCAACGGCCTCCTCGACCAATTGCTCGCAGACGGGCCCGCTGGCGACGCTGCAGTTGGCTATGCCCAACACATTCCCGTGGCAATCATCGCAAAGATGCTCGGCCTCCCCGAATCCGACGGCGAGAAGTTCCGTGGCTTCATCCACCGGATCATGGAGGCTCCCGGCGCAGGCCATGACATCGCCGACGACGAGACCCTTGAGTACTACCTCGACGGCCAAGTTGCCGAGCGACGCCTGAACCCACAGTCGAATGAGGATGGCGATCTCATTGACTACCTGATCAACGCCGATATCGAAGGCATGCCACTCTCGGACGAGCACATCCGTGGAACGATCGCCCTCCTCCTGATTGCCGGGATAGACACCACGTGGTCGGCTATCGGAGCCAGCATCTGGCATTTCGCGCAACATCAAGACCAACGCCAGATCCTTCGTGACGATCCAAGCCTGTTGCCTTTCGCCGTCGAGGAAATGTTGCGGTTCTACGCGCCGGTCACCATGGCGCGTCTCGCTTCGACCGACCACGAGCTTGGCGGCTGCCCCGTCAAGAGGGGTGATTGGCTCTTGCTCCCATTTCCCGCCGCCAATCGTGACCCCGAGGCATTCGAGCGTGCCGACGAGGTCCTGATCGACCGCAAACAAAATCGCCACGGTGCCTTCGGGCTTGGTATCCATCGCTGCTTGGGGTCGAACCTTGCGCGTATGGAACTGACGGTCGCCTTGGAGTGCTTTCTCCATCGCGTGCCCGAGTTCGAACTCGCTAATCCCGAAGGCGTACGGTGGTCCACGGGGCAGATCCGCGGACCACGCGAACTGCCAATCCGAATTCTCTGAAGGGGGCATCGGTGAAGACCACCTACAACCGCGAAGCATGCCAGGGTCACAATCGCTGTTACATGCTTGCGCCCGAGCTGTTCGATGTCGACGACGAGGGCTACGCCATCATGCTCATCGACGGCGAAGTCCCCGCTGGGCTGGAAGAAAAGGCACAGCTCGCCATCGATAATTGTCCTGAATATGCCATCGAGCTCGGCTGACGGCGTCCCAGATCAGTAGCGCCGATTTGGCCAACTTAAGAGACCCGTCAAGAAAAGTGCGCACCCCTCCGATACCTTGATGACCAGCAAGGTCGCTCAAGTCGAAGGAGAAGAATCATGGGATCTCTCGGATCATCAGAACTCATCATCATCCTCGTGGTGTTGCTGGTCCTGTTCGGTGGGGCCAAGCTGCCTCAGCTCGCTCGCTCGTTGGGCCAAGCCCAAAAAGAGCTGAAAGAAGGCCTCAAAGAGGGCGCCGTCGACGAGGACGAAAAAAGCGCCTGACCACAGGCCGCCCCTCGCGATGCCCAACAACCATCATGAGGTCAATTGGTATTCGATGCCTGCTCGGCTTCGCGCCAGCTCATCGATCAAGTTCGCGTTCCGGAAGCAATACGCAAGCTTTTGTGCACTGTCGCGGCTGACACCTGCACCTGACGCAATATCGGCGGTCGTGAACGTTGCGGGAAGACCGTCAGGAAGAAGCTGCAAGAGGTCGCCCACATCGGCAAACCGGTGAACCTCGAGGACCTGGTCGAGCTGGCGATCCACCGTGCGCCACCCACCGCGCCCGCGCCGCGCCTTGGGATCGGGAACCTGGATTTTCACGACCGACGCCAACACCACATCGAGCTCCAGGTTCGGGTGGTCCAACAGGGTAGGGATGCTGACCAGCTCATCGAAAAGTGAGTAGATCGACCCGCGCTTCGGTGATCGGCGCGGCTTGGTGTCTCGACGCTCCAGGATCGTCTGCACCGCGATGGGGTGCACCAGCAACATCCGATGATCGGCGAGCAGCCGATCCAGCTTCGACCCCATTGATCCAAACGCACCGGTCTGAATCTCGATCAACAGCTCGTCAGGCGTCTCGGCGCCGCGCACGATATCGATCACGAACCCTTCGAGAGGCACCTCGAAGACATCACCCGTGCGCGCATAACGAGTCTTCAGCGCGGCATGAAGCGAACCCTCGTTGAGGGTCCCGATGTGAGAGTCGGGCGTGACTCGGCGAAGTGGCATCGCCTCAGACGGTAGTAGCGGGCCTCGGCTCTGAGCTGGAGGCTTCGTTCACAACGCGCGTTCGAAGAACCGTACGACCTTGCCCGGACCGTGCTCGAGGTCGTCGATACCATTCCAACCGTTGGCGCGATGAAAGGCAACCGAGACAGGATTGGGTGGCTCGATGTTGACCTCACATACCAACCGGTCCTTCCCGCAGTCACCGGCGTGTTGGGCAAAGGTGTCATACAACCGGCCGGCCAGCCCACGCCGCCGATGCGTGTCGGCCACGATGATTCGGTCGACGTAGCCGAAGTTGTCGTATCGCTCAGCCAGCCATGCATAGTTCCGACTCTCATACGCCGCCCCTGGAGCGAACGTAACCAAGAGTCCGCCCAACCGTCCGGCGTCATCGACAACCCAGGTCTGATCTGCCATGGCGACCAACGCACCGAAGGACTCGACATCATGAAGGTTTACCGCAGGCACGGCCTGGTTGTTCATCACCAGTGCCTCAGCCATGTCGCGCGACTCAATATTTCGGATCTCCAACACCGCCCGATTCTACGGCGGACACGACGCCGTCACGAACGTGCACGGCGTCCAACGCCGCTCGGCGGCGAACGCCGCCAATACAACGGCTACAGCTCCCCCCGCTCTACCCAGTAGCTTCGTGGCCATGCCTCCTCTCCGGTATCCCGTGGCCCTTGACGATTCCGAGCTCGCCAACGGGTTTGAGGCCATCCGCCAGGAGATGAACATTCCGGCGTTCTCGGCCAAAGGACTCGCACAGGCCCAGTCAGCGGCCGCCACCGGACCTGTGACTCCCCCGGCTGCAGATCCCACCCGCTTAGACCGAACCGACGTCGACCTCGTCGCCATCGACCCCCCCGGTAGTCGTGACCTCGACCAGGCCTTCGGGGCAGAACGTCTGGGAGATGGCTATCGCGTGCACTACGCGATCGCCGACGTCGCCGCTTTCGTTGCCCCTGGCACGACCCTCGAGGCCGAATCGCTCGAGCGGGGCGTCACCCTCTACGCGCCAGACCGTCGCGAATCATTGCACCCCGAGATCATCAACGAACAGGCCGCGAGCCTCCTGCCCGGTGAGACCCGACCGTCAGCCATGTGGGCCATCGACCTCGACGGCGGTGGCCACATCACAAACGCAACCCTAACCCGCACCACGGTCCGAGTCTCCCAAGCCATGACCTATCGGGAGGCCCAAGCCGAGATCGACGGACCAGATCCTCGCGAGTCACTCGCCTTGTTGTCCGAGATAGGCCGACATCGCGAGCAGCTCGAACGCGAGCGCGGCGCGGTCAGCCTGGCCCTGCCCGCCCAAGAGATCAAGAAAGACGAACACGGCCACAGCCAGCTCGTCTACGACGAGACGCTGGCCGTTGAAGGATGGAACGCGCAGATCTCGCTGCTTACCGGCATCGCCGCGGCCGACATCATGTTGGAAGCCGGCGTCGGCATGCTTCGAACCCTGCCGCCGCCCGAACAAGAAACGATCGATGGCTTGCGCCGTACCGCGCGCGGGCTCCAAGTGGAGTGGCCCGAAAGCGAGTCCTACGCCGATCGCGTACGCGACCTTGACCCTAACCATCCCCGAGAAGTCGCCCTCCTCATGCGCTCGGCACGTGGCTTGCGTGGCGCCGGGTATGCCTCGTTCATCTCCGCCGACCAAATTCCGTCACAACCACAGCATTCAGCGATCGCCTCGACCTATGCCCACGTCACGGCGCCGCTCCGTCGCGTGTGTGACCGCTACGCCAACGAGGTCATTCTGGCGATCTGCGGCGATCGGGAACCGCCGGCCTGGGCGCTCGAGATGCTGCCCGAACTGCCGTCAGTCATGGGGCGAACGCGCCAACGCGAGCAGTCGCTCGAACGGGCCGTCGTGGACTACATGGAGGCAATGGTTCTCCAGCCATCGATCGGTCGCGAGTTCGATGCCGTCGTCATCAATCACCGACGTGACCAAGCCATCATTCAGCTGCGAGATCCCGCAGTGATCGCCGGCATCGAACCCAAGCCCCAGCTGGGTCAGCAGATCAGGGTCAAGTTGCTGTCCGTCGACACCATGGCGCGGCAGGTCCAGTTCGAGCGCGTCAGCTGATGAGTGACGTCGCTGTGGCCGGAGCCGGCCTCACCGGCTGCCTGTTGGCGGTGCGTCTTGCTCGCGCTGGACACGACATCAGCCTGTTCGATCGCCGACACGATCTCCGGGTCCGTGACGATGACGCGGGCCGATCGATAAACCTGGCGCTCTCCACCCGCGGTTTGGACGCGCTCAACCGAGTCGGGCTCGAACAGATCGTCCTCGAGCAGGCCATCGACATGCCCGGTCGCATGATCCACGACGCACACGGCAAGACCACGTTCCAGCCCTATGGCACCGAGGCTCACCACAAGCTGCACTCGGTCAACCGTGACGAATTAAACATCGCGCTGCTCGATGCCGCTGACGCCACGCCGGGCGTAACCACCTATTTCGAGCACCGGATCCGCGACCTCAGCGTCCGCAGTGGCGACCTCATTGTCGAACACCGCGCCGAGACCCGCACCTCGAACTTCGACGTGATCTATGGAGCCGACGGCGCCTATTCGGCCGTACGCGGTCGCCTCCAACGTATTGGCCGAGTCGACTTCTCCCAGGAGTTCCTCGGCCATGGCTACAAAGAAATCGCCATTCCGGCAGGCCCGAACGGCCCTCTGCTCGATCCCAACGCCCTCCACATCTGGCCCCGGGGCAGCCACATGATGATCGCGCTCCCCAACCCCGACGGATCATTCACCGGAACGTTGTTCTGGCCGTTCAGCGGGTCCCCCGGATTCGAGACCGTAGTCAGCGAGGCCGACGTCGCCGAGGTCTTCCGGTCGCAATTTCCTGACGTGCTGGCCCTGATCCCCGATCTCGCCGCGCAGTACGTCGCCAATACAACAAGCTCGCTTGTCACAATGCGAAGCGGCCCGTGGCACCACGAAGGCCGGGTCATGCTGATCGGCGACGCCGCGCACGCGGTAGTCCCCTTCTTGGGCCAAGGCGCCAACGCAGCGCTCGAAGACGTCACCGTGTTGATGGACCTCTATGACCAACACGGCCACGACGCCCACGAAACCGTGTTCGACGCGTTCTATCTTGAACGCAAAGCCGATGTCGATGCCCTGGCCAACCTGGCAATCGAGCATTACGACGAAATGCGCACCGACGTTTCCTCCCGCTGGTTCTTGCTCGGCAAATCCCTCGAACGCGCCCTGACATCAGCGATGCCGGCGCGGTTCGTGCCGCTCTACACGATGATCAGCTTCAGCAGAACGCCTTACGCCGAAGCCGAAGCCCGAGCCAACCAACAGCGTGATCGCCTCAGAATCGCCGCCTCGCTGATCGGGCTGTTGCTGGTGGCGGCCGTCGTAGCAGCCATTGTCCTCGCGACGTCGTGAAACCAGCGAACCCAACACCGGGGAGCGATAATGACAACCAATGACGAGCTGAACTACGCGACGTACCTCCATCTGGACCAGCTCCTGGAACTCCAAGAGCCCCGATCGGTCCCCGAGGAACACGACGAGCTGCTGTTCATCACGATCCATCAGGCCAGCGAGCTCTGGTTCAAAACTCTGCTCCACGAGCTCGACAAGATGAAAGCGGACTTGTCAGCCGACCACCTGTTCCGCGTGATCAGCAGTTTTCGTCGATGTGTCGCCATCATGCGGGTCCTCATCGATCAATTCACGGTCCTCGAGACGATGACCCCGCTGTCCTTTCTCCGCTTCCGCGACCGTCTCGAGAGCAGCAGCGGCTTCCAATCGATGCAGTTCCGCGAGCTCGAACACGCGCTCGGCCGCAAACGCGCGGACATCTACTCGCACTATCCCGACGATTTGCCAGGACGCGCCGAAGCCGAACAACGACTTCACGAGGCGTCACTCCCCGACTGCTTCTATGACTTCCTGGAACATCGCGGGGTCACGATTCCAACCAAGCTCCGAGACCAACCCGAAACTGAGGGAACAGTCGCGAACGAGGCCGTGCAGGCCGGCATTGCGAAGCTGTACCGGTCAGATGGACGCTACGTGATCCTGTTCGAGCTCATGATCGATCTCGACGAAGCCACCCAAGAATGGCGCTATCGCCACTTCAAGATCGTCGAACGGACGATCGGGGACAAACATGGCACGGGTGGGTCATTGGGGGTCGAGTTCTTGAAGCCGACAATCTTCGAACGCGTCTTCCCCGACCTGTGGGCCATCCGTCGCCAGTTCTGACAGAGTCGCCGTCACGGACCGGGCCTCGATGCCCAGCTCTACCAGCCTCGCTCCACTGAACGCGGGCCGGCCCACACTTGTCGGTTTCATGCCGTGGCCACCAAAGGCTGAGCGCCACGACGCGGGCGTCGTATCATCACGGCCGTGACGATCCCCCCCGTTGACGAGACGCTCCTCGCCGCAGCCACAGAAATCGCCGCGGAGGCGACCGCCTTCGTGCGCGAAGGCTTCGCACGTGACGAGATGGCCATCGAACTCAAGCCTGATGGCTCCGAGGTTACCGACGTCGACCTTGGCGCCGAGGAACTGGTCCGCCGCCGAGTATTGGAACGTTTCCCGAATGACACCGTCGTCGGAGAAGAGGCGGGCGTCTCCGAGGGCACCAGCGGGCGCCGCTGGATTGTCGATCCCATCGATGGCACCGCGTCATTCGTGCGGCGAGTCCCATTGTTCAGCACGCTGCTGGCCGTCTTCGACGAACACGGCCCAGCCGTCGGCATCGTCGCCCTCCCGGCGCTCGACGATGTGGTCGTGGCCGGCCGCGGGCGAGGCTGCACGCACAACGGATCGCCATGTCATGTGTCGAGCATCGATACCGTCCGCGACAGCTGCGTGTCGAGCAGTGCATTCGACGGAGAGTGGTGGCCTACCCATGCGTTGCTCAACGTCACGAACTCTGGCGCGAAGACACGCACATGGGGAGACGGCTACGGCTACTTCCTGGTGGCCACCGGTCGGATCGAAGCCATGGTCGAACCAAGCCTGAACACGTGGGACATCGCCCCAATGCTTGTGATTGTTCCCGAGGCTGGTGGCCGCATCACCACTTGGGACGGCACGAGCGATCTGGAGCAGGGCGCGGGCTGGATTGCGTCGAATGAGCACATCCATCAAGCCCTGCTCGAAGCCGTCGCTCAGCCCAGCCAGTGACACCCGTCGCTCGGGCCGGCGGCCCTCCAGCCTGATCAGACCGGGCAATCCGCCCTGCCCGCATCCGCGGCGCCGGCGGCCTCGCAGACTCGGTCGCGCCAAAACGTCGAGTGCGGGAGCCGAAGCTCCCGCACTCGTATCAGAAACAGGCCTCGAGGCCTTTGGTCAGGCCGGCATTCCGTCAGTCTTCCGGTCAAAATGTTCGGTCGCTTCCCTAGAAGGTGAAGGCCTCAACACTCATCGCAGGCTTCAGGCGGCTCTTCCACGAGCTGGCCTCACCAATCGAATCGGCGTAGCGCTCCTTGCGACGAGCCACTCGAGCACCAACATTGTCTTCTCCAGAGGGAGCTTGGTACTGCGCCTGGATGCCTTCTTTGAGCATCGCCAGAGCTTCGGAGCGAAGCTGGGAGATTCGGCTCTCGGTAACACCGAGGAAGCGTGCGAGTTCTTGAGAGGTACGGCCCTCGAGGAAATAGCCGGTTACCACGAGACGGTGGCACTCAGGAAGCAGATCAACAGCGTCGGTGAGGTACGAGTGCAGCTCACGATGCTCCATCTCTTCACATGGCTCGCGGATCGTGCCGTCGGGCAGGACGTCAACCAGCGTGAGATCTTCGTCGGCGCCTTCGTAGACCTCATGTTCGAGAGCCAAGACAACCGAGCGGAACATACGCTCCTGCAAACGGTTGAGCTCACCGATGGTCATGCCGAGGGCTTCGGCCTTCTCCTCGGCGTTAGGCAAGCGACCAAGTTCGGTGGCGAGGCGTTGCTCGACACCCTCCAGACGTCGGGCGAGCGTCCGAACACTCCGTGGTGCCCAGTCGGCGGCACGAGCCGCGTCGAGGATGGCTCCACGGATCCGCTGTGCGGCGAACCGCTCGAACGGAACGCCGCGGGACTCGTCATAGCGACGGGCGGCCTCCACGAGACCCAACGCCCCGGCGCGAGCCAGGTCGTCACGGTCGACGTGTCGGGGGAAATGCACCGCTACTTGGTACACCACGTGTTTCACCAGCGGTAGGTGCTGCTCAATAAGCAGGGACAGACTCTTACCGGGAGTGGCTTGTGCCATCATCGCCCTTTCTTCGTTTCGCATCGGTCTCCGCACCCCTTGTTGAGCAATACAAGTGGACTCTGGGGTTCGTCCACAACATCCTCAGACGTGCGATGAACCTTCGACATGAATCTGAAGGACCTTGAGCGAAAAGTCTCTGGGGACGTTCGCCTATGCCCCCAGGTCGGCCACGCGACCAGGGTGTTTAGCGACGGTACGTAGCGCAATTGAGACGAAAGGCGCAGGTCAGATGGCCCAGAGCGCGCCGATCGCGGTCAGCCGGCCACCGCGCGTCTGTCCCTGTTGCACGCCACCAGATTCTTTTGGGTTAGGAGGTCAACGAGCGGCATCGAGGCCGTCGGCCGGCTGCTGGGAACCAGCCGATCAACCCCCAGGCAGGTCGGCCAAACCCACGAACTCTTGCGCATGCAGACCACGCAGCGCTAGCTGGCGGAGATGCAACGTTGGGTCAGGCAGGCTGGCGAGCCCGCGAACGCCAGGGCCGCCAGCGGTACGCGTCAGCACTGCAACCGAAGCCGTGGAAACCACAGACGCGGCCGCAATGGCGGGGCGTTCGACTGCGCCGAGCACGCGGATTTCCCGGCGGCCCCCGATGCGGCCACGTAGCTCGACCCGAATCGCACCCGTACCACCTTCGGGGTGTGGTGGACTGAGCATTGGAAGCCACGATGTGAAGCGATCCTGGCGTGTAGCTGCGACTCGTGCCGTCAAACGGACAGCGTCCTGGAAGCGGTCACGCATCACCATGGCGTCGGGCAAGGCTGCTCGGTAGCAGTCTGCCCCAGAGACGGGCTCAGGGAACCACACCAACTCACGGCCCGATCCCCCAGCTCGCCGGACCCAACCCCCGTTGCGCCAATCACGCGCAGCGCCCTTGAGCGCTCGATGGTGTTGACGGGCACACGCTGGACCACCGGTCCCTGCCTTGGCAACGTGCACCTCATCGACGACGTCAAAGCCGACAGCGCCATGGGCAGCCAGCAAACACGTCAGGCCCGGAGCGAACCCAACCCCAACCAAGACTGTGGTGCCGGCCGCTCGGGCCGGCTGTTCCATCGCCAGCAGGCCTTCGACATCCTCGATCCGATCGCTCGTCGACACGACGGACACTCCGGCCAGCATTGCCTGACGGGCCGGGCCGATGTGGTGGCCGCTGGGAGCTGCCACGACTACAAGATCCACACCCTGGTCATGAAGCCGACCTTCGGTCAACCCCGCAGCCCGCGGCCCAAGGCCCTGAACCACCGACCCCAGGCGACCTCGATCGGGGTCGGCCAAAATGACCTCGGTCGTGAGGTCGCTGGCAAGCAGTTGTCGAGCTACATGAGCCCCGACGGCACCAACCCCCAATATTCCAATGCGTACAGCCATGATCGTCCCGCGAGAGCCAACGACGTCAGTCGTCGATTTCCAGCTCTCGCCAGCCACCGGTCTGGGGTGGAACGCCGCCAGAGCCACGGACTCGCAAGAACGCTGCAACGCTCCCCATTGCGCCGAGAGCAAGGAAGAGGCGTCGAATAAGTCTCATGGCGTTGCATAGTAGTGCCGACACCCGTGGCGAACGCAGCGCCGCTCCAAGCCGCCTGCGACCCTGCGGCGACGCCCAGCGGCTCAGGGCCGTGCTGGCAGCATGCGAGGCACCAGCGGCGCTGAGCCAGAGCCGCCACAACTTGCCTCTGTAGATTGGCGCCCGGCCTCCCCGGCACAATTGTATTGGGAACCTCGGACCTCTGCCGATATCTGCATTGCGCGCTTTGGGACCTGTGCCGATACCGTGTGTGGCTGCAGCGCATCTTCGATGCGTCATGCGGGCCTATAGCTCAGTCCGGTTAGAGCGCACCCCTGATAAGGGTGAGGTCGCTGGTTCAATTCCAGCTAGGCCCACGCAATCGGCACCCTTCGGGGTGCCTTTTCGCGTCCACGGCGCAACCGATTTCCGACGGCCCCGCGCGCGGATTTTGCTGAGCACACAACGAGAACCCCGCGCGGAGCGGTCAGAAATCAGGGGCCGGGGTCACGCAGCTAGGCCTGGGCTGAAGAGGCGGTGGCTAGCGGCGTGCTGGTGGAGGGCGGCGACGGCGACGGCGCCTGGGGGGAATGGGACGAGCCGATTCCTCTTCGATCATGGTGATACGAAGGCCACCAGTCAGATCGCTGATGAGATTGAACAGCAGGCACATCAAGACGTTGAACGTGGTGCCCGCGATGGAAAGTGCCAAGCCACCAAGCGCGTACCCGCGGAAGATCTGCCCGGCGTCGAAGTCGAACGTGTCCAGGGCGAACAGCTCGAGCACCAGGCTTTCGATCTTGTCGACAGTGCCAGAGCTCTCGGCAACGCCCCAGATCATGAATCCGGCTACCAAGAAGATGACCCAGAGGCACGCGTAGAAGAAGATCGAGATCTTCAGAACCGACCACGGCTCCACATGGCGGATGATCCGTCGAACACGCCGGGCTTGAAGGCGCACCCGGCGGCGGCGTTCCATGCGTGACATGCGCCGAGGCGGTGGCGGCCCGCTGTGCGCGCTGGCGTCGTCGAGGACCAGCACATCGCCGGCCTGAGGCCGAGCCGATGGATAGGCCGCCTGCCCACCGAAGTCCAGCTCAAACTCGTCAGGATCGCCGTCGAAGAGGAGCTCCTCGGCGTACTCATCCTCGGTGAAATCATCCTCGAGATAGTCCGTGCCGTCATAGCCATGCTCGTCAGGCAGGCGCATGGTGTCGCCGAAGGGGCTGGCCTCGCCGTCGAATGCGTCAGGATCCGATTTGTTGTCGGCCTGCTGGTCGCGGGCCTGCTCATCATCATGGGAGCGGCTGGTTTCTGCATTGTCGACATCGCCGACAAGTTCGTTGTCGGTGGCGCTGTCGCCGGAGTCGGCAAGATCACTGGTTTCGGACTCGACGACGTCACCGACTGCTGCGTCTTCGGCAGGCTGATCGGTGGGGTCGTCGACGTCGGACCCTGTCAGAGAGTCGGCGTCGCTGGGCACAACGAGCAGTGTAAAGGGTGGAGTAGGGGCATTTGTTGGCACTCGCCCATCGACCCAGAGTCAGCACACGATCAGGTGCACGGGATCGCTCGCGGGTAACGGCTGACAGAGGCCGGTTTGAGCCGAAATTGAAGCGATTTGGCCCGCTACGTCGAGGGGGACGTCGACCGCGAGACCTAACTCATGCAGCGATGTGCCCGGCGGCGCCACGGGATAGGGGTTCGCGAGCCGATTGGCCCAAAGTCGCTCTTGCTCAGCGCGGCTCCGACGGCCCGACCCGATCGGAATGTCCCGGCCGAGGACGCGCTCGGCGCGAGCGAGTGCCTCGCGCATCCGTGGATCGAGCCCCACCCATTGCGGCCGGGGTCGTTCTGCGCGCGCGGCCGCGCGCGCAGTACCAGAACGCACCTCCACGTCGATCACATCGCCGTTTATCAGGTGCTCCACAACAACACCGTTGGCGAACGCCAGGTCAACAACATCGCCACCGCCCGCCACGGCGAGAGCCACCGCATCGGCTCCCGCTTGGGCGCGGGCCCGATCGCTCGATCGCTCGATCGCTCGCTCCCCGACCATGATGGCAAGCACTGCCACGCCGGCTACTAGCCAGAGTTCTAGCGCCACCATCGGCAACGCCTGGCCTCGTGTCTTTCGCGACCCATTCATGGCCACGGTCCTTCCCTCGATCACGCGTGTCGGGGAAGTCGACTTCTCGGTTGGGGGAGTTCGGGGAAGCTCTTGAAGCTGATCGTCGCTGTTGGGTTGGTCTGCACACGCAGCGCAAGCGCGCCGTTTGGCCAGACCAACCGACGTCAGTCGGCTATGTCGCCGTTGTCAGCGTCGGTTGGGTCCAATCCATCAGCGGCACTGGCCGCATCGATGCCGGTCTCAACCGAGTCATCATCTCGCGACGCTGCGTCAACAAGATCAACGCCGTCTGTGCCGTCGGCCTCGTCGTCAGGGTCAGCATGATCAGTGCCCTCGCCGTCGGCCTCATCGTCAGCTATGAGGACCGGAGCGACCGCTGCGACGGAATGGCCCGCGGGAACGGCCATGACCTTAACGCCGGTTGCATAGGCCCCCTGCACCGAAATCGAGCTGACCGGGAGACGAATCAGAACACCATTGGATGCGACCAGCAGGACCTCGTCGTCCTCGCCGACCGCTCTGGATGCCACGACCGCGCCTTTGCCGCCGACAAGTTTCATGGCAGTCACGCCCTGGCCGCCGCGGTGCTTGGCATTAAACGCATCCATCTCTGTGCGCTTACCATAGCCACCTTCGGTGATGAACAACAGTGTGGCGCCCTCACGCAGGCTGCTGAGCGAGACCACTCGGTCCGCTTCCTTGAGCTTCATACCTCGCACGCCCGCCGCCGCGCGGCCCATCGCCCGTACTTCGGCTTCGTGGAACCGCATAAGCCGACCGTTGCTGCTGACGAGACAGATGTCATCCTCGCCGTTGGTGGGGATGACCCGCACCAACTCGTCACCCTCTTTGAGGTTGATAGCAATGAGGCCATCGCGGCGCGACTTGTCGTATTCGGTGAACTTCGTCTTCTTGACCTGTCCCTTGCGGGTCGCAAACACCAAGAACCGGTTCGTCTCGTAGTCACGAGTATCGATGACTGCAGCAATCTCCTCCTTGGGCGAAAGCTGCAACAGGTTGACGATGGCCATCCCGCGAGCCGTGCGACTGGCCATAGGGATCTCGTGCGCCTTGAGGCGATAGACCTTGCCGAAGTTGGTGAAGAACAACAGGTACGCGTGCGCAGACGTGTGCAACAGCGTCGTGACCACATCTTCGTCTTTAAGTGCTGCCCCCGCGACACCACGACCACCACGACCCTGGCTGCGGAACTCGTCGATCGCCACAGTCTTGACGTAGCCGCCCGCGCTCAGGGTGAAGACGAGGTCTTCGTCGTCGATGAGGTCTTCGATCGCGAACTCGCCAGGATCGATAGCCAGCTCGGTGCGGCGGTCGGTCGCGAACTCCTCGCGGATCTCCGAAAGCTCTTCAAGGACGACGGCGCGCAACTTGGTGTCGTCGGCCAAAAGCTCCTCGAGCTCGCGAATGGTCTCGCGCAGTTCGGCGAGCTCTTCTTCGAGGCGCGAACGACCCAGTCGCGTAAGGCTGCGCAACGCCATGTCCAAAATGTGCGTTGCCTGGATCTCGCTGAATCTGAAGGGCGCCACCATGAGGCCCTCACGTGCGGAGGCCGTGTCTTCGGAAGCCCGAATCAATGCAATGATCTCGTCGATCATGCCGGTCGCCTTGACCAGGCCTTCGACGATGTGGGCTCGGGCCTGCGCCTTCGCGAGTCGGAACTCAGCCCGCCGGGTCACGACCTCGATCTGGTGACCAACCCAAGCAACGAGGGTGTCCCGCAAGGTCATCGTGCGCGGGATGCCGTCGTCGAGTGCCACCATGTTGACCGAGAAGGTGTTCTGGAGTGGCGTGCCCTTGTATAGCTGGTTGAGAATCACCAAAGCGGGTGCATCACGCTTGAGCTCGAAGACCAAGCGGGTCTTGCCCTTCGCGGACTCGTTGCGAATGACGCGGATGCCTTCGATATCGCGGCGGTCAACAAGTTCGGCCGCCTTTTCTTCGATGGTCTCGACGCTGGTCTGATACGGGATCTCGGTGACAACGATCGAGGTCTGCTTGCCGTCTTCGACGATCTCCGCCTTCGCTCGAACCTTGATGGAGCCACGACCGGTCGTATACGCGTCGTAGATGCCTTGACGTCCGAGGATCTGACCGCCCGTCGGGAAGTCAGGGCCTTTCACAAACTCCATGAGCGCGAGGTTGTCGGCATCGGGGTTGTGCAGCAGATGTGCGGCCGCATCGGCGACCTCGCCAAGGTTGTGCGGCGGAATGTTGGTGGCCATACCAACCGCGATGCCTTGGCCGCCGTTGACGAGCAGGTTCGGAAAGCGAGCCGGCAAGACCTCGGGCTCTTGAGCCGAGCCGTCGAAGTTGTCCTTGAAGTTGACGGTGTCTTCGTCAATGCCTTCCAACATGTGCATTGCGAGGCGCGACAGGCGGCACTCGGTGTAGCGCATGGCCGCGGGCGGATCGCTGGGTGATCCGAAGTTGCCGTGGGGGTCGATGAGCGGGTGCCGGAGCGAGAACGGCTGACCCAAGCGGACCAAAGCGTCATAGATGGCGGTATCGCCGTGTGGATGATAGTTGCCCATCACTTCGCCTACAACTTTTGCGCACTTTACGTGGGACCGGTCGGGTCGAACATTGGTGTCATACATGCCCCACAAGATGCGGCGATGCACTGGCTTGAGCCCATCGCGCGCGTCGGGCAGCGCCCGCGACACGATGACGGACATGGCGTAGTCCAAGAAGGACTGCTCCATCTCCTCTTGGATTTCGATGGCTTCAATCCCAGCGGCGCCATCGTCGCCGGTCGGCAAGGTGGTGTCACTCATATGTCGAGGAACCTCACATCTTTCGCGTTGTTCTGGATGAAGTTCTTACGGCTCTCGACGTCTTCGCCCATCAGCACGGAGAACACCTCGTCGACCACGGCAGCCTGTTCGACCGTCACCTGCAGCAGCGTGCGCTGCGCTGGATCCATCGTGGTGTCCCAGAGCTCATCGGCGTCCATCTCGCCCAGCCCCTTGAGTCGACCGAAGTCAGCCTTGTGGTTGGGATGCTCTTCGAGGAACACGTTCTTGGCGTGGTCGTCTTTGAGGTACACCTTCGATTTGGATACTTCGGTCGAATACAACGGTGGTTGGGCGATGTAGATGTGGCCGCGTTCGACGAGGTCGCGCATCTGGCGGAACAGGAACGTCAACAACAACGTTCGGATGTGACTGCCATCGACGTCGGCATCGGCCAACAAAATAATCTTGTGGTAGCGGATCTTTTCGATGTCGAAGTCTTCGCCGAAGTTCGCGCCGATGGCCGCGATGAGTGCCTGTACCTCGGTGTTCTTGAGCATCTTGTCGACGCGGGCCCGCTCGACGTTGAGGATCTTCCCGCGGATGGGCAGGATCGCCATGATGCGAGGGTCTCGAGCGTCCTTGGCCGAACCACCGGCCGAGTTGCCCTCGACAATGTAGAGCTCAGACTCTCGCGGTTCGCGGCTCGAGCAGTCGGTGAGCTTGCCCGGCAGGCCCGCGCCGTCCAGCGCTGACTTCCTGCGCGTCGCGTCACGGGCGGTACGCGCCGCAATCCGTGCCTGGGCAGCCTGAGTTGCCTTTTGCATAATGCGCTTGGCTTCAGCGGGGTTCTCTTCGAGCCAGTCGGAAAGCCGGTCGTTCGTGGCCTTTTCAACCAGCGAGCGCATCGAGACGTTGCCAAGCTTGCCCTTGGTCTGGCCCTCGAACTGCGGATCGGCCAAGCGGACCGAGATGATGGCCGTCAAGCCCTCTCGGATGTCTTCGCCCTGCAGATTGTCGTCCTTCTCTTTCAGGATCCCCTTATCGCGGGCATAACTGTTGGCCGCCCGCGTCAGCGCGGTGCGAAAGCCCTGTTCGTGCATCCCACCCTCGATGGTGGCAATGCCATTGGCGAAGGAGTGAATGCCATCAGAGTTGAATCCGGTGTTCCACTGAAACGCCAGCTCGACTTCTTGGTCTTCTTCGGAGGCCTCGAGGTAGCCAACGGTCTGAAAGAGAGCCTCTTTGGACGCGTTGACGTGCTGGACGAAGTTGACGATGCCGCCGGCGTACTGGTAGGTGGTGTCGTGTGTCGAGCCGCCTGGACGCTTGTCCTTGAAATCGATCTCCAGCGCCTTGTTGAGGAAGGCCATCATCTGGAAGCGTTCGAGGAGGGTGCCTGCACGGAACTCGATGCCCTCTTTGAAGATGATGGGGTCTGGCCAGAACCGCACCATTGTGCCGGTGCGTCCAGGCGGAGAATCACCAATCGGCTTGAGTTTCACGTCGGGTTCGCCGCCATCTTTGAACGACATGAAATATCGCGTGCCGTCGCGATCGATCTCGACCTCGAGGCGAGTGGACAGCGCGTTCACGACCGAAACCCCGACCCCGTGCAGACCACCGGAGACTTTGTAGCCGTCGCCACCGAACTTGCCGCCGGCGTGAAGCACGGTGAGGACAACTTCGGCGGCAGTGAGGTCTTCGAACTGGTGATGTTTGCCAACCGGGATGCCACGCCCATCGTCAGACACCTGGCAACCGCCATCGGCCAAGAGCTCGACTTCGATACGCGAGCAATGACCCGCCATGGCCTCGTCGACACTGTTGTCGACAACCTCATACACGAGGTGGTGCAGCCCGGTGGGGCCAGTGGACCCGATATACATTCCGGGTCGTTTTCGGACGGCTTCGAGGCCCTCCAGAACCTGGATGTCCTCGGCACCGTAGGAATCAGTCGTCTGTGACACGCAGCGACCTTTCACGCCTCGACAAATCCGGTCGGCGACGCCGAGCGGGCGGGGACTTCGAAGGGTCACAAACCGCTTGTTTCAGCGGAAACAAGCCGATGAACACCCCGAAATCACGTGGGTGTGATTGTACCAGTCGGAGGTGACACTTCGGGGTTTCCCGATGGGCTGGAAAATGACTGGTTTTGGCTCATTTTGCGGACCCGAAGGGCTTGTCAGCCGGGCCGGATGACAACCTTGACCGAGTTGATGATCGTGCCCTCGTCCAGCTCCGCGATTCGTTCGATGATGGTTGGTTCCAGCCAACGCAACTCTGTGCCCCAGATGGCATCATCGGTGCGAACGGTCAACACACCGTTGCTCACCTTGACTGGCGCGCAAGCCGCTCCCGCAGCATCACCAACGATCTCTGACCACCGATCCATGATGAGCTCGATAGCCGACGTGGGTACCCCCGCGAGGCGCGTCATCAACCGTTCGATTGACATACCCAGTGGCGCAGGATCAACGTGTCTTTGAGGCAGCGGCTCCCAGGGCATGGCACCACCTTCGCGCGTCGACGTTGGCCGCGCTCACGCGGGACTTCCGATCGTTCCTGCGTCGACGCGCAGATGCTGGATAACGCTATCGAGGGCCGGCGTGGGAGAAGCGCTCGTGATCATGGTCTGGTCGGCAACCAACAAACCCAGCAGGGCACCGGCCCGATCCACGTCGAGCTCGGAGAAAACGTCGTCGAGCAACAAGACCGGACTGGTACCGCTGACCTCTGCCAGCTCGTGGTGACCAGCAATGCGCAACGCCAGCGAGAGCGTGCGTTGCTCACCCTGCGACGCATGCGTCCGCGCCGGCATGGCCGACAAGGTCACGTCCAGCTCGTCTCGATGGGGCCCGACCAACGTCGTGCCGCGACGCAACTCGTCTTTCGCGGCAGCCTCCAGCTCGACCAACAACCCCCGCTCGAGCCACTCGGGTGCATAGACCAGATCCACGCGGTGACCCTCGCCTGCCAACTGGATGTACGCCTCAGCCACGCGAGGTGCCAGTCGCTCAACCAGCTCAAGCCGTGCCCGACCCAGGCGTTCCCCTGCGGTAGCCAACTTGTCGTTCCAGACCATCAACGTGGATTCAACATCGGCGGTGAGCCGGCCACCCGACGAGCGCAACAATGCGTTGCGCTGCTTGAGAATCTTGTCGACATCAGTGCGCACCTTGTCGTTGCGCGGATGCAGCTGCACCAGCAACTCATCGAGGTAGCCCCGGCGCAGACCCGGCCCACCTTTGATGAGTTCGAGGTCATCGGGACCGAAAACGGTGGTGGGCATCAGGCCAATCAGATCCCGAGCTCGGCCGAGCTTCTGTTTGTTGACCTGAATCTTGTTGGCGCGACCGCGCACGAGGTGCGCTTCGATCAGCAGCTCCCGATCCTCGGCCTGGACCAACGCCCGTACCGCGGCTTCGTCGGCACCCGTACGGATCAATGCGTCGGGCGGCGCCCCTCGAAACGACCCCAACGAACCCAAGTACGCG
>Ga0302127_10000505_pt1 | contig 21847 bp, 21 predicted proteins | sample CB4_SCM_MG_FD_204452 | JGI IMG/M metagenome (GOLD analysis project Ga0302127, IMG submission 204452) | Marine microbial communities from Western Arctic Ocean, Canada - CB4_SCM | ecosystem: Environmental > Aquatic > Marine > Oceanic | place: Canada: Western Arctic Ocean | collected 2017-09-24
TCTCTGGTGCAAACCAATAGAAGGTTCGTCTAGGATATAGAGTACCCCGACCAGTCCAGCGCCGATTTGGCTTGCAAGCCGGATTCGTTGAGCTTCACCGCCGGATAACGTGTCGGCACTGCGAGAGAGGGTCAGGTAGTTTAGCCCGACGTCCATGAGGAAGCTGAGCCGCGCACTGATTTCTGTTTGTATCTTCTCAGCGATCTCCCCTCTTTGACCACTGAGCTTGAGGTCGCAGAAATAGTCGTAGGCGTTGCGGATGGACAGGTCGGCGATCTCGGGAAGTGATTTTTCACTAATCGTAACAGCACAAGCGTCTCGGTTTAGTCTACTCCCCTTACATTCGGGGCAGGACTGGGTGGAAAGATACTTTGCGAGATTCTCGCGTACCGTTTGTGAGTCCGTTTCGTGATAACGACGAGACATATTCGGGATGATACCTTCGAATGAATGCGCCCTGGTGTATTCGTCTCCTTTGTCGTTGACGTACCGAAATTTTATTTTTTCTTCACCGCTACCAAACAGAATAATTTGCTGTATGTCGACGGCAAGTTCATCAAAAGCGCTGGTCAGTGAAAACTCATAGTGCTTTGAGAGGCTGTCAAGCATTTGAAAATAATAGACATTTCGTCTATCCCAGCCGTGTATCGCGCCCTCGGCAAGGCTTAACTCAGCGTCGTGAACAATGCTGTCTGGATCGAAAAACTGCTTTGAACCCAGTCCGTCACAGACCTTGCAGGCCCCGGCAGGATTGTTGAAGGAGAAAAATCTCGGCTCTAGTTCTTCAATAGAGCGTTGACAGATGGGGCAGGCAAAGCGCGCAGAAAACAACAGGTCATCTCGCTTTTCATCACCCTGGTCATCGCCCTGTCTATCACTGAAGGCGATTGCTGCAGTGCCATCTGATGCGGAAACTGCAGTTTCAAAAGAATCTGCAAGGCGAATTCGAATGTCTTCGCGCACTCGAAAACGATCAACGATAATGTCGATGTTGTGCTGTTTGTTTTTATCTAGAGCCGGTACATCATCGAGGTCAGTGCTAATGCCATCTACACGAACCCGGACGAACCCCTGTGCTTTTAGCTCGCTGAATAAGTGCAGGTGTTCGCCTTTGCGGGCTCTTACGACGGGGGCAAGCAACATAAGGTTTTCACCTTCATCAAGAGATAACACATGGTCAACCATTTGGCTGACGGATTGCGCTTCCAGTTTGATGCCATGGTCAGGACAATGAGGCTCTCCAACGCGCGCGAATAGCAGTCGCAAATAGTCGTGGATCTCTGTGATCGTCCCGACAGTGGAGCGCGGGTTGTGGCTGGTTGATTTCTGCTCGATTGAGATTGCCGGTGATAGACCCTCAATATGATCCACATCCGGTTTCTCCATGAGTGATAGAAACTGCCGTGCATAAGCCGAAAGCGATTCCACATACCGTCGTTGACCTTCGGCATACAAGGTGTCGAACGCGAGGGAAGACTTACCGGATCCTGACAGGCCGGTTACCACGACAAGCTTGTCTCTGGGGATCTCCAGGTCAATGTTCTTGAGATTGTGAGTGCTAGCTCCTTTGATTGAGATGCTATCCATAGAGACATTGGCCAATGGTAATACTGGTCAGGTGTGAAAGTGCAGTCCAGATGATGACCTTCATCGTTGAACGAATTCGGCGAAGGTGCCTGTGCGATTGTGTTGGATTTGGTATCATGAATTCCTGCTGACTAATTGATGTCTTCCTGTAAAGCTACTAACTTTTAGGAGGACGCATCATATAAGTTTGTTTTCTCTCAGGCAAAGTTCTAAAGAAGTTCATTACATGAATAGACAAGAAATTCGCGCCGCGGTCGCAATCGCGGTTTTGTTCCTAGTGCGTATGCTCGGGCTGTTCATGATATTGCCGGTGCTGCCGCTATTGGTAGATGAGATGGGTACACCGTTCTTGATCGGTGTTGCGATCGGCATCTATGGCCTGTCGCAGGCACTCTTGCAGATTCCTATGGGGCTTGCTTCAGATAGATTTTCACGAAAGTTAGTGATTACTGTGGGTCTCGGTATTTTCATCCTAGGTAGTTTGGTGGGCATATTCGCAGACGACATAGCATGGATTATCCTCGCCAGATTCCTGCAAGGCTGCGGTGCCATCGCAAGCACTTTATTTTCTTTAGTGTCAGATGTGACCCGAATCGAGCATCGTTCTAAAGCGATGGCGATCATTGGTGCCGGCATCGGGGTGTCCTTTGGGGTAGCCATTGTCGTTGGGCCGCTTATCGCGTCCTACTTTGGCATAAGTGGAATATTTGCGGTCTCAGCGCTCATGGGTGGTGTTGGTATTACCTTGTTGTGGACGATTGTGCCGACACCGGTATCCGTTAGTACCAATCTTGACACGGGTGTCGTTGCCCACAAACTTAAAGCCACATTGCTCAATACCTCGCTTGTGCCCGTAAATTTGGGTGTGTTTTTTCTGCACTATTTTTTGACTTCAAGCTTCCTGGTATTTCCACTCATGTTCAGGACATTAGGAGTCGATGATCAGTCGCACTCGATGTATTACCTTGGGATTCTCCTGTGCTCTATTCTCCTGATGGTGCCGTTCGTTTGGTTGTCAGACAGGAAAGGAAAGTCCCGAATAGTCATGCAGGGGATGATTTTTACCCTAACCTTAGGAATGCTTGGTTTAGCAGTTGTAGAGGACAAAGCGCTGGTCGTTGCCTCGATGGTCGTATTTTTCATCGCTTTCAATCTGCTTGAAACAACACTTCCTGCCCATATGAGCCGTGTTGTACCGGCTGGTACCAGAGGCACAGGAATGGGCGTATATTCTTCTTTTCAGTATCTGGGCACTTTGTTTGGTGGCATTGTAGGTGGCACGATATTGGCCTATGGGGATATTTCCACCGTGATGTGCGTCAACGCTGCCCTTGGCATTATCTGGTTCGGGCTATCCTTCAGTCTGCGTAGTCTGAACGATATAGAGAGTAGGACCCTTTCCCTGCAATCTAGCGTGGGGTCGGCTGACAATAAAGTATTGGAAGGTTTATTATCTGTCCCTGGTGTGCTCGATGTGGTAATTCTTGAGCAGGAGCGAATTGCCTATCTCAAGATTGATAGCACAACATTCAAGGATGCAGATATACAACAATTTACCCGGTAGTAAAGACAGGAGATAAACATGGCACGTGGCATCAACAAGGTGATTCTGGTGGGTAATCTGGGTCGTGACCCGGAGACGCGATACATGCCAAACGGAAGCCCAGTAACAAATGTATCGGTCGCAACATCGAAGAGTTGGAAAGACCGGGAGACCGGCGAGCAAAAGGACAGGACGGAGTGGCACCGCATCGTATTTTTTAATCGCTTGGCAGAAATTGCCAACGAATACCTGAAGAAGGGTTCCAAGGTATATATAGAAGGTGAATTGCGCACCAGAGAATGGGAAAGAGAAGGGCAAAAGCACCATACGACAGAAATTGTGGCCAATGAGATGCAGATGCTCGATAGTCGCGGTGATGGCGTTGGTGATAGCACTGGCGGCGCACCGAGTGGTGCACCTGGCGACGCAGCACCTGCTGCCTCGCCTAGTCCGACCGGCTCAGATGACTTTGGGCCGCCACCAGCAGATGATTTTGATGACGATATACCGTTTTAGTTATTTACAGTTGCTGAAAAAGTGCTTTCGTGCACTTTTTCAGAGTCGCGGGCCTCAGCCCGCTCGCGCCAAATCAACGACTGCGTCGTCGATTTCCGGCCGATACATCCCTGTATCGGTAAAACATTTCAGCAGCCTTAATACAAAATTGCCAGGAACAGTAAGGCCCCAAGTACTAGTCGATAAAGGATAAAGGGTAGAAAGCCAATACTATCAATCAGATTTAAGAACAGTTTGATGCATAGAAAGGCACTGACGCCCGCGATGACACTCCCCACGGCCATGGCGAACCAATCCACAGATGCATTGGACGCGATAAGGTCAGTGATCTTGAGCAGGCTGGCACCGGCAATAGCTGGAATGGCGATCAAAAAAGAAATCCGGGATGCAGCCTGTCGCGAAAAACCTAGCAGAAGCGCCATTGTCATCGTAACGCCCGACCGGGATGCGCCAGGGATCAAGGCAAAACACTGACTAAGACCGATCAACAATGCACCGCCGGGGCCAAGATCTGCCTGATGTCGTTGCCGTTTACCAAATAGATCGGCGACAAGCAGTGCCAGTGCAAATACGACCGTCGCGACGATGATGACTTCCAGACCCCGCAGATTGAGTTCGATCCAGTGTCGGGCGGTAAACCCAACCACCAGGACCGGCAAGCTCGCTACCAGCAGCTTTACGGCGAATACACTATCAGTGCTGTGCTTGCGATCCTTTGCGGCGACCAGTAAGGCCCGCGCCAATTTAAGGACATCTTCCCGGAAATAAGCAACAACCGCGACCAGTGAACCCAGATGAACTGCGGTGTCGAACGCTAACCCCTGATCCGACCAACCTAGAAGATGATGGGGCAGAATCAGGTGCGCTGAACTTGATATAGGCAGGAATTCAGTGACGCCCTGAATCAGGGCGAGAGTCAAAGTGTGCAGAAATTCCAAGATGCGCAACCCTAAAATAATTGCTGAGTTTAAAGGTCACCTCTGGAATTGGAAAGGGAGTACTGTAAACTCCCCATATGTCTGAGATACCTTTGTTTCCGCTCCCTCTTGTGCTCTTTCCTGGCGGGCGGTTATCACTACGAATTTTTGAAACCCGTTACCTGGATATGGTGATGCGTTGCATGAGAGAGAATTCAGGTTTTGGTGTCGTCATGATCGAAGACGGACGCCATATACTCGAGAACAGTGAGCAGTCACTACCGAGCGTGAGTCAGAGGGGAGTTTACTGCAAGATCGTGAACTTCGATCAACTTCCGACTGGCATGTTGGGGATTATGATCGAGGGTCAAACAAAGTTCGTCATTCGAGATCAGTATGAACAGCCGGATCGATTAATGATGGCGGACGTGGAATTTTTAAATGTAGAAGAAACTCACGAAATACCGGGCGAGTACGAACATCTCGTGAGAATTCTGCAATCTTTGATGGAACACGAAGATGTGGTCAATTTAGGCTACACCGTGGACTTCAGCTCGGCGGTTGAAGTCAGTGCGAGGTTGACTGAATTGCTCCCCTGTGGAGACGAAACCAAGCAACTATTGTTCGAGCTAAAAAACCCGCTGGCACGATTGAAGGAACTAGGTAAGGTAGTCTCTGATATGCAAGGGCAGCTAAGCAGTTAGTGACCCGTTAAGGTACCAGAATTCGATAGTCAACATCCTCTCGCCATTGTCGTTTAGTTAAAGGGTTACTGGTACAGCGCGGCGCGTCTTTGTGATCGATAAATCGGTATGGCAGATGTTCGTCTCGACCTGCCGGGATCCCCAGGCGTGCACACTGGATGATTCGTTCAGGTTGATAGCCGACATCGTCAAGAATGAGGCGCCCGGTTTGGAGCGTCTTTTGGTTCCAGTCGACAACCTTTAGATCAAGAGAACGGCACAGCAGCGTCTGTCCATTGCAGAGTTTGTGCGGTGGTCTAACACCATTATTACCAGGGTTAAGAGTCTGCATGATTGAGACTGCCTGTTCGCTATTCATCCTATCAACATACGGGAACGCGGATTTGATGAGAACACCATTGCCCTCGCCCTTTGCGGAAAAGTTGAGTGAATCATTACCGCGTGCATAGTACATATAGATCGTACCCGGTGGCATAAAGAGAGCGGCACGTTTTTGAGTAAACCCAAGAGAAGCGTGGCTGCCTTTTTCCGTTTTCTCATAGGCCTCAGTTTCGATGATCCTAGCAGATAACCAAATATCACCGTCAATCCGATGCCTTAGCACTTTGCCCAGGAGGGCTTGCGCCAGAAGCAGTGGTGGCTTGTCGAAAAACCCTTTACCTGGCGGGGGCATTGTTTGTGTCATATCGGGACATATTTACGCATGGGGCAATTATCAGAGACATGTTTACTGCCTTTGCCTATGTATAATAGGTTTTTTTGTGATGTCGTAGATGAAGAACATGCAGGAATATATGCTAAATCTTGCGCGTAGAGCACAGCAAGCTTCTGTGGAGATTCGTAGCGCCAGTACCATAGAGAAAAATTCAGCGCTTTTGGCGATTGGTGAGGAAATCCTCAACGATCGATCCTCTTTGATGGAGGAGAACGAAAAAGATTTGGTGTCCGGCCGTGCGAATAAGATCGGTGATGCATTGCTCGATCGGCTAACGTTCACCGAAGCAAGATTCGACTCGATGGTTGAAGGGCTGCACCAGGTTGGCAGCCTTGATGATCCTATTGGTCAGATTACTGAGATGTCCTATCGACCCAACGGCTTGCAGGTTGGCAGATTGCGCACGCCGCTGGGGGTTATTGGTATCATTTATGAATCACGCCCCAATGTAACGGTTGATGCGGCGAGTTTGTGTATAAAATCAGGGAATGCATCAATCCTGCGAGGTGGATCAGAAGCGTTTCATTCAAATCTTGCGCTGGGTAGATGCATCTCAGCCGGTCTGGCCAAGGCTGGTTTGAATCCCGATACCGTCCAAATGGTCGAAAACACAGACCGCGCTGCAGTGGGCGAACTAATAACGCTGTCGTCGTATGTCGATGTCATCATTCCTCGTGGTGGCAAGAGCTTGATTGAACGAATCACCGATGAGGCCACTATCCCGGTCATTAAGCATCTTGACGGTGTTTGTCATGTATACGTCGACGATGAAGCTGATTTGCAAAAGGCATCGGACATCGCCTTTAACGCGAAAACTAATCGTTACGCCGTGTGTAACGCGATGGAGACCTTATTGGTTAATGATGCTGTCGCCTCAGAACTGTTACCCGGGCTTGCAAAGCGCTATGTTGAAGAAGGTGTTGAACTCAGAGGTTGTGCTTCAACCATAAAGTTATTGTCGAATGTTTGTGAGGTTAAACCGGCGACCGAAGATGACTGGTACGAGGAATATCTATCACCGGTATTGGCGATAAGAGTGCTTACGACCCTTGATGCAGCCATTGCTCACATTAACGACTACGGGTCTAAACATACCGATACGATTGTTACAGAGAATTTCACCAAGGCAAGACGCTTTATCAACGAGGTTGATTCGAGTTCAGTCATGGTCAATGCCTCCACGAGATTTTCAGATGGTTTTGAGTATGGGCTCGGTGCTGAGATCGGGATTTCCACGAACAAACTTCATGCCAGGGGCCCAGTAGGTCTTGAGGGGTTAACTTCTCAGAAGTATGTTGTTTTTGGGGATGGACAGATTCGGCAATGATGTCAGGCATCGCCGTTTTTGGTGGAACATTTGATCCGGTCCATTATGGCCATATACGGTCCGCGGTCGCTGTACGGGCTGTGCTCTCAGTCCAGGAAGTCAGAATGGTCCCTTCACTGTCCCCGCCACACCGTGATCCACCCGAGTCATCAGCGGATCATCGCGTGGCGATGTTGCATGCTGCGGTAGCCGGTGAGCCGGGCATAGTAGTTGATGAGAGAGAGGTTTATCGCGATGGACCGTCGTATACGGTTGATACACTTAGATCGTTAAGATCGGAGGTGGGTGCCGATACCTCTATATACTTTGTGATGGGAGCGGATGCTTTCTACACGCTTGACCAGTGGTACAAATGGCAGGAAATCATCGAGTTGAGTCATATCGTCGTGTTAAAAAGGCCTGGGTTCCCGCTAAAGACACCTGATGAATTGCAGCTATGGATGAAAGATAAGGCGTTGGTAGCAGGTGCCTCACTGTCCGATCGGGCCTATGGTAATGTGGTTTTCCTGGAACTAGAGCAGGTGCTGGTATCTTCCACTTTAGTCAGACAAGCAATCCATCAGCGAGATTCAACTGATGAAATGCTACCAACTTCAGTAATTCAATACATTAGATGTAACAGCTTATATGAGCAAGGGTTTAGCAATGCCGAACGTTAAGTTAAGAGATGTGGTAATTGAAGCGTTAGAAGACAAGAAAGGCATAGATATCCAGTGCCTGGACGTCTTGAATCAAACCGATATTACCGACTACATGGTGGTGGCCAGCGGATCATCGAATAGACAGGTCAAGGCCCTGGCAACGAATGTTATGGATGAGGCCCGGGCAATCGAAGTAAAACCATACGGTATAGAAGGGATGGAGCAGGGTGAGTGGGTACTGATAGACCTTGTCGATGTGGTTGTGCATCTTATGCTGCCAAAGGTAAGAGAGTTCTACGACCTGGAACGGTTATGGAGCATGACACCCAACAAGGAGAAGGTAGATATAGGTGGGAGTGATCAGTGAAACTCGAACTCATCACAGTGGGTAACAAACCCCCTGGTTGGATTCGTGAAGGCGTTACAGAATATCAAAAAAGAATGCCACGTGAGTGCACGTTAGAAATCAGAGACATCGCGCTGCCCAAGCGCACAAAGCACAGTGAACCTGAATACTGTCGAAAGGCGGAAGCACAAAAAATCCATTCAGTACGGGTAGCTGGTGCCCGCATGGTTGCCCTTGATGTCGAAGGTAAAATGTGGGCGACCGAGGACCTTGCGACAAAGCTAACGCATTGGATGGCAGAGTATCCGTTGGTGCAGTTTGTTATCGGCGGCCCGGACGGTTTGGACAAAACAGTGATAAGAGACGCCGATGATGTGTGGTCACTGTCTCGATTGACCTTTCCGCATGCGCTTGTTCCAGTACTGATGGCGGAGCAGTTATATCGAGCTTGGACGATCATTACACATCACCCGTATCATCGGTGATCGTTGATGCCTGAGGCCCTCTCATTAAAAGATTACTCAGGTGAAAGCCGGATTTTTTTCGAGCGCGCGGCTATCAGTTTTGCCTTTTTTGTAATTCTGACGTTGCTGTTGGTTGCGCGCCTGTTTTATCTGCAGATCATCCAACACGATGTCTATGCAACGCTGTCAGACAAGAACAGGATCTCCGTTGAAGCAGTTCCTCCCGTTCGTGGCTTGATCTATGACCGCAACGGTGAGCTTATCGCGGATAACATTCCCTCATTGAACCTCACGATTACGATCGAGTTGGTCGATGATCTTGACGAGACGCTGGCGAAGATTGATGACCTAATTGGTGTATCGGAAGATGAAATCGCAGCGTTCCATAGAAGATTAAAGCGACAACACCGTCCTTACGAACCAACCCCTGTGCTGTTCAAACTATCGGCGGAAGAGCACGCACGAATTGCCGTCAACGAATATAGTATCCCAGGGGTGCAGGTTGCCGCCAAGCTCGTACGGCACTATCCAAAGGGTGCCTTGATGGCGCATGCCGTTGGATCGGTACGCCGCATTAACGAAGCTGACGCAAGACGCTTGGATTCAGTGGCTTATTCAGGAACCGACCATATAGGTAAGATTGGCGTCGAGAGGTATTACGAGAATCTCCTTCTAGGAAAAGTCGGCTACCAGCGGGTCGAAAGCAACGCCCGTGGCGTTGTGATGCAAGAGATCGATTCCTTGGACCCCGTGCCTGGAAAAAACCTCAAGTTACACGTTGATTCTTCGTTGCAGGCGGCGGCGAGTGCTGCACTGGGTAATCGCCGGGGTACGATCGTTGCTATAGAACCGGCTAGCGGTGGGATTTTGGCGCTGGTGAGTAAACCCTCCTACGACCCGAATCTGTTTGTCACTGGCATTGATCACGCAACCTACGCAGAATTAAGAGATTCTGCCGATGTGCCGTTGTTTAATCGTGCGGTTCAGGGACAGTATGAGCCAGGATCGACCATTAAACCCTTCCTGGGGTTGGTTGGTCTGGTTACAGGCATAGTGAATGCCGACCATCAAATAACCGACCCTGGTTGGTATCAGCTACCCAACGAAGAGCGTCTATACCGTGACTGGAACTGGCATGCTTCGGGTCTTGGTGGTCACGGTGAAGTCAATCTAGATAAGGCGATCTATCGCTCCTGTAATGTCTATTTCTATGACCTGGCGGTGAAAATGGGTATTGACCGTATTCATGATCACCTGACATTGTTTGGCTTTGGCAAAAACACGGCACTGGACCTGCCTGAAGCGCGGTCGGGCCTGTTGCCTTCAGCCCAATGGAAGCGGGAGAGCCGGGGATTACCCTGGTATCCCGGAGATACCGTTAATATCGGCATTGGACAGGGAGATATGCTGGTAACACCGCTGCAGCTAGTGACTGCTGTCTCACTGCTCGCGAATCGTGGAAAGTGGCGCGCACCGCGTATGTTGATGGAGGGTGATGTGGTGATAAATAGCAGGTCGAATATGAAGGACATTGATCTCGTGCCTGACTTTGTTTGGAAGGTAATTATTTCAGCAATGGAAAAAGTCGTGCATCGGGGAAACCAGGGATTTGGTGAAAATGGTACAGCCTGGGCCTATATCGGCCAGGACATTCCCTACCGCATGGCAGGTAAGTCGGGTACTGCGCAGGTGGTTGGCATCAGGCAGGGAGAAGAATATGACGAAGAGGAATTAACTGAACGGCAACGTAAACATGCCTGGTTTGTCGCTTTCGCACCGATAGAGGATCCACAGATTGCCCTCGCCGTGTTAATTGAGAATGGTGGTGGTGGTAGTGCAATGGCAGCACCAGTGGCAAGGCAAGTCATTGACCATTATTTGAACGGTCTTCAGACCAATCAGGTGAGCCAAAGATGAGTCAGGATTTTGTCAGACGCCTCCCAGACTCTGGTTTCGTATTTCAGCGCGCTGCGGGTATAGGTGACAAAATCCACGTCGATTTCATTTTGCTGCTCCTTTTGGCAAGTATATCTGCATACGGATTACTGGTGCTCTATAGCGCCGTTTATCCGGATCAGTCAGCAGTCATGTCGCAGCTGGCAAAAATTGGTGTGGCAACGTTTGTGATGCTGGTCGTAGCACAGATCCCGCCGGTCTTTTTTTTGCGATTTGCACCCTGGCTGTATGTCATTGGGGTGACGTTATTGATTGCAGTGTATTTTATTGGAGATGAGGTTAACGGTTCAAAACGCTGGTTACGTATCCCTGGTGTCATCGGTTTTCAACCTTCCGAAGTCATGAAGTTGGTACTACCCATGATATTGGCGTGGTACTTTCATGATCGCCATTTGCCGCCAAAGAAAAGGCACGTGTTCTGGGCGGTCGTTATAATCCTGCTGCCTGCTGCCTTAATTGTTAGGCAACCAGATTTGGGTACCGCACTGATCATTTGTGCTTCAGGCTTACTGCTGCTGCTGCTGGCTGGGATTTCTTGGCGCTTTGTCTTCGGAACACTAGGGGTCGGAGTACTTTCCGCCCCGGCTATATGGTTCCTGCTGCAGGACTACCAACAAAGGAGAATTCTTACCTTTCTGAACCCAGAACGTGATCCACTGGGTGACGGTTGGAATATTATCCAGTCTAAGACAGCCATCGGTTCGGGTGGTCTGTCAGGAAAAGGCTTGTTTCAAGGCACGCAGTCGCACCTTGATTTTTTACCTGAAAGTCAGACTGATTTTATCATTGCTGTGCTGGCTGAAGAGTTGGGCTTTTTCGGTGTTGTTGTTTTGTTGATCATGTATATTCTGCTTGTTGGTAGAGGAACAATCATGGCCATTCAAGCCCAGGACACGTTCGGTCGATTGCTGGCAGGTACCATTACATTCACGTTTTTTGTCTATGTTTTTGTCAACATAGGTATGGTGAGTGGTGTTCTGCCGGTCGTGGGCGTACCCTTGCCGCTTGTGAGTTCAGGAGGAACTTCAATACTGACGTTGTTTGCCGGATTCGGTATCCTAATGTCTATTCATACACATCGAAGAATCATGTTGTAGGAGATTCTATTGTTACGATTATTGCTAACGATTTTGCTGATGGCACATTCATATGATGTCTACTGCCAAGACTATTCAGAGCGTAGTGAAGTCAAAGAATTTTCAGCGCAGCTTGCCGAGCAGGGAGAGTACACGGCCGCCGGCTTGCTGACTTTTTTTAGGCAGGCCGAATACAAACAGACCATCATTGATGCGATATCCCGCCCAGCGGAAAGAACCATGGAGTGGGATCATTACCAGGATATATTCCTGACCGAGCGGCGCGTTACGGCCGGGGTTAAGTTTATGTTAGAGCATCACCAGGCTCTGGCAAAAGCGAGTAAAGTCTATGGTGTGCCGCCCGTTATTATTACTGCAGTGATTGGTGTGGAGACCATGTATGGCAGACACCGCGGTAACTATAGAGTGCTTGATGCTTTGACGACGCTCGCCTTCGACTATCCGCCCAGAGCAACTTTTTTCCGGAAAGAATTACAGGAATTTTTTCTGTTGGTTCGGGAAGAAAAGCAGATGATTACCGAATTGAAGGGTTCCTATGCGGGTGCAATGGGTTACGGGCAGTTTATTCCCAGCAGTTATCGTCGTTATGCCGTTGATTTTGATGACGATGGGGTTCGTGATATTTGGAATAACCCGGTGGATGCCATAGGCAGTGTTGCCAACTACCTCGCGGAGCATGGCTGGGCAAACGGGCAGATCGCAATCAAGGTGAATGGTGCCGGTATTGATGGTGCAATTTACAATGTGGCGCTGCGGCCCAGTACGACGATTGGCGATCTGCAGTCTCTAGGGCTTGATGTCGATGCTGCGTCTGATGCAGAGGTTTCACCCATGATGCTTATCGGTAAGGATGGTGCGGAATACTGGCTTGGTTTCAAAAATTTCTACGTCATCACCCGATACAACCATAGCAAGCTTTACGCCATGGCAGTTTTTCAGTTAAGTGAGTTATTACGGCAACCAGATAGCCAACTCATCGGATTTTCTCGCTGAAACTGATGTCCGTTTGTGCCCAATCGAAACGTTGTGCTGTTCTGGTATTGATTTGTTTGCTCAATGCCTGTGAATCAACAACAACCCGATCGCCACCGACACTGCGCGAGCCGGGCACCTATGAGGTGTTTGGCAAAACGTATCGTATTCTGCCCGACAGTCTAGGGTATCTTGAGATTGGTATTGCGTCCTGGTATGGCAAGAAATTCCATGGCAGATTGACCGCAAATGGGGAAACTTACGACATGTATAATCTGACTGCAGCCCATAAATCACTGCCGCTACCGACGTCGGTGAAAGTGACTAATCTAGATAACGGAAAAAGTGTTCAGCTTCGTGTTAATGACAGGGGTCCGTTTCATGATGACCGGGTCATTGACCTGTCTTATTCTGCAGCGATACAGCTGGGGTTTGCCAATAAAGGAACTGCGCCGGTGGTTGTCGAGGCGCTCGATGCCGTTAATTATCCGGACCTCGCGCAACAAGAAACGGCGAGCAGTTACTATTTGCAGATTGGAGCATTTTCAGAGCCAGATGGCGCTGGAGCGTTGTTAAGATTGATTTCAACATTGATTGCCGAACATGGCTACGACTTCTCGGTACGAATACTTGAAAGTGAAATAGAGACAGGGATATTACATAAAGTTTGGATTGGACCGATTAGAGACCTGCAGACCGAGCACGACCTGGCAGCGGTTATCGAGTCGGCAAACTTGGGAACGCCTGTTAAGGTGCAGGTTGATTGATAAAAGGAAGCTTATAATGAAGTTGTTAACCAGTGGTTTGTTGACTATCTGGCTATCAGTTGCCAGTGCCGCCAGTGACCCAATCATTCCCGCGCCACCACAACTGGCGGCAAGCGCTTACCTGCTCATAGAGGCGACAACAGGCAAGGTACTGGTCGATTTTAATAGCGGCCAAAGACTGCCGCCCGCGAGTCTGACGAAAATAATGACCAGTTACGTGGCCGCTTCTGAGTTAGAGAGAGGTACGATTAGCAAGGCCGACATGGTATCAATTAGCGTCCGTGCTTGGCGTATGCAGGGTTCTAGAATGTTCATCCAGGAAGGCACCAAGGTCAAACTGGATGATCTGCTAAGGGGAATCGTAATCCAGTCCGGCAACGATGCTAGCGTTGCGCTGGCCGAGCATATAGCGGGTAGTGAGGAGGCATTTGCAGATGTGATGAACCAGTATGCATTGCGTCTGGGCATGGTGGATACGAATTTTGTTAATGCGACGGGTTGGCCTGATGAGAACCACTACACCTCGGCTAGAGATCTCGCGAACCTGGCGATTGGGCTCATTAATTCTCATCCAGAGCACTACAAAATCTATAGCGAGAAGACATTCACGTTTAATGACATCACTCAGAGAAACCGCAATTCGTTGCTGTTCCGAGACAATACCGTAGATGGGGTTAAGACGGGCCATACAGATGCGGCGGGATACTGTCTGGTTTCATCAGCGATGCGAAATGGTATGCGATTGGTGAGTGTCGTTATGGGTGCGAGCTCGGAGTCATCAAGATCTACAGAAAGCCAGAAGTTGTTAACCTATGGCTTTAGATATTTTGAAACCGTTAATCTGTACAAACGCGATGTCTCTCTGCGCAAGGTAAGGGTATGGGGAGGCACGCATCAATCGATCAACCTTGGTTTGGAACAGGACGTGGTGCTTACTATTCCACGTGGTTCCCGCGATAATTTAATGGCGAATGTAGAGATTAACAAAGAGATTCATGCGCCTTTACAGAAAGGTCAGCAACTCGGCAATCTGACGATCGCTGGAGGAACGTCGCTTAGCACACCGCTCGTGGCATTGAATGCCGTCGAAGAGGCAGGATTCCTCAGCCAATTGTGGGATACCTTAAGTTTGATTTTTCTGAAGATGTTCAGTGGGGACCCGCTGGCTCTAGAGGCATAGCAGGATGCAGGAGCCGAAAATAGAGTACCCCTGTGATTACCCGATCAAAGTCATCGGTGATTCATCGCCGGATTTTTTAGGCGATGTTCTAGCCATTGTTCAAAAGTATGATTCGACGATGGTGCTAGACAAGGTCAAGGAGCGAGCGAGCAGTGAAGGAAACTATAAATCCGTAACTCTGTTATTCTGGGCGACCAGTGAGCAACAAATAAAAGATATGTTTGCTGAACTCAAAACCTGCGAGGCAGTACGTCTGGTGCTGTAAATACACATGTTGAATACATTGGTTGTAAAGGCACTTGGTTGCCAACCCTACACCTGGGTTTGGTCCCGAATGCGCGAGTTTACCGACCAGCGAACGCACAATACTGCCGATGAAATGTGGTTACTCGAGCATCCGCCGGTGTATACCCTGGGTCAGGCAGGTAACGAGGCACATATCCTTGATGCCGGTGATATAGAGGTTGTGCATTCTGATCGCGGTGGTCAGGTGACCTATCATGGACCCGGGCAGTTGGTGGGTTATCTGCTGGTAGATATCAAGCGTCGACAAATCGGAGTCAAACAGCTGGTGCGTCAAATCGAACAGGCACTGGTCAGCTTGCTGCAGTCATTGGACCTTGATGCCGTGGCTGATCCTGCGGCGCATGGTGTGTATGTCTCAGGAAGAAAAATAGCGGCGCTCGGACTACGAGTGCGTAAAAACTGTACCTATCATGGATTTAGTTTGAACGTTGATATGGATTTAGAGCCATTTACTCGAATCAACCCCTGCGGTTACGTGGGTCTTGAAGTGACAGATATTGTCTCCGAAGGTGGGAATGTTAAGGTTCAAACGATACAGAATATGGTCGTCGACCATGTGCAGGATGTTTTTGGGTACACTGCACCCTTGTGTAGTGTGAAGAGCGTAGTGTGAAAAGTATTGCGGTGAGCTGATATGGTGACAAGACAAAAGTTGGTTCAGGGTGAAAAACTGCGTGGCGCCGATAAGGTGCGACGCATACCCGTGAAAGTGATTCCAACGGAAACCCTGCCACGTAAGCCCGATTGGATTCGGGTGAGAGTGCCTGCAACACCGCGTATCGGACAGATCAAGCGTATCCTCCGAGAGCGCAGTTTATCTTCGGTTTGTGAAGAGGCCAGCTGCCCGAATCTGTCTGAGTGCTTCTCGCACGGTACAGCCACGTTCATGATTATGGGGGACATCTGTACCAGACGGTGTCCATTCTGTGATGTTGCCCACGGCAAACCCAATGCCCTGGACGCTAATGAACCTGTAAATCTTGCCGAGGCAATTAGGGAGATGCAGCTGAGCTACGTCGTGGTGACGTCTGTAGACCGTGATGATCTTAAAGACAGTGGCGCCGGTCATTTTGCTGCCTGCATTGATGCTATCCGGCAGGCAACCCCCGAAGTTACACTGGAAGTATTGGTGCCCGATTTTCGCGGCAGACTTGAAATTGCTCTCGATCGATTGTCTCAGTCAAAGCCTGACGTGTTTAACCACAATCTAGAAACGGTACCGCGGTTGTATAAGAAGGCGAGGCCAGGCGCGGACTACGAGTGGTCTCTCAAACTGCTACAGCGCTATAAGGAAATGAACCCGGAGATACTGACAAAGTCGGGTCTAATGCTGGGTCTTGGAGAGACCTCTGAGGAGATCAAACAAGTACTGCGTGACCTGCGTCAGCATGGAGTGGACATGGTCACCATGGGACAATACCTGCAGCCCAGCAAAGATCATCTGCCCGTTGTAGATTTTGTGAATCCCACTGAATTTGATGCGTTGGGAGCGTATGCGAAAGAGCTGGGGTTTAAGGCTGTTGCCAGCGGCCCTCTGGTCAGATCATCTTACCAGGCCGACCTACAGGCTAGTCGCGCCACAGGTTGAGCAGTCAGGATTTTTTGAAAGTTTGAGTTTGCGCCAATCCATATATTTGGCATCAAACACCAGTAGATATCCCGCAAGAGATTCCCCGAATCCAACGGCAAGTTTCATCGCTTCGATTGCCTGCACACAGCCAATCACCCCCACAACAGGCGCGGCGACCCCATTTTCCGCACAATTGAGTGCGCCTTCGTCGGCATTTCCATAGAGGCATTGGTAACAGGGAGAACTCTCAAGTTTGGGGTCATACACCATGACCTGGCCTTCCAGACGAATAGCGGCACCGCTGACGAGGGATGTAGTGTTGCTAACGCAAAGCTTATTCACCATAAAGCGGATAGCAAAGTTATCCGTGCAGTCGAGAACCACATCGGCTGCAATAATCTCGCGTTCGAGGTCCTCCTCAGTCATCGTCTCGGCTATACAGGTTATCTGGGTCCCGGGATTGAGTGCTGCCAGGGCAACCTGCGCAGATTCCACCTTGGACATGCCAATTCGACCGGTCGTATGGGCAATTTGCCGTTGCAGGTTGCTTAGATCTACTGTGTCGAAGTCAGCAAGAACCAGATGGCCTACGCCTGCAGCCGCAAGATACATGGCCGCAGGGCAACCCAGCCCACCAAGACCAATAATGAGCATCCGGGTATCAAGTAACCGCTGCTGTCCCGCGACATCGATTTCCGGCAACATAATTTGTCGGCTATATCGTAGTAAGTCATCGTCGTTCATGGCATTTTCGCCCTGACTGCGCGGGGTATACCGCCCAGGTCCGTAAATTTTTCAATGTGTTCATACCCGGCAACTTGCAGTGTGCGACATACTGCCTCTTGCTGGCAATAACCGTGTTCAAGCACCAGGGTTCCGCCGCTACAAAGTACTTTCTGTGATCCGGTAATGATTCGTTCAATATCGGACAGCCCAGCCTTGTCCGCGACCAGTGCTCCGCGGGGTTCATGTTTCAGTCTCTGTAAATGATCGTCATCAGGTGCTATATAGGGCGGATTGCTCACGATCATGTCAAATGCTTGCAAAGCCAGGGGGTCGGTCCAGCAACCTTGGACAAACGAAAGATTAGGCAATGATCTGCTGTTTCCTCGTGCGACGTTGAGTGCCGCGGCACTGATATCGCTGCCTAATACAGACCATTGCCTTCGCTCATCCGCCAGGGAAACTGCTATTGCACCCGAACCGGTGCCTAAATCCAGGACTCGGCAGGGTGTTGCAGCTCGCGCCGACAATGCGAGCTCCACTAACAGTTCCGTTTCCGGCCTTGGTATAAGCGTGGCGGTGTTAACAGTGAACCGATGTTTCCAGAATTCTTTGTAGCCGATAATATAGGCAATAGGTTCGCCCCCTTCACGACGTGTCAGTTGGGTGTGATAGTTCTGGGCGTCGTGTTCTGAGATGGCATCAGTATCGTTAGCGATAAGCCAACTTCTGGGATGGTCAAGTGTATGGGACAGAATCAATTGCCGTTCGAAAACGGGCACATCGGTTCTCGTCGCTAACAGATATTTTATGTCAGTGCACTTTTTCATCGAAGCCTAGCGATGCCAGCAGGTCTGCCTGATACTCCGCAATGAGCGGATCAATAATGGGTTGTAGTTCTCCTGCGATTGTCTGTGACAGACGATGCAAAGTCAGACTGATCCGGTGATCAGTAACACGACCGTCGGGAAAGTTGTAAGTGCGGATTTTTTCGGAGCGATCACCGCTGCCTACCAGATTTCGCCTGGTCTCTGCTTGCTCTGCGTTCTGTTCGTGCTGTGCCTGTTCCAGCAACTTGGCCTGCAACAGGCTCATTGCTCGGGCTTTGTTCTTGTGTTGGGAACGCTCATCCTGACATTCCACCACTAATCCGGTAGGTAGATGAGTCAGGCGAACTGCTGAATCGGTTTTGTTGACGTGTTGCCCGCCGGCACCAGATGCACGGTAGGTGTCAACGCGTAAGTCCCCTTTGCTGATAACGATTTCATCGATATCTTCAACTTCAGGTAATACCGCTACAGTGCATGCCGAGGTGTGAATTCGACCCTGTGATTCAGTTTGTGGGACACGTTGTACTCGATGTGCACCGGATTCGAACTTGAGATTTGCGAAAACATCTTTGCCGATAATTCGCGCGATGACTTCTTTGTATCCGCCATGCTCACCGAGCCGTTCGTTGAGGATTTCAACTGACCATTTTTTTGTTTCCGCATACCGGCTATACATTCGAAATAGATCACCTGCAAAAATCGCCGCCTCGTCACCACCAGTACCGGCGCGTACTTCAAGAAAAATATTGCGCGCATCATTGGGATCACTGGGGATCAATAGCTGTTGGATGTTGGCCTCGATTTCTTCGATCGAAGATTCAAGGTTGGCGCTTTCCTCACCAGCCATCTCGCTGATCTCAGGATCGCTGTCTTCCATCATCTGTTTGGCTTCTGCTAGCTCATCGGTTAGTTGCTGCCAGTTTCTGTAAGCGAGAACGACGGCTTCTATTTCAGCGTATTCTTTAGCGTAATTGCGAAACAGGTTCTGGTCCGCAATGGTGCCAGAATCGCTCAGTAGTGCGGCGAGCTCATCATAACGTTCGATGAGTTGTTCAAGGTTTGTTTGCAGTGAGTTATTCATGCATCGTCGTCCAACTGGAAAAGGCGCTCTATGGTCAGCAGGGTCTCTTTTTGTGAGCCAGCTTTCTTAATTTCTATACTGGGTACGTGGATAATCTTGTTAGTCAGTTGATTTGCCAATGCGGTAATAACTGCCTCTGGATCATCACCATTCGCGAGTCGAGCCTTTGCTTTGGCAAGCTCTGCTTGTTTGAGTGCCTCGTGGTGCGCACGAAACCTACGTAGGGTGTCCACCGCGTCCTGTGAGTTGTAGTTTTCCGTATACTGGTGAACGGCTTGATCAATAATACGCAGTGCATCGTCCGCCCCAGACTGTCTTAAACCTATATTCTCTACAATAATTTCCTGCAGATCATCGATGCTGTAGAGATAAACATCGTTCAGTTCCGCAACTTCAGGTTCGATATCCCTTGGCACCGCAAGGTCCACCATAAAGATGGGCTTGTGCCGACGACTTTTGAAGACTCGTTCTACCGTGCCTTTTCCTAATATGGGTAGCTCAGAACCTGTTGAAGTAATCAAAATGTCGGTGTCCTCAAGGATAAGGGGTACTGCACTTAAATCCACTGCTTGTGCATCAAATTCTTCCGCCAGGGTTTCGGCATGTGCCAGTGTGCGATTTGCGATAACCAGGTTACTGACCCCGGTATCCTTCAGGTGTCGGGCTACAAGCTCAATGGTTTCACCGGCACCGATGAGCAAGGCTTTGCAGGAAGCTACTTCCGTGAACAGCTGTTTTGCCAGGGTGACCGAGGTCGAAGCCACGGATACCGGGTTTTCGCCGATACCTGTTTCTGTTCGTACTTGTTTGGCAATACGATTGGTGGTTTGCGAGAGACTATTGAGCTCGGGTCCCAGTGTATTGTGAATCTGGGCGATCGAGAAACAGTCCTTAAACTGACCGAAAATTTGTGGTTCTCCAATAACCATGGAATCAAGCCCGCAGGCCACACGCATCGCGTGTTGCACCGCTTGCGTGCCTTGATGACTATAGATGCTGTCCTCAAGTTCAGACGTAGGAATGTTATGGTATTCAGCGAACCAGGAAACGATGCTAGATGGATCAGCATTTTCAGCCACCACGATCGCTTCTGTGCGGTTGCAGGTGGAAAGAATGGCCAATTCCTTAAAGGCGCCGGCCTTTTTTAGTGCGGGGAGTGCTACAGCTAGCTGATCCACGGAAAAAGCAATCCGTTCCCGAAGAGAAACGGGGGCCGTGCGATGATTTAAGCCAACAACTAGCAAATCCATGGGTTGGAACCCAGCTGAATAACCTGCAGAAGCGGATGACTCAGCAGTTTAGTAAAAGTAGAATGAACTACTGTGTTTGATAACAACACTAAGTTCTGGATGTGATATTCAAAGCAGTATTGTACGTGACTGCAGAATACATAGCGATAATGGTCCCTGGGGCAGATCTAAAATAGCGAATACAAAAAAATGAATATAGGTTCTTTAAGTTCAGTCGTTAAATTGACGTTATTAACCACCTTGGTCGCGGTCACGGGCTGCACTGCTGTGGAGCCTGAGCCGCAAGTTACCGTAGAAACCCCCAAAACAGAGATAACTGAACAGAAGCCTGTTGGGCCAAGGCGACCCCACCCTAATGAGTACCCTGTCAAGAATTTTGAGGAAGATGAGCTGTATGAATTGCTGGTGGCAGAAGTGGCGGGCTTTAGGCAAGACTATGAGATCGCGCTTGATACCTACGTCAACATTGCGACGCTGACCCGCGACCCCGGGGTTGCCACTCGAGCTACCATGCTTGCTGCCTATTTGCAGCGTGATGAAGTGGCGCTTTCACTCGCGAAGATCTGGGTGGAAGAGGATCCAGACAATATCGATGCGCATCGGTTTATTGCGGACCTGTTGATGCGGGTGGGTGACCTGGAAGGGGCCATAGCCCATATGGAGGAGATAAAGCGCCTGGGTGGGCTGGCGAACTTTGAGATTTTTGCTTATCAGGCTGCCAACCTCGGCGATGGTGATCGCACGACCTTGTTGGCGGCGATATCAAGAATGCTTGAAGCTGATGACCAGGACGAACAGCTGTTGTTCTCTAAAGCCGTGCTCCTGGAACAGAACGGTGATTACGAGGAGGCGCTTGCGATTGCCGATAGGCTGCTGGCTAAAAAGAAGAACGTCAACGTAATTATTCTTAAGGTCAATGCCTTAAAAGACCAGGATCGAAACCCGGATGTGGTGACCTTTCTCGAGGAAATGTTGATTGAGTTGCCAGAAAACAGGCGGTTGAGATTAATCTATGCCAGATTTTTGTTTGAGACCGATGATCTTGATGGTTCGCGGGCACAGTATGAACGGGTGCTTAGTGACGCCCCATCTGATGGCGATGTGTTGTTGGCGCTGGCGCTGATCGCCTTGGAGCAAAAAGACGATGTTGAAGCCGAGAAGCACCTCCTTGAGATGGTGCGTTGGAGTCGTCGAGTGGGAGAGGCGCATTTTTACCTGGGTAGCATCGCAGAGCGTCGTAACGATCTGGCACAGGCGATAAGAGAATATAAACAGGTGGGAACCGGGTACGAGTTTTTACCGGCACAATCGAGAATTGCTTCGATCATGATCGAACAGGGTAGGGTGAAGGAGGC
>Ga0302127_10000515_pt1 | contig 21665 bp, 15 predicted proteins | sample CB4_SCM_MG_FD_204452 | JGI IMG/M metagenome (GOLD analysis project Ga0302127, IMG submission 204452) | Marine microbial communities from Western Arctic Ocean, Canada - CB4_SCM | ecosystem: Environmental > Aquatic > Marine > Oceanic | place: Canada: Western Arctic Ocean | collected 2017-09-24
GCGATATTGAGTTCAGTGTTTTTGCACTGGCAGATCCTTACCGCGTAATTATTGATCTGCCTGAAATTGATTTTCAGATTCCGCAAGTGGCCGGGCCTTTGGACAATGTTATGATTTTGGCCTATCGCTTTGGTCTGTTTTCGGCTGGTAAATCAAGAATTGTCATTGATACGGTAGGGCCCGTTGCTATCGCAGACCCAGTTATTCACAGGCCTGCAGGCGAGCGCCCAGCACGTCTTGTCGTTGAGCTCTCTCCGATCTCTCGGGAATTGTTTTTGCGCGATTTTGCATTGAATGGCACTTCTCAACTAGCAGCTCTTGCGCCGAAGGCAGCTCGCACGGTGACTCCGTCACCCGAGCCGCGCAAGGTCAATGCAAAGCCTGTGATTGTCATAGATCCTGGGCATGGTGGTATCGATCCTGGGGCTATCAGCAAGTCGGGTGTTCAGGAAAAATATGTGGTGCTTGAATTTGCTAAACATCTGGCATCGCGATTACGCTCATCCGGTGCATTTAAGGTAGAATTGACACGCGATAGTGATGTGTTTGTGAGGCTTGATCGGCGGCGGAATATTGCTCACCAATACCAAGCTGACCTGTTTTTATCGATACATGCTGATTCAATAACAACATCTGGTGTGCGCGGCGCGACGGTCTATACCGTCTCTGACAAGGCATCGGACGAATTAGCCGCAGCCTTGGCTGCGAAAGAAAATCGAGCAGACATCATTGCCGGTGTTCAGCTTGAAGATGTGTCCGACGAAGTTAGTGATATTCTGATTGAATTGGCTAGGCGTGATACCCGCAACCGTTCGCTCGACTTTGCAAATTTTTTGGTCTCGGAGATGAGCTCCAAGATCAAACTGAACTCTAATCCCCACCGTTCTGCCAGTTTTGTGGTACTTAAATCTGCTGATGTTCCATCTGTCTTGATCGAGCTTGGATATCTAAGTAACCGCAAGGATACCGATGCTTTGCGTTCAAAATCCTGGCAGACCAAAGCTTCATCATCAATTATTAGTGCAATGGAGAGATATTTCGGGCCACGGGTTGCAAAAAATAATTAGCGATGTGATCGGTGCCAAATTTCGTGTGTTGTGAAGCCATGTCAGCTGAGCAGATTGCTGCTTTAATATCCACTGGTTGTGTGTCATTGATGGTAGCAACAATCCGGTAGAGGGCTTTAATGTTTGGGCGGCTGGTAAATTTCTGTTTTACCGCAGTCTTTTTCGTGTTCACTTTGGGTGCGATCTGCGCTGCCTATGTGATTTGGACCGTGTCCGAAGATTTGCCTGACTATGAGGCTCTGGCGCTCTATGAACCCCCGGTTATGTCGCGGGTGCACGCATCGGACGGTGTGCTGCTCGCTGAATTTGCTGAAGAACGCCGGCTGTTTGTTCCGATTGGCTCTGTTCCTCGCAATGTGGTTGCGGCCTTTCTTTCGGCAGAAGACAAGAACTTCTACGAGCATGGTGGGATCGACTATCAGGGTGTTGCTCGCGCTTTATTGATCAATGTTCAAAACAAGTTAGTGGGCAGTAATCGACTGGTTGGTGCTTCCACTATTACTCAGCAGGTGGCAAAAAACTTTCTGCTATCAAGTGAGCAAACGCTTAGCCGCAAGCTGAAGGAGTTTCTGATCGCCCTGAAAATTGAAAAGGCATTCAGCAAGGATGAGATTCTTGAACTCTATTTGAATGAGATATTTTTTGGTCTGCGCTCTTATGGTATCGCGTCTGCGGCGCTCAATTATTTTGGTAAACCGCTGACTGATCTGAATTTGCCAGAAATGGCTTATTTGGCTGCTCTGCCTAAGGCGCCAAATAATTATCATCCCTACCGTTACCATGATCGTGCGGTCACTCGCCGTAATTGGGTTATTGATCGGATGGTTGAGAATGGGTTTGTCGGTCCTCAGGAGGCGGAGGAGGCCAAGTCAACTTCGCTGGAGATCTTGCCGCGCGCAAGTGGAACTAAGATCTTCGCTGCAGAGTCGTTTGCTGAGGAGGTGCGCCGTGAATCCATCACGATATTTGGCGAAAAAAAACTGAATGGCGGTGGCCTATCCATCCGCACCACGCTCGATCCAAAAATGCAGCGCATTGCAAAGCGGGTCCTCGTTGAGGGACTAGTCTCCTATGATAGATCTCGCGGCTGGCGCGGCTCGGTTGGTAGCATCAGCGTCGGCGGTGACTGGGGCATTCCTCTGGCCAAGTTCGATACGCTGAACGATATTGCACCCTGGCGGATGGCAGCAGTGCTGGAAGTACAAAAAAGCGGTGTCATTGCCGGATTGCGGCCTATAACTTCGTCGGAGGGTGAGGTTGAAAGCGAGCGACACTTGATAGATTTACCGTTTTTGGAAATGAAATGGGCTCGTTCGCAGAAAAATAAAGGATCATTGGGGCCAAAAATATCAAGAGCAGACCAGGTCGTTTCCGTCGGTGATGTCATCTATGTTGCCCCTAGGCCAGACGGATCTGTCTGGCGGCTTATGCAGGTGCCAAAGTTAGATGGTGCGTTGGTGGCACTCGATCCCCACAATGGCCGGGTGCACGCGATGGTCGGAGGCTTTAGCTATGATCGTAGTCAGTTTAATCGTGCGGTACAGGCCAAGCGTCAGCCGGGATCTTCCTTCAAACCTTTTGTTTACGCTGCTGCGCTTGATAATGGATACACCCCCGCATCCGTGGTGATGGACGCGCCATTTGCGATCGATCAAGGCAACGATCAGGGCATTTGGCGTCCGCAAAACTATGGGCGTGAATATTTTGGGCCCTCGACGCTGAGACTTGGTATCGAAAAATCACGTAACGTTATGACTGTACGGCTTGCAGAAGAGCTCGGAATGGATGTTGTGGCGGACTATGGAACGCGGTTTGGAATTTACGACAATCTACCGTTGGTCTTATCAATGGCTCTAGGGGCAGGTGAGACGACGCTTTTGAAACTCACAACTGCCTACGCTATGATAGCCAATGGCGGCAAGCGCATTGTGCCGACACTGATTGATCGGGTTCAGGACCGATTTGGTAAGACTGTATTTCGCCATGACCAGCGCTTGTGTGGAGCGTGTGCGGCACCAGGCTGGACAAATCAAGCCGAACCGATCCTTGCCGATGAACGTGAGCAGGTTCTTGATCCCCATACTGCCTATCAGATTACATCAATGCTGGAAGGGGTAGTGAAACGCGGAACCGCATCTGCCATCAAAACGGTGGGCAAACCAATTGCCGGTAAAACAGGCACTACTAACAACGAACGCGATGCCTGGTTTGTTGGGTACACGCCAGATCTGACTGTCGGGGTGTATGTCGGGTTTGATAAGCCTGAGTCAATGGGAAAAGGCGCGACCGGTGGCGGACTTGCTGCTCCGATTGTGCGGGATTTTTTGAAAAAAGTATTGGTCGATTCACCGGCCATTCCGTTTCGTGTGCCTCCCGGCATCAATTTGGTTCGTGTGAATGCTAAAACTGGCACCATGGCGCTTCCCGGAGATAAGAACGTGATAGTTGAAGCATTCAAGCCTGGATCATTCCCGGAAGATAATCCGATGGATGTCATTGGCTCCCGCCATAAAGTTATCGACACATTTTCGCCTCCATTAGTCCGCCCAAGCTTGGGTATGGGTAGTGGCGGTACCGTTGGCAGGAATGTTAACGGAGTTGCTGGTAGTGCAGTCTTGATGACGGGGACGGGTGGCCTCTACTAAGGTTGTATTAGAATACAATAGAAGTGCTTTAAATAAGTTCAGCAGCATTCCGCATCATGTCAGCATTAACGTCGATGTAGCGTTGCATTGTTTATATGCTTCCATATTCAACTATTGCTATCTTCATTATAATACGTGCCATTAAAAATTATTATAACTAGTTACGCAGAGCAAGGAACGCATGAAGGCACACATACAATCTACAATCGATAGTATTCAGCAGTCCATGGCTTTGCTAAGGAGGCATCTTTGACTGGAGTGTCTCGCTTGAGCGTCTTGATGAATTAAACCGGCTGGCGGAGGACCCTTCTCTCTGGGAGGATTCCGAGAACGCACAAAAATTGATGCGCGAGCGCCAGCAGCTTGATAGTTCGATCAGTGGCTATCGCAGGCTAGATCAAACCCTTGCTGATAATATCGAATTGATTGAGATGGCCGAGCTCGAAGACGATCAGGATGTCTTGACTGAGGCTGAAAATGCGCTGACCGCTCTTCAACGTATAGCGGAGCGTCAACATATTGAGGCGTTACTCTCCGGAGAAGCCGATGCCAACGATACATATGTGGAAGTGCATGCCGGAGCAGGAGGCACCGAAAGCCAGGATTGGACTGAAATGCTTTTGCGTATGTATATGCGCTGGGCAGATGCTAACGGGTATAAGGCCGAGCTGATCGGCGCTAGCCCCGGCGAAGAGGCTGGTCTTAAGAGCGCAACGGTGCTGATTAAGGGCACTAATGCATTTGGTTGGCTCAAGACTGAATCAGGGGTGCATAGGCTGGTGCGTATATCACCCTACGATTCGAGTGCGCGTCGACATACTAGCTTTGCTTCGGTCTGGGTCTATCCAGTAGTTGACGATTCAATCGATATTGATGTGTCTGAGAGTGACGTACGCATTGACACTTATCGGGCCAGCGGTGCCGGCGGTCAGCATGTGAACACAACCGATAGCGCAGTGCGCATCACTCATCTGTCGACTAATATCGTGGTACAGTGCCAAAATCAGCGATCACAACACAAAAACCGAGCGACGGCTTGGGAGATGCTACGGGCCCGTCTTTATAAAGCCGAGCTTCAAAAGCGGGAGGAAGAATCACAGGCGCTAGAGTCTCAAAAAACTGAAATCGGCTGGGGCCATCAGATACGCTCCTATGTACTCCATCCCTACCAGTTGGTTAAAGACCTGCGTACTAGCGTTGAGAGCACAAATCCAGATGCAGTCTTGGATGGTGATCTTAATACATTTATGGAAGCTTCACTGGCCGATCGGATAGGTGCGCAGAACTCGGAAGCGGACTAACCAGTGCTATTTGAGCGTAACCAGTTAGCGAAAGGATACTAACAAACCGATTCTAGAGATTTAAAATCCGTGTTGCTATCTAAACGGTGCATGCAAAAACAAGAGCTCTATAATTCCGCGGACACCCAAAAACTTCTGCCTGTAATAATCAGGCTATTCAGAGGCTGATCTCCGCACAACCACTCGACCGTCTTTGACGGTCAAGGGAGTTTCTTCCGATAATTCAAAATCAGCATATTGGTCATCGGATGGGGTCTGTTCAGGAGCATTAGTTTTACCGGCATTGTTGCCATGAATTCCCGTATTGCCAATACGTGAGCTTATCTGAGGTCGTTCCACCAGATTTTTTTGGGTAATTTGATCGAGGTCATCGCGAGATAATGGATCTTCCGATCTCCGGCAGTTACCTTCGAAGAAGGCTCCGGGCTCGACCGCCAGGGATTCATGGAAAATCTCACCTTCAACATGGCAGTTTGCTGCGAGTACGACGCGCAATCCTCGGACACAACCAATTACCCGTCCGTGGATAATGATCTCTTCGGCCATGATTTCACCGGTCACTGTTGCTAGCTCACCGATTACAAGTGAAGACGCGCGAACATCCCCATCAATCGTACCGTCAACCTGCAACTCTCCACCAGACAAGAGATTTCCGGTGATGATGAGGTCACCACTAATGATGGATGGCAGCATACGGCCACCGCGCCTATTGGGGGAAGGAAGATCTGATGAAAGTGAGCTATCCACAGTCATACTTGAGCGTGGTGTTGCCACTCTTCGTTTACTGGAAAACATACGTTGCCACTCTATAAAATTTTGCCGGGTTTACGGCAGTTCCGTTTGTCCGGGTCTCATAGTGTAAATGCGGTCCGGAACTTCTACCGGTGCTTCCCACTAAACCAATTTCCTGACCTGCTTCAACTTGCTGGCCGGGGTTGACGCCAATTTTACTCAAGTGAGCATACCGTGTTGACACTCCATTGTCATGAGTAATCTCAATCAGATACCCATAGGCATCGTTCCAGCCGGCTCTATTCACTTGTCCAGGCGCAGTCGCGATCACTGGAGTGCCGGTAGGGCACGCATAATCGATGCCTTGATGCATTGCCTTTGTGTTGGTGAAAGGATCAGATCTCTGGCCAAATTTGCTTGAGACACGCGCATTCGCATTTATAGGATTAAGCATTGGGAATCGCTTTAACGCAGCGAGATAGGTGCTGATAGTCTCAGCATTAAGTACAATTCTCTTGATTTGCCGCTCTGAGGCCGAAAGTGGTGTGCCGTCACCGTCAGATGACGAAGTCAGGTGAACTAGGGGGCCACCAAGGCCTGGGACAACATCTTTTTGTGCGAACCGTTCCGGTTTGAAACCAAGAAACATTATGGCTTCTTCTAGTTCAGAAACCCGTGTTATCGAATGTGTTTCCAGCATGTTGAGTGCAATTTTCTGAGTGCTGTAGAGTTCACGGAGGCGCTTACTAACCTGGCTCGTGGCCTGTACGGTTTCAGCATCATTTATGCTTACTGCGGAATGGTTTGCAGTAATTCGTGAAAAACGAACATCCGGCTGTGTTGGCTCAAATGTGATCAAAAGTGTACTGCGTTCCTTGGCTTCCACAATCTGAAGCCCCTCCGACATTGGCGGCTCCAACGCGTTCATGGGTACGCTGAACTGCTCTGACATCAGTGAGGAAATATTGTTCTGACGTCGCTCAAGATCGGACTGGATTTTACGGACTTTATTAAGCTGAGATTCTACATTGTCCTGATTGAGAAGCAGTTGGCTGTTTAACCTATCCATCGAAGAAAACATCTGGGTTAAGTGGTCTTCATAGACTATTTGTTCACTGGAAAACTGTTGCTTTTGGGCGGCAATAACGTGGTTTTTAAAAGCAACGGTTAAAAACGCATAGGTAATCAAGCCGATAACAGCACATAGTAAAAGTAAAAAACTTATTTGTATCCATGGTTTTAGCAATATGAAGCGAACCCGGCCATCGCTGCGCAGATATACGTGTCGTTCGCGAAAGGCATGCGCTAGTCGCTTTGCGAACGACACACGGTTGTAGGCTAGCTCATTCGCCATGAAGTTCCCCTAGACAGTCAAGTGTCATATGACCGGAATTACTTGGTCGTTGCAATGGAAAACCTGACGGTCTGTACATACGATCTAATGTGTTTGTTGCAAAATGAGATGCTTACAAGACGGCGACTAAAGCTTTGACAATAGAGGCTATGACGCTGCTAGTTCAATGAACAGTACGCCGGTATCTAGTGTCCCTTCACCAAGCATGCAGTCATGCATTGGTACGCATAACTTGTATCAAGTAAAAAACTTGTGTGCCAAGAGAGAATCTATATTTTTCTTGCCGACTCTAAAACCTGCTCGACATGGCCCGGTACCTTCACTTTTCGCCAGACATTCATGATCCGGCCATTGGCATAAAGCAGGAAAGTTGTCCGCTCTATTCCCATATATTTGCGGCCATACATGCTCTTTTCAATCCATACGCCATAGGCTTCGAGCACTGATTTATCTTCATTGGAAGCGAGTTGAATGGTGAGATTGTGCTTCGCCTTAAATGCATCATGCTTTTTTGGAGAATCTGCAGAAATTCCAATAACTGGTACATTAATCTCATCAAATGCGCTTTTGAACTCGCTAAACGCAATTGCTTGCTTGGTGCAGCCTGACGTATCATCTTTGGGATAAAAATAGAGGACTGTTGGATGTCCTTTTAGATCACTGAGCGATAGAGTGCCACCGTTATCGGTAGGCAGATTAAATTCAGGTGCCAGATCACCTTCGCCGATTTTATTGCTCATTTTGCGGTCCTTTTGTCAAAATAAAATATAAGGTTAGATTGAAGTGGACGAATCGCCCGCCCAGCTGGATTGGGTTGCAAGCTTGCAACCCGCAACAGAGAATGATGCCTGTGACACCCTTATTCTGCAATAAAAACCTGCCTATTTGCGAGCTAGTGTAATGAGTTTTCGTCAACTTGATCTAATTTCTCTGTCTGCTCTTCTTAAACAGTGGGTTAGCGGTGTGCTGCACACGCGATTGAGGCGGCGCATTGCTATCGTTTGTTTCGTTATTTTGATCGTCGGTATTTCCAGTATCGGAGCTGCGGTCGGATTACTTATGTGGCGCCTTTCGGAAGGACCTATCAGGCTTGAGGTAATTGACAGCACCATTGAAACTGCGGTTGCACGCCAACTTGGCGACGTCAAGGTGGATATCGTTGGAGCTGAGCTTTTCCGCGAGAGCGATGGATCGATGGCGGTGCGTCTTACTGATGTGGTCATACGTGACAAAGAAGGACAATTTCTTGCCCGTGCGCCTGAAGCGGTGGTGGCAACGCGGTTTATTTCGGCTGCATTTGGATTGGTTGTCCCAACCCGCATTGAATTGATAGGCCCGCATATCACGATTCACCGAAGTCAGGCAGGCAATATTAGATTTGGGTTTCGTGGTCCGCCAGCCGACGATATATCTGTGTTGGATGCGGTTGAAACTTTAGCTGACACTAGTCTGGTGGGCACTGAAAGTGTGTTAGTTTCAGCGGCCACAGAGCATGCTAAAACAGCAAAACTTGCTAATGTGGATACTCAAGACATAGCCCTAGAAAACTTGTCCCTTAGCCTTATTTCTAATCTGTCTAGCAACAGCGGGTTCATGGGCACGGTTGATCGCCTCTTAGTTAGGCGCGCTCGCTTAACGCTGTTTGATGAAGCCAGTCAGTCGCTGTGGGACTCCCACAATGCAACTTTGCATATTACTCGCTCCGATGGCGGGTTATCAGTTTTTATTGATACCCTATTCTCGACTGACAGTGGTGATTGGTGGTTTCGCTCCACCCTTGAAAAAAGTGGTCCGCAAGCCCCACTTTTAATTGATGCTGAGTTTGACAGTGTTGTTCCTTCAGAGATTATCGCACGGATTGAAGCGTTGGCGGAGTTTTCCGGTTTTGATATGCCGGTTTCAGGACATTTTAAGGCGAATATTTCGCCTGAGGGTTATGTTGATTCTGTGAGCGGCGATGTGCGGATGGGCACAGGATTTTTGCGCCACATCCCGTTTTTAAATACCAAGATGATGCCCTATCTAGTCGATGAGGCTCGTGTTGCTGCGACATATAGACGCGTGGAGAACAAACTTGATATTAGCCATTTCTCTGTTCAGGTAGGCTCATCGCGAGCCTCGTTGTCTGGGACGCTTGCACCTGAGCTTGGTGAGGAGGGTGATGTAGTCGCAGCGCGGTTTGATTTACGCTCGGAAAATTTGACATTTTTAACCTCTGATCAGGCACCTCCGATTATCATTAACCGCGCTCTGGCATCAGGCCGAATGATGATGGATCGCTCGAGGTTGGAAATAGACACTATCAGTGCTGAATTTCCGCAAGGCCGTTTTACGTTCGGTGTTACCGCAACATTTGAGCCTGAGCAGGCTGTTGCTATACAGGGTACGCTCGAAGATATTCCTGTTGCCTCCCTGATGCAGATTTGGCCGCGTCTGGACAGTTATAATAATACACAAAAAACGGGTTCATTCAGCGTTGCCAATAAGACGCGTGAATGGCTTAAGCACAATATAACCGATGGGGTGATAAGGGATGGCGTGGTGCAAGTGATGCTGTCGAGCTCCGATTTTGAGGAGTTTTCTGATGGTAATTCCTTTCCTGATAATACCATCAACATCGAATTAAATCTTGCCGATATTACTGCTGACTATCTTGATCCCTTGCCACCATTAGAACAGGCGAGCGGTGCTGTAATTATCAATTCTGACAGTGTCATATTGTCACTGGATAAAGGCATAGTCCATACGCCCGGAGGTGAGGTGTTGACGGTCAATAAAGGCCGGTTTGAAGTGCCGATGTTAGAAAAAAATGATTTTGGCTATCTTGATGGAAAGGTAGCCCTTGAAATAGTCGGTCCCACTTCGGCTTCCCTAGAATTCTTAAGTCTTAAGCCGCTTCAATTTACCAGCGAAATTGACTTCGATATTTCTAAAGTTAGCGGACAATCAGAGCTTAACGTCGATCTGGTTTTACCGTTGGTTAATGATGTCCCTTTTAGCAACATTAACTATGAGGTAGGCGCGATAGTAAGAGATCTCGCCATCCAGGACGCGTTTGGCGATATCACGTTAAAATCTTCTGAGCTCCAAATTATAGCTACTCCCAAGAAAATAGATGCTGAAGGCAATGTTTTTTTAAACGGCCTACCTGCGAAAGCAAAATGGGAAATTATGCTTGATCAACCGGGAGGGTTGAGCAATCGATTACAATTAGCAACCGCGGTCGATGCGGAAAATTTTGGACGTCTTGGTAAAGTTCTAGGTCGCGTTGGTGAAAAGTTGGATGATTATTGGCAGGGTAAAATGCCGATCCACCTTGAAGCGACTGGGCAAGGTTTTAGCCTGGATAGTTTTGCAATAAATGCCGACGTAACTAACAGTCATTTTCAGGTTCCAGCTATTGGCTGGTCTAAACCGGTTGGAAGCGCGGCGCAGTTAAATTTAAATGTTGAAATGTTGCCCAATAACCAAGTTAGAATTAGTGAAATAGTGCTGAGTGGAAAAGATATCAACCTGGAAGGTGCACTCAGACTCGATCCAGACTGTAGTCTGTACAAGGCTGATATTTCAAGACTGCGCCTGGGTCAGAAAGCTGACCTTTCTCTGAATGGTTTGCGTGGCGATGACGGTGTGTTTCGTGTTACAGTTAAGGGCCGTAATTTTGATGCTAGCGAGTTGCTTCGTCGTGAAATTGAGGGTCAAGCAAGTCGACAGGCCGACGATCTTGCTCGTCCGACCACGATCGATTATCATATTGATGCAGTTCGTGGCGCCGATAATATCCCTTTGAACGGAGCGCGCGGGCAGATCAGGATGGATAAAGGTCTTGTGGTCGGTGTCCAACTAGATGGTCAGTTCACCGAAGGACAGATTTTTCAGTTAAATTTTAATCGCGGCGGTGGCAACGTGCCGGCTCTGGTGAACATCGAAGCTTCGGATGCTGGCGAATTTGTTCGCTTCTTTGGCCTTTACAAAAGAGCTTATGGAGGCGCGATGATATTGCGTGCGCAAGGTCCCGATGAGAGATCTCTGGTGGGAACGATCGAGGCTCACAATTTTTCCGTCCGAGATGAACCGGTTTTATCGCAAATAGCCCAAACTATATCCGGATTGGCCGAAGAAACTGCCCGTGATTTTAAATTCTCCCGTCTGAGGCTTGATTTTGAACGCCGGGGCGGGATTCTAGATATCAAGGATGCGCTGATTGGCGGGCCAGCAGTAGGTGTTACCATTCGTGGAACTGTCGATATTGCTGGAGAAGAACTTGGACTCTCGGGAACCTATATTCCAGCTTATGGTCTAAATACTGTATTTTCCGGCATCCCTTTGGTTGGGCCAATCCTATCGGGTCGTTCAGGCGAGGGCATATTCGGTATGACATTTGAGGTGGCTGGGCGGATGGAAAATCCGACCATTAAGATAAATCCTATGTCGACTATAGCGCCAGGTCTGTTGCGACGGTTATTCGAATTTAGCCCAGATTAACAGAAATTTTTGCTGCAGAAATGGCTAGTGTGAATAGGCTTAATTTCAAGGCTCGTTAGAGCAATCGTAACAAGGCGTGGAGCTTTTTTCCGCGCGCTAACTTTATCCAGCCATCAGATGTAACATCACTGAGGCTGATTTTTGCCGCCTCATCACGAACCACTATATCGTTCACCCGTAGAGCGCCGCCGCGAATTTCCCGGCGAGCTTCACTGTTTGAGGAGACGAGTTTGCAAAAGACAAACGCGAGCAGTACCCCAAGCCCGCTCTCAAGTTCGCCTCGATCTATCTCAAAACTTGGCAAAGCCTCGCCAACCGTTCCCTGTTCAAATGTCTGCTGCGCTGTTTTTTGTGCCAACACGGCATTCTCCAGGCCATGGGCGAGCATGGTTGCTTCATCAGCGAGGATTTTCTTTGCTTCATTGAGCTCTTGGCCTTCCAACTTCTCCAGTCTGGAAATCTCATCCAGTGGCAATTCTGTGAACAGTCGCAAGAATCGACCAACATCAGGATCATCAGTATTGCGCCAATATTGCCAATAGTTATAGGGACTAACCAGATCGGCGTTCAGCCATACCGCACCATCGGCAGTCTTACCCATTTTTGCACCAGATGAAGTCGCCAAAAGAGGCGTGGTTAAGGCAAACAATTCCGCTCCCTCGATCCTTCGACCCAGATCTATTCCGCTAATAATATTGCCCCATTGATCGGATCCACCAAGTTGTAGTTGGCAGCCAAAACGTCGATAAAGCTCAACAAAATCATATGCTTGAAGAACCATATAGTTGAATTCTAGGAAGGAAAGTGGTTGTTCGCGTTCCAGGCGCATTTTTACTGACTCAAACGTTAGCATGCGGTTGACAGAGAAATGCTGGCCGACATCACGTAAAAAATCGACATATGAAAGATCAAGTAGCCAGTCCGAATTATCAGCAAGAATGGCACCACCTTCGCCAAATTCTATGAAGTTCTCGAATATGCTGGAAATACCCAGTTTGTTGGCTTCGATTTGCTCGGTGCTTAATATCTGACGGGCCTCATCCTTGCCGGATGGGTCGCCGATGCGCGTGGTGCCTGCGCCCATGAGAATGATCGGTTGGTGTCCGCATTTTTGTAGCCACCGCAACAGCATGATTTGAACAAGTGAGCCAACATGCAAACTCGTCGCGGTTAGATCAAATCCAATGTAAGCTCTCAGTTGTTGTGTGTGCGCGAGCTTATCAAGCGCAGGCCCGTCGGAGAGCTGATGAACAAAGCCTCGTTCAACCAGCGTACGTAAAAGTTCGGATTGATATTCGCTTTTCACCGATGAGCTCCTGATGTTGCGATGAGCATCGCGTAGAGTTTCTCTCTAGCCGGTGTAGCAGTTTGAAAAAATGAATCAACTTGTCCCTACGACGACATTAACAGCTATCGGCCTTATGAGTGGTACATCACTCGATGGGGTTGATGCCGCTGTGATCATCACGGATGGCGAGGGGCAAGTGGAATCGGGTGCGGCAATTTCAATTCCATACCCACAAGATTTGCGCAATGAGTTGCGCTGCTTATTGGACAGATTGGCGATTGAGGACGATCTTCGTGAATTGCGTTCTAAGACCAACGATCTTGAAGCACGTCTTACCCGTTTAAACGGCAGGGCAGTACGTGATTTGATGTGCAAATCCGGGCTGGAGCCCAGTCTAATCGATGTTGTTGGCTACCATGGTCAGACCTTGCTTCATCGCCCCGAGGTAGGAGTCACTATTCAGATAGGTAGTGGAGAGCAGCTTGCAGAACAGCTTGGGATACAAGTTGTGACAGATTTTCGCCAGAACGATGTGAAAGCCGGGGGTGAAGGTGCCCCATTAGCGCCCGCCTATCATCGGGCACTAGCCATGGCTAGTGGCTGTGGAGTGCAATGTCTAGTCAATATTGGTGGGGTGGCAAATGTGACTTGGCTAGACACAGAGCGGGATCCTCAAGCCTTTGATACTGGCCCTGGCAATGCGCTGTTGGATGATTTTATTGTCGAACGTACTGGCGCGCTTTTCGATGAAGGAGGGGTTTTAGCATGCGCCGGCAACATTGATCAAAGCAGTCTTGAAAAATTATTGGACCATCCTTATTTCAATCGCCCTCCGCCAAAATCGCTTGACCGCAATGCATTTTCCTTGAACTCTGTCTCTCATCTTTCGACAAATGATGGGGCTGCGACCCTTGCTGCATTTACCGCACGGACTATTGCAAGAGCCCAAGAACACTTTTTGCAGCCGCCGCGCCGCTGGGTGATTTGTGGTGGAGGGCGTAAAAATCTTGGCATCATGAACGCCCTTACCGGACAATTGGGTCAACCAGTGATTTCTGCCGAACAAGCAGGATGGCGCGGCGATGACATAGAAGCGCAAGCCTTTGCCTATCTGGCAGTACGATCACTCAAGGGCTTGCCGCTTTCCTGGCCGACTACCACTGGGGTGCCAACACCTATGACGGGCGGTGTTGTTCATACTCCAAATAGCCAGGATCTTAGGACTGGTAGATAAGGCTTAGTAAGTCGTAAAAGCACCAAAAAGATATTGATGAAGCACCACCTATTTTTGTTGTACTGGGCCTAGGCGCTTGTCGAGATAGGTATTAGTTATGCCAAGAAGTTCATCGACATGGTTTTCAAAAAAGTGGTTTGCTCCTGGAATGACAGTATGGGTGATCACGATGCCCTTCTGCAGCTTTAGCCGCTCGACAAGTTTTGCAACATCCTTTTTGGGAGCAACAGAGTCATTTTCACCATTCACCATCAAGCCTGACGAAGGGCATGGAGCGAGAAACGTAAAGTCATAGAGATTTGCCGGTGGGGCTACGGAAATGAACCCCTCAATTTCTGGTCGGCGCATCAAGAGTTGCATCGATATCCAGGCACCGAACGAAATGCCAGCTATCCAGCAGCCGCGCGAATCGCTATTAAAACTTTGTGCCCAGTCAAGTGCGCTAGCCGCATCGGAAAGCTCTCCCAGGCCGTTGTCAAATGTCCCTTGGCTGCGGCCAACGCCGCGAAAGTTGAATCTGAGAACGGAAAATCCGCGTTCAACGAAAGCGTAGAAATACTGGTAAACAATCGGATTGTTCATCGTGCCGCCAAACTGCGGATGCGGATGTAATATGAGGGCGATAGGTGAATTATGCTCACCATTATGATGATAACGCCCTTCAATTCGACCGGCTGGACCGTTGAATATGACCTCTGGCATTCGTTGCGCTTTCCTTGCTTTTGTGCTGTGTCGCATAAACGCAATCGGAAGAACCAATCGACGAACGACAATACTTGATTATTTTACTCAACATATATATCTGAACCCTATGGACCCACGCGATGCATGGTGCACATAGCCCCGATCCCCACCAATTTTAGAATCGGGAAATTGTTCATACCACGACGCGCTACCGAACATGCAAGTGCATTGGGTGAGTAGATGTTTATCTAGGGCTATTCAGTGTTGGAGCAGAATTATGAATCTGTCGACCAAAGGTAGATACGCGGTGATGGCTATGTCCGATCTAGCTCGCAACTCTGATCTACCTAGCGTGTCGCTTGCGGAAGTAGCCGAACGCCAGGCCATCTCTCGTGACTATTTGGTTCAGTTGTTTGCCAAACTAAAAAACGCTGGTTTGGTAACCAGCGTTAGAGGTAGAACAGGCGGTTATCAGCTCTCCTCCCCAGCAAGAGATATTCGCATTCTCGATATCATGCATGCCGCTGAGGAGTCTTTCAAAACCACTAGATGTTGCGGTGTGCCGGAGAAGGGCTGTGTGTGTTTCAAACGCTGTCTCACCCACGATTTGTGGGATGCACTGGAAGCTCACATCGCAGTATTTTTGCATTCTGTCACGCTTGCCGATGTTTTGGATGGCCATCTGCATGCATTCGTTGCGCCTGGCCCAGGCTGCCGCAACATATTGAGCTTTGGATTTGAAGGCGTTATTTGTAGTTCTGAGAAGGTTGGGGTGGATGCGTATTTATCTTGATCACAATGCGTCGTCTCCCTTACGCCCTGTAGCTAAGGCGATTCTAAATGATCATTTAGAGCTGTTCGCTAATCCATCATCGGTCCACCGCGATGGTCAGCGCGCTCGTGCGGCGATTGAAAGTGCAAGAATAAGTTGTGCTTCTGCAGTTGGATCAGACCCGGGTGAGATCATTTTCACCAGCGGATGCACAGAAGCTTGTACTTACGCTATTTTTGGTTGCGTGCGTGCGGGTCTAGTGGACCGCATTATTGTTTCAGCTATTGAACATGTCGCAGTGCTTGAAACGGCTAGGGCGAGTGGTGTTCAGACTGATGTCATCGCGGTAACGTCTGACGGCGTAGTAGATCTTCTTGCGCTGGAGGCACTTTTGGCGGCAGAGCCGCAAAAGCGCAGCTTGGTGTGTGTTATGGCTGCTAACAATGAGACTGGCGTAATCCAGCCTATCGCCAAGGTTATCCAATGCGCCAGTGTGCACGATGCATTGGTGTTTTGCGATGGTGCACAGGCGCTTGGGAAGATAAATTTCGATTGCAGATTGTTAGGATGCGATCTTGCTGCATTTGCCGGCCATAAGGTAGGCGGGCCGCAGGGTGTTGGCGCGCTTTATGTGCGTAGTGGCCTGAACCTTGCCCCACTCATTTGCGGTGGAGGTCAGGAACAAAGTCGTCGCGGTGGCACCGAGCCATTGGCACTGATCGCAAGTTTTGCAGCAGCGCTGGGTGAAGCTGTTCCGAAGATTTCTGAGGAGGCAATACGTCTTTCACGTCTTCGCTGCGAGTTTGAAGCCAGTATTTTGGGGATCACTCCGCAGGCGATGATCGTTGGAAAGGATGCTCCCCGTCTCGCCAACACATTGTCGTTAGCGCTTCCAGACACTTTGGCCGAGACCCTGGTAATTGCTCTTGATCTTGAGGGGATTGGTATCAGTTCTGGTTCAGCCTGTTCATCGGGAAAAGTAGGCAGCTCCCATGTGATGGCGGCGATGGGACTTGAGCCCAAATTTGCCAATGGAACAATACGGTTAAGCTTGGGCTGGAATTCGGAGCATTCAGATCTTGAAGCGTTTACACAAGCTTGGCAAAAGCTTACTCAACGCCTTGGAATGAGAAGTGCTGCGTGAATATAACTTACTCTACTACTAAGAATAATGAGGACATTTGAATGCCCGCAGTGAAGGAAACCATCGAGCAGGTCGCAGGTATTGATGTCGATCGCTACAAGTTTGGGTGGGTGAGCGACATTGAAAGTGATCTGGCGCCAAAGGGTCTTGATGAAGATATTGTGGCGTTTATTTCTCGCAAAAAGAAAGAGCCGCAATGGATGCTAGATTGGCGGCTTGATGCTTATCAGCGCTGGCGCTCCATGGATGAACCAGATTGGGCGCGGGTGAGTTATCCTCCGATCGATTTTGAGGGTCTTCACTATTATGCAGCACCGAAAAAGACCCCGGGCCCGACCAGCCTAAATGAAGTAGATCCCGATTTGCTGCGTACTTATGAAAAATTGGGTATTCCTCTAAGAGAGCAGGAGATCTTGGCCGGAGTTGAGGGAGCGACGGTCGCGGTGGATGCTATATTCGATTCAGTTTCTGTCGTCACCACATTTAAGGATAAGCTTGCCGAATCTGGAGTGATTTTTTGTCCGATTTCCGAAGCTATTCAAAAACACCCCGATCTGGTGAAGAAATATCTTGGCTCGGTCGTGCCAAAGTCCGATAATTTTTACGCGGGATTGAACTCGGCGGTGTTTTCTGATGGCTCGTTTGTCTATATACCTCCGGGCGTCAAATGCCCGATGGAACTGTCGACATATTTTCGCATCAACGAACCAAATACTGGTCAATTCGAACGTACACTTATTATTGCCGACAAGGGCTCATATGTAAGTTATTTGGAAGGCTGCACCGCGCCGCAGCGCGATGAAAACCAGCTTCATGCGGCTGTGGTTGAGTTGATAGCTCTCGAAGATGCGGAGATAAAATATTCAACTGTCCAGAACTGGTATCCCGGTGATGCCGAGGGCCGGGGTGGCATATATAATTTTGTTACCAAGCGTGGCGACTGCCGTGAAGACAGAGCCAAGATATCCTGGACCCAGGTTGAAACCGGCTCTGCTATCACTTGGAAATATCCTTCCTGTATTTTGCGAGGTAAGGATACGTGTGGTGAATTTTATTCCATCGCTATTTCTAATGGGCGGCAACAGATTGATTCCGGCACCAAGATGATTCATCTCGGAAAAGGCTCATCGAGTCGGATCATTTCAAAGGGAATTTCTGCCGGAAAATCGTCTAATACCTATCGTGGCCTTGTCTCTACGCATCGTAAGGCAACCGGCGCTAGAAATTTTACGCAATGCGATTCTCTTCTGGTGGGGAACGAATGTTCGGCCCATACCATTCCATATATAGAGGCTAACAATCGCTCGTCGCATTTTGAGCATGAGGCAACTACGTCGAAAATCTCCGATGATCAGATGTTTTATTGCCAGTCCCGCGGTATTGGCGAAGAAGAAGCCGTCGCGCTAATCGTCAACGGTTTTTGCAGGGAAGTTCTGCAAAAATTGCCGATGGAGTTTGCCGTCGAAGCACAAAAGCTTGTTGGTATTTCCCTTGAAGGCAGCGTTGGATGAGTGTGAACAAAGAAATTAGAAAGTATGCTCACAACAAGGTTCAAAATGTTAAGAATTAATAATCTCCATGCTGAGATTGGCAAGAAGCCAATTCTTAAAGGGATAAATTTAGAAATTGCAGCCGGCGAGGTACACGCCATTATGGGGCCAAATGGATCGGGCAAGTCAACGCTTGCCAACATCCTGGCTGGCCATTCTGCCTACACCGTGACCAACGGCGAGGTAATGTTAAGTGAGGTCAATCTATTGGACCTTGAGCCAGATGAGCGCGCGGCTGCCGGGATGTTTCTTGCTTTCCAATATCCGGTTGAAATCCCGGGTGTTGCCACTATGACATTCTTAAAAGAAGCTCTTGCTGCCCAGGCCCGAGCCCGAGGTGAGATTGAACTGACTACTCCTGAATTTATGCGTGCAGTGCGCGACAAGGCTGTTGATCTTGGCATTACCGATGAAATGCTAAAACGTGCACTAAATGTTGGATTTTCAGGCGGTGAAAAAAAACGCAATGAAATTCTACAAATGGCTTTGCTTAAGCCGAAGATGTGTATTTTGGACGAAACTGATTCCGGACTTGATATTGATGCACTGAAAGTTGTGGCCGATGGAGTGAACGCTCTACGTGAGTCGCAGCGCTCGTTCCTCGTTATTACCCACTATCAACGTTTGCTCGATCATATTGTGCCAGACGTGGTCCATGTCATGGCTGGTGGGCGTATTATTTGTTCTGGTGATAAGAAACTGGCGCGTGAGCTTGAAAAAAACGGGTATAGCGATCTGGTAACGAACGCGGCTTGAGGAGTTAAAGACGTGAATATTCAATCGGTATTTTTACCGAATGATACAGAGAAGGCGCTGGCTAGTGCGTTTCGTAGATTGAGCAAAACACTGCCCGGTAATGCTGATCCGCTGGTTGCTGCTAGCCGCGCCGGAGCTATGGCACATTTTGAAAAAACTGGTCTGCCGCATCGTCGTCTAGAGTCTTGGAGATATACCGACCTACGTCATTTGTTGACTATGCCACCAGATCTAAACATCAGTGCCAGACATGCAGTCGGTCGCAAAGAGTTCGAGAACCACCCGCTTGTTGCTGCGTTAAAACCGCTTAATCCTTACTGGATGGTCTTTATTGATGGCACGTATGTGGCTGATCTATCCGGAGGCCCATCGCTGCCTGAGGGAGCGGAAATTAGCGCTCTGTCGCAAGGCCCCTTACCCAGTTGGGCGCAAGATAATATCATCAGCCAGGATGCTGAGTGCATTGGTTCTATATTCAATCTGAACACGGCTCTCATGAGTGATGGGGCCCTGATCCGGCTGCGCGAAGGGGTTAATCTGCAAATCCCAATTGCGATCGTTTACCTGGGCGCTAGTAATAGCTCTTCGCATTCCCGAAATATCATCGAGGTTGAAAACGGAGCCAGTATTTCGATTGCCGAAGCCCATGGTTCACTTGGCAAATTACGTGATGTGACCACCGTCGCTGCAATGTGGCGTATTGGTGATAATACTAGGGTCGATCACATAAAGGTGCAGCAGATGTCTGAGACATCCGTTCATCTTGCTCCGCATCTAACACAAATTGGTGCGATATCGAGAGTGTCTAGTTTTACTATGTCGCTGGGCGCGTCACTATCGCGCGAAGAGCGCCAAGTGCACTGTGAGGGAAAGGACACGTCGATTTCGATGTCGGGCTCTTATATTATTGATGGTAAGCGCCACTGCGATACGACACTGATTGTGAACCACGAGGCTCCCGGATGCGTCAGCCGTGAAAAATATAAGGGATTGGTTGATGATTGCGCCCGTGGTGTTTTCCAAGGCAGTATCATCGTTGATAAAATTGCAGATAAAACCGATGCCAAACAATCTGTTGATGCTATTATTCTATCTGATGACGCGAGTCATAATGCAAAACCAGAGCTAGAAATTTATGCGGATGATGTTCAATGTGGGCACGGCGCAACGACCGGTGAACTTGATAGCGCCGCACTGTTTTATCTGTGCGCACGCGGCATCCCCGTAGCTAAGGCGGAAGGCATTCTGATCGCAGCTTTTGTGCGTGATGGCCTTCAAGAGGTTGAGCGAGGTGATTTGCGCGAGGTGCTGGAGCGGCTTGCCGATGAAAAACTTTCCGGTCGTAACGCAGGAAACGAGATTCGAGAATGAGCTATGCTTGATAAATCAACGCAGCTACAAGCTGGTTCCTATGATGTCGAGAGCATTCGTGCTGATTTTCCAATCCTTTCACGCCATGTCTATGAAGATACTCCACTGGTTTATCTGGATAATGGCGCTTCGGCTCAAAAACCCTATGTGGTGGTGGATGCGGTAAAGGCCGCTTATGAAAGCGAATATGCTAATGTTCATCGTGGGTTACACTTTTTGTCAAATCTGGCGACCGAGAACTATGAGGCAGCGCGAGAAACAGTTCGCCAATTCGTGAATGCGGCAAGTGTCGAGGAAATTATCTTTACTAAAAACGCTACGGAAGCGCTCAATCTGGTTTCCCAGAGCTTTGCGGGGGAGATTCTGAGTGAGGGCGATGAGATTGTTCTATCAATCATGGAACATCATTCAAATATAGTACCCTGGCACTTCCATCGCGAGCGTAGTGGTGTGGTGTTGAAATGGGCACCAGTAAGCGAAGAGGGCGTGTTTGATGTTGAGGCGTTCGAGTCGCTGTTGACGCCGAAAACGAAAATCGTTGCCATCACCCACATGTCCAATGTGCTTGGTACAATCATGCCGATAAAGGAAATTGTGTCTCTTGCCCATGACCGGGATATTGCCGTCGTTGTCGATGGCAGCCAGGGAGCGGTACACCTGCCTGTTGATGTTCAGGATCTGGGGGCGGACTTTTATGTCTTTACTGGCCACAAGCTCTATGGCCCGTCAGGTATTGGAGTCCTTTATGGCCGCAAGGAACATCTTAAAAAAATGCCTCCCTATCAAGGTGGCGGAGAGATGATCTCTGAAGTTTTCACTGATCGGGTCACTTACGGTGAACCGCCGGAGAAATTTGAGGCGGGAACTCCGCCCATCGTCCAGGCAATTGGGCTTGCTGCCGCTATCGACTATGTTGAAAGCGTTGGCCGCGATGCAATTTATGTCCATGAGCGAGAGCTGGCGCTTTATGCTCAAGAACGTCTGTCAGAGTTGAGTTACATCCGCCTTTTGGGCAATGCGCCAGAAAAAGGTGCTATTTTCTCATTCGTTATGGAAGGTGCTCATGCCCACGATGTTTCTACAATTATCGATCGCTTTGGTATCGCTGTCAGGGCGGGGACTCATTGTGCTGAACCGCTTCTTGCGCACTTTGGGGTGACATCGACTTGCCGCGCTTCTTTTGGGCTCTATAACACAAAATCCGAAGTAGATGCGCTTGTCGTGGCATTAACTAAGGCGAAGGAGTTCTTCGCATGACCGAAGAAAACAACGTGGAGCGCGA
>Ga0302127_10000516_pt1 | contig 21664 bp, 18 predicted proteins | sample CB4_SCM_MG_FD_204452 | JGI IMG/M metagenome (GOLD analysis project Ga0302127, IMG submission 204452) | Marine microbial communities from Western Arctic Ocean, Canada - CB4_SCM | ecosystem: Environmental > Aquatic > Marine > Oceanic | place: Canada: Western Arctic Ocean | collected 2017-09-24
CTATTTAAATCCACACATGTGTATATATATTTCTCAGTACTTCTGAGGCATTAATAAAATTTACCATCGACCAAAATGATCCTATCGCAAAAAGAGTAGAAAAAGAATAGAAAACTATTCGCAATCTATTAATTCTAGCAGTGATATGCCCCGTAATTATCAATGACGGTATCACTGCATGACCAATTATAAAAAATACTGCTGCTGATATTGTTGCACCAAAAAAGCTCCATATGTAAGAAAGAGTTAAGGTTACTTGTTCCCAATCAGCTGCAGTCAAAGCACCCGGATCTACTTCTGTCACGTATCTAACTCCTACCATTAATAAAAAAAGCCAGAAAAAAGAGGAAATATGAGTAGAAAACTCTACTAAAAGTCCTCAACTAAGACGATACATTGCTATCTAGCCCTATGTCAATCCCTGCTTATTTCTTTTCACCAAAAGTCGCATTAATATCTACACATAAATACCTAGAGTAGTTCCACCCAATATATGCAAATGCGCATGCATGACGGTTTGCAGAGCATCAGCTCCAAAGTTTGAAAGTAGTCTAAATCCATTTGGGGCAAATTTCTCACCTAACTCCGTACCGAGCTTTGCAGCCCTACCAAAATCGCCCCAGAATTCTTGCTGTGACATATGCTTCTTAGGTACTAGAAGTAACATAACTGGTAGCCATTTTAATTGGTTCTTAAAAACAATATATTCATCGTCTTCATACCAAATATCTGAGGGTTCACGTCTACTTATAATTTCACAAAAAATACAATACTCATCATTTTCAACATTGCTCATTTATGTTCAGCCTACTATCTTATTGACGTACATTGAGTGTAACCCCATAATTTGGTGCATCAATATGAAATGGAACACTATTCCTAGTGTCTGCTAATCTTGAAGCTATGCGAGGTTCTGCTCTTTCTAGTTCATCTAAAGATAAATTAGTTGTCACGACTAAAGGCAACCGTGCAACGTACCTATAATTAATAATCTGATAAAGTTTTTCCCTCGCCCAGGGAGTAGTCCCATGAGCCCCAAGATCATCCAGAACGAGCATCTCAACCCTTTTCACTTCTTCAAATAATTCATCATAGGACACATCGCTATCTGGGCGAAACGTGTATCTTAAATGATCTAGTAGATCTGGGACAACCAAAAATAAGACCTTCTTGCCTTTCTCTTTCGAGTAATGTGCTATTGAAGCTGCTAAATGTGTTTTCCCAACACCATTCTCCCCCATTAGTAACATCCATCCCTCAGGGTTCTGTGCGTACTTTTTAGAAAGAACGTACGCCATATTTAAACTTGCTCTCTGGCCAGAAGATAATTCTGCGGATCCATTTCTATCCGGAGAAAAGTTATCCATAGTCATCTCTTTAAATAACGGTAAATTTAATACATCGTCATTGATCCAATTTAATCTTTCCTCTCCTAAAACGAGCACTTTTGATAATTCTCTATCTTCGATACGACTTTGAATTCGCTTCTCTAAGTGTTCAAGTGCATCACCGATTGTAATAACAGTTATCATTTTGTTTACAAAACGATGATTAAGTATCTGGAAAAGCTTTTCTTGTGCCCACGGTGTAGTTGATTGTGCACCTAAATCATCCATTACTAAAAAAGGTGCATCTTTTACTTGTTGAAATAGAGAATCATATTCGATTTCAGCTCCCGGAGCATAAGCTGATCGTAAATGATCTAATAAATCGGGTATGAAAACGAAAAGCGCAGGAAGATTATTTTTGAGACGCTCATGAGCAATAAGAGCAGCCAAATGCGTTTTCCCTACTCCCGATGGACCGGATAAAATTATCCATCCCTCAGGCGATTGAGTAAACTCTTGTACTTGAAGAAATGCCTCACTAAATAACTTTTGGCTCTGGGTATCGTCTCTGATTCCTTTGGGTTTGGTATTCTCGAAATTTAAATTCTCAAACCCTCCCAAATTACTATATCGTTGTAGCCTCTTAGAATTCTCACTCTTTATTTCTTCTTCACGGTGCTTACATGGGTATATTTTTCCAAAGGACTCATCCTCTACTCCAACAGGGTATCGTACCCATCCCGTATCTTTACAAATTAAACACTCAATATTATTAATCGCATCATTTTGATCTAACGATTTTGCCATATTTCCCTGAGTGATACCTGTTTTCTGTATAGCTTCGCTCAATCTTTCCATCTTTTTTCAACCGCCCTTCTGTATTCCATCGACCCAATATTGCTCGCACATAAGCCCATTTGCGCACATTTTGAGACACTGCTTCTTTAAAGGCATCTCTTAACCATTGATCAGAATAAATCTTCTCTGCTTCAATCAACTCATCTGCAATTTGCGAACCGGGAATAGATCCAATAACTTCTTCATATAAACTGAAAATATTTTTTTCATTCCTCGTTACCACTTTAATTTTCTTCTCAGTCGAATTATCCTGGAAAGAATCAGATTCTACCAGAGACTGTTCAACAAAGTTACGTCCTTCAAAATCATTCAAAACCCAGCTTATTCTTTGCGGTTCCTTGTCCTTATTATTCTGCACAACAGCAATAATAATCCCTCGCTTTTCCAAAGAAATCAGTAGAGCTTTAATACTTTTGCCTTCTTCGATAGACTTTAAATGAGTCATACTTAATATTTTCGCCATCTCAGATTCCGTTATAAAGCGACCATCACCTTTTTTTGTCTGGATAACTTGCAAAATAAGTAAAACCAGCTTTAATTCTAATAAATCATCAATAAAAGGAAGTAGCTCTTTAAAAAATTCTTCCGGGATTTTAGTATCTTTTCCCTGCTCTGAAAATCCTTTAAACTTATTCATCTTAAAACATCCCTAAACCAGGAGCAGGCCCATCACTTAAAGCAGCATCAACAAATGTAGTAGTTTTTTCTTTAAAAATAAGCTGCGGTCGGCCCAGGGGGCCGTTTCTATGTTTAGCAATAATAAGGTCTGCAATACCACGAGGATAGTCTTCTCCAGGATGCTGTCTTTCCCATTCTTCTTCAGTAAAATAAACGTCGGGCCTGTATATAAACATGACGACGTCAGCATCTTGTTCAATGCTCCCACTATCTCTCAAATCCGAAAGCATTGGTTCATGACCAGTCCTACCTTCAACCGCACGGGAAAGCTGTGATAATGCTAAAACTGGTACATTCAAATCACGAGCAAGTGCTTTCAACGAACGAGATATCTCACTAATTTCCTGGACTCTATTACCTCCAAATCCTCCGCCTCCGTTCATTAATTGTAAATAATCAACGACAATTAAATCTAAACCTTCTTCTAAATATAATCTTCTTGCTTTCGAACGGAGTTCTACAACGCCTAACATGGCTGAATCATCAATATACATAGCTAGGTCTGCTAAATTACCGGCTGCCTGCATAACCTTTGCCTCATCCTGCTCGGACCACTCATTTGATTGGCGTAGCCGCCTTGTATCAATTCCCGTTTCACCTGCCAAAAGGCGTTCTATTATCTGATTAGTGGCCATTTCTAAACTGAAAAAAGCTACTACGCGCCCTCTACCATCAGGATGTCTCTGTCCAGTAACCGCCTTTGCTATATTCAAAGCTAATGCGCTTTTCCCTACGCCTGGTCTTGCTGCAAGAACAACCAAATCTGAGGATTGTAACCCTCCCAATAATTTATCGAGATCCATAAAGCCTGTTGCCACCCCGGCCCCATTCTCTTGATCACTAGAAGCCCCTTCTTCTAAATACTCATCCAGTGCTTTATGTAAAGAAACTAAATCTTGCTCAGATCTTCCCATTCTCAGCTGATATATAAAATCTTCCGCCTTACGTAAAGCTTCATTCTCATCTACTTCAGCCTGGTACCCTATTTCTACTATTTTCCCTCCAGTGGTTATAAGCTGCCTCATCACAGATAATCGTTTTACCACCTGGCCATAATTTTCGATATACACTGATGTTGGGACAATAGCTATCAAATGACTTAAAAATTGAAGTCCACCAACTTCTTCTAATCTCTGTTTACGAGCAAGCTCATCAGCTAAACTAATTTGATTTATTGGTTCATTCCTAGAAAATAAGTTTAAGCAGGCTTCAAAAACCCAGGAATTTTTCTGCCTGAAAAAGTCACCTGGCTCAAGCGATGCTGCAATTGTAGGAATAGATTCACTATCAATAATTAGAGAACCAAGTACTGCCTCTTCTGCTTGATCATCATGTGGAGGTAACTGTTCTGTATACAATTGAAATGGCCTCGAATCAAAGAAATTATTTTAAGTTCTGTTCTCGAATATTACTCATAATTTAAAACGGTTTAGAATCACCTTAATTCGCCTATTGATCGTCCTTCGATTCATCTTCGCTAATATTATCACCAGAATCAGAAATCTCCTCTTTTTCTTGGGATTCAAGTTCAACAATATTTTCAACAATACTTTCAACAGAGAGGTTTTCCTCCTCTAGTTGGTTTTCGATAATTTCATCTAATGCAGGTGGTTCCGTACCATCTTCATAAACTGTCACCGTTATTTCTGGCACTACATCAGGAGCAAACCGAATTTTTACTCGATGGTGGCCTTGTTCTCTTATGGGGTTTGCAAGATTAATAGAACGACGATCAATTTCCTGTCCTACTATTGCACTGACTGCTTCAGCAATTTCAAGTGAGTTAACACTTCCATAAAGTCTTCCTGCTGGCCCAACTTTAACAGGCATAAGTATTTGTTCTGACATTTTCCCTGCTACATGGCCCATCTCTTCATTCAGTATTGCGATCCGCTCTAGCTCTTGCTCACGTCTAGCACCTGCTACTAACACTTCTTGAGTTGTTGCAACTACAGCTAGGTTTTGAGGTAAAAGATAATTTCGTGCATACCCATTCTTAACATCTCGTATATCACCCGCGATACCAAGTTTTTCCACCTCTTTTATTAAAACTATCTTCATGAGTTTCTTCGCCTCCTAAAACAAATTACAGAACAATAAGGATACATGATTATAGAAGCTATGTTATCTTTTTGCCATATTTAAACCAAGAAAGCGCAATTTACTCTAGCTCAGACCGAAAAATACAAAGTGAAACTAGTTTGCTAGATCCCAGGAAGTGCGCAAATCAGCTAAGCCTAATTCAATAGTTTCTCCAAAATTAAGCTTCTCTCCCCCGACCAATCCTAAGAAATTTACTGGGACTTTCTTGTCCTTCGCAAGTTTTTCGAACTGAGGATTTGATTTTTCATTGACTGAAACAATTATTCTAGCGGGAGCTTCCCCAAATAAACTAGAATCAACCGACTCAATATTTTGGCCTAATAAATCAATGGATGCTCCCACATTACCTATTAAACAAGATTCAGCTACTGCTACCGCAAGCCCACCCTCCGAGATATCGTGAGCAGAACTTAACAATTTATTTCGAATAGATTCTCGAACAAAAGATTGCACAAGAATCTCTGACTCAAAATCTGTCTTTGGCACTCCCCCTAATTTATTATGTATAACATTCATATATGTAGAAGCACCAAGTGACTCGATCGGCAAATTTAAGGAACTTGACCCTATAAGATAGATTTTATCTCCAGAATCCTGAAATCCTGCGCCCATACTCTGGTCAACATTCTCTAAAACTCCCACCATCCCTACAGTTGGAGTTGGGAATATAGGTCCATCTGACGATTCATTATATAGACTTACATTTCCACTAATAACAGGAAGACCTAACGCACGAGCAGCATCTCCCATTCCCAATACAGCCTGCTTCAATTGATAGGCAATATGTGGTCGCTCAGGGTTGCCAAAATTTAGACAATCTGTAATTGCAAGAGGAGTAGCTCCAACACAGGATAGATTGCGTGCGCCTTCCATCACAGCCATGGCAGCTCCAACATACGGATCTAGAAAACAAGCTAATGGATTTACATCAACTGTTAAAGCAATACCTTTAGTTGTTCCTTTTATACGGAGCACTGCTGCATCGCCAGAACCCGGGGCAAGTACTGTATTGTTCCCAACTTGATGATCAAATTGTCTATACACTGATTCTTTACTTGCTATGTTCCCATTACTGAGCATTTGGATTAAAATTTCATTAAAATCTTGGGGAAAAAGAATGTTGGAAAAATCAAGATCCCTAATTGAGCTCATAGCGGGATCTTCTTCCCCAGAAATCGTATATACAGGAGCATTAACTAAAGCGCTGACCGGCATTTCCCCGACGATAACCCCTGATTCTTTAATAGTAGCTGTATCTCCCTTCACAACTTTACCAATCTGTACGCAAGATAATTCCCATTTTTGGAAAACCTCGGCAACTTCTTGAACCTGATCAGGAGTAACAATAATTAACATACGCTCTTGAGATTCTGAAAGCATAATTTCATAAGGTGTCATACCTGTTTCTCTCGGTGGAACAAGAGAGATATCTATCTCAACACCACTCTCAGAACTCGCTGCACATTCTATTACAGCACTTGTAAGTCCCCCAGCACCAAGATCCTGCATGCCAATAAGATTTCCTTTTCCTGTAATTTCTAAGCAAGCCTCAAGAAGAATTTTTTCCAAAAATGGATTACCGACCTGAACAGCTGTCCGCCTTTCTTCAGATTCTTCAGTTAAATCAACGGAAGCAAACGTGGCTCCATGAATACCATCTCTACCAGTATCTGCACCTACTAATAGGATTATGTTCCCATCGCCTCCTGTCTTTGCTCTAACTAATTCATCTTCCCTTGCTATACCCACACACATGGCATTCACTAGAGGATTTCCTGAATATGGTTTTGCAAAGGTAACTTGTCCTCCAATATCAGGTATACCAATACAATTACCATACCCTCCTATTCCTGAAACGACCCCATTAAATAAGAAACGATTACGATTTGAAGATTCAAGCGGCCCAAAAAAAAGTGCATTCAATAAAGCAATCGGTCTCGCACCCATACTAAATATATCTCGTATTATTCCACCTACACCAGTAGCAGCCCCCTCATAGGGTTCTATAGCAGAAGGATGATTATGGGACTCTATTTTCATTACAACTACGAGTCCATCTCCAATAGAAACTGCTCCTGCATTCTCTTCACCGGGGCCAATAATTACATTCTCTGAATTATTAGGCAAGGTTTTCAATAAATTCTTAGAATGTTTATATCCACAATGTTCGCTCCATAAAATACCAAACATTCCCAGTTCAAGATTATTAGGCTTTCGCCCCAATTTCTGAATAATTAATTGATACTCGTCTTGAGAAAGCGAAAGCTCTGCAAGGGTATCAGGTGAAACCATCATGAAATCCATCCAATATAAATTATGTATCTTTGTTAATAATCTTTATAGTACCTGAATTTTTACAAGGATTTATATAAATTTGCTTAAACTCTTAAATTAAAAAAAGTATAACATCAGGTTTTGACAGGAATTTATAGTAACCACCTAAAATCCAATATATAATAACTTCAATACAACATCTGGCGATAAATTTAACTAGCCTATATGATTTTTTATATTTAGAAAGGAAACTAATGAAACTATCTTTAGAGGGTAAGGTTGCCATAGTGACTGGATCAAGCAGAGGTTTAGGTAAAGCTACAGCTTATGGCTTAGCAAAATCTGGAGCTAAAGTAGTAGTCGCTAGTAGAACTGAAGAAACAGGCGGAAAACTACCCGGAACAATCCATGAAACGGTAGATGGAATTCATGCACTTGGAGGAGATGCAATCGCTATTGCAACAGATGTTTCTAAACCAGAATCCATTGATAATTTAATCACCAAAACACTAGAACATTTCTCTAAAATAGATATCGTTGTCCATAATGCAGCTGCAATTTCTCAAGGACGAGTAATCGACACAAAAATGAGCCGATGGGACCTTGTTTGGAATATTAATCTACGTGCAACAGCAGCGCTAATAATTGGATCCTACCCTTCAATGAAAAAAACGGGGGGAGGATCAATAGTTATCGTTACTCAAAGGGTTAAAAAAAGAGAAAATGGCAGTCCCGGTTTTAGCCCAATATATAGACTTTCAAAAAGCGCATCTGCAGATTTAATTGAAATAATGGCAAGTGAAGTAATCAACGAAAATATTAAAATAAATGCCATATGGCCGAAAACTGGGAGAAACACTTTTGGAAGTTCACTTGCACGGTCCAGAGATGGAAGAGCAGGTGATCCAACATTATCTCCAGTACTATTCGCAGATGCTGTTGTAGAGCTTGTTTCTCAAGGCTCCACAGGGAAAACGGGATTGGTATTAACTGACGAAGATATTTTAAATGACTCCGGCATTACAGATTTCTCTAAATACGCTCTAAAAACTGAGGAGCCCGAATTTTAAGCAATCTCTGCTTCAGGTTTCTCCCAATCTTTTGCTAAATCAATTAACTCATTGAGACGATAGCCCCCTCGCTCACTATCTATATTAGGAATAATGAGTGTACTAATCTCTCGACTATATCCACTGATTACAAGATTAGATATTTTATCCATATATTCGTATTTCTTCTCATTTTCGCCGGCCCTAATTATCTTAATTGTCGGCTCAGAAGCACAAATTACTGCAGCTTCAAATAAATACTCATGGATCCAATAGTTTTGTTCAATAATATCTGCTTCTTGTTTATGGCCACAGGAAGCACATTCGAACTGTACTCTGTCCCATTCATCTATATATGTCGATATCCCATCTAATTTAAAACACTGGCGACAAGACGCTCCAACAAAACCGATCGGGTCAACTAAAATCTCTTGTTCGTGAAAAATAGTTCTTGCTAATTCTATCAATTCATCTGGCTTTTTAAGTGCAAATCGAATAAAAGATTTAAATTGAGAATTCTCTTTGATCAACGCAGCAGCTGAGAGAAGCTCAATATCAAATGGATTGGCTCCATCAAGAAGATTATCTAAGTCTTCTTTGAAGATCTCTACCCAATGCTCTACTCGGTTATTATGACAAGCTTCAGGATCAGGTTGATTATTATAGGTACGCCCCTCTAGTTTTATATTAAATGAATTTGCCTCAGTTAATTCATACTCATCCGTCATCCAATCTGGGATAACGAAAATACATTTAACTCGCAAGCTATCGTCACGCTCTGCTAACTCTGCGCTTAGCATTGAAGGGAAGATCAAAAATTTTGCCCAATCTCCCATAGCCATCTTCGCCATAGGTAAAACCCCAGAATAGATGACGGGGCTCTCTTCCAAGCCTAAAGCCAACTCTTTTAGTCCAGGAGCATATAAATACTGACTACTCACTCTACACTCTCCTTTTTAAATAAAAATAATAATCCGTGGTCACTCTATCGTAAAACACATATTTTACGACTGTTGAACTACTGGTCAATTAAGATCTTTCACTTTCACTGGCTATTCGACTCTCCAGCCTTAATAGATCATTATCAGACAAATTGAAATATTTTGCTTCCGGATGGTGGAAAACGAGAGCACTTACCGAAGCTTCTGGATCCATCATAAACTCTTCAGTTAACTGAACCTGAATATTCTTTTCAGGTTCTAACAGTTTCCAAAGAGTCGCCTGATCCTCTAACCTGGGGCAAGCCGGATAACCAAAAGAAAACCTTTTCCCATGATATTGAGTTTTAAAAAGCTCGTCCATAGCTATGCCTTCTCTATCAGTAATAGACCACATAGCCCTCATTTTTTGATGCAAAAGTTCAGCAAAAGCTTCCGCACTCTCGAGGGCTAAAGATTGTAATATATGTGAATTCAAATAATCCCCGTTTTCATTCCATTCATTTGCTAAGGATCTAACTCCAGGTCCTATATTCGTAACAAATGCTCCAATATAATCAACTCTTTTGGATTCTTCTGAACTTACATAATCAGTTAAACACCGCTTATCGCTTGCTTCTTGTCTCCCAAATTTAAACCTCGCTAATTCAGTATTGAAATCATTTTGCATTAGAAGTAAATCATCTCCTTCAGATCTGGCTGGAAAAAACTTATAAACTGCCTTGGCATTTATATCATCTCTTTGGAGCATTATATTTTGTACTGCATTCACTTTTTCATAAAGCTCAATAGCTTTCGGATCTTTTTTATCTAGTAAATCTAAGAACCGACCTCTAAATCCTAAATGTCTAACATAGAGCATTGTAGGATTTATATAAGAAAAGATCTCTTCTAACTCATAATTAATAATATTGTGCGTTGTTAAATCTGGTGGTGTAGGAATCTCATCCACTTGCTTTAAAGGGGTAGCTGAGCTTACATTATTACTAGTAGATTCTGTGAGTTTTTTCTTTCTTTCTGAATCTAAAAGCCTATCTGCTTCTTCTATTAATTCTTGAGTTACTCTTTCTTTGTTCTCATCATTATTGATAGAGTTCGCAAGTCTAAGCCCCGTCATGGCATCAGGTGCATATAGAGTCATACCATCGTAATTTGGTGCAATACGAAGTCTAGTGAATCTATTACTCAATGCTGCACCCCCCACTAAAATAGGTACATCAATCCCTGACTGCTTTAAATCTTTAACCGTATTAACCATCATTTGAGCTGATTTCACTAAAAGGCCAGACAAGCCAATCATATCTGGTTTATTTTCATTAAATGCTTTCACGATTTCTTGGGGGGGTACCTTAATACCTAAATTGATAACACGATAACCATTATTAGAAAAAATAATATCTACTAAATTCTTACCAATATCATGAACATCTCCTTTAACCGTTGCTAGTAGCATACTCCCTTTAACATGGGAATCTCCCAATTCCATAAAGTCTTCTAAATAAGAGACAGCTGCTTTCATCACTTCAGCGGATCCTAAAACTTCAGCTACAATAAGTTCATTACTGGCGAAAAGCCTTCCTACTTCATCCATCCCTTTCATCAATGGACCATTGATTATCTCTAGAGCTTTCCGTTTCTCTAGAGCTTTCCGTAAATCATCAATTAATCCCTCTTTTGTTCCTTCTATAACACATGAAGCAATACGCTCATCCAATGAAAGTTTCTTCCCTTTATTAGCAACAACCTTCACTTTTCTTTCCCGAAAATGATCAGCAAAAGCAGCTATAGGGTCAGCTCCTCTCCACCAAATAAGATCCTCGGCCAATTTACGCTCCTCCAAAGATATAGAAGCATACCGTTCTGAACTTTGCGTATTTACAATTGCACTATCTAACCCTGCCTTTACACAGTGGTAAAGCATAACTGCATTCAATACCTCGCGGCCCGATGCGGGGAGTCCAAAAGAAACATTTGATATTCCTAATACAGTTTTTGTTAAAGGTAATTCCTTTTTGATCATTCTTATCGCCTCTATTGTCTCAACAGCAGAGCCTATATAATTTTTATCACCGGTTCCAACTGGAAAAACTAAAGGATCGAAAATAATATCCTCAGGTGGAATTCCATACTTCTGAGTCAATAAATTATAAGAGCGTATGGCTATTTCTAATTTGCGTTCCTTTGTAATTGCCTGAGCTTGATCTACATCATCGTCAATACAGCCAACTACGAGTGCAGCTCCAAACCGTTTTGCAAGAGGTACAACCTCTGCAAATCTTTCTTCACCATCCTCCAAATTTATCGAATTTATTAGTGATTTACCTGGGGTTCTCTTTAATGCTTCTTCTATAACGTTAGAATCCGTAGAATCAATGACTAGAGGTGCTTTGGTCTTGCGAGTCAATGCGTCTAAAAAAGTAATCATGTCATCCATTTCTTCGCGATCTGGATCCTGAAGGCAAATATCTAAAAGATGAGCCCCGCCTCTAACCTGTTGCCGCCCAACTTCTGATGCTTCTTCAATCTTATCTTCGGCTATTAATCTTTTGAATCTACGACTGCCTAACACGTTAGTACGTTCACCAATTAATATTGGCCGGGAATCATCGTTTATCACCACTGTCTCTAAGCCCGAAATTTTTGATTCTGTTTGATAAACAATGGTTCGTGGCTTATTTGCAGTTGCGATTGAACACATCTGATCAATATGCCTTACTGAAGTACCACAACATCCTCCAATAATATTGATCCACCCTTCACTAATAAATGAAGAAAGTATTTGTGCCATTTTTTCAGGGGTTTCATGATAATTACCATCTTCGTCAGGCAATCCAGCGTTAGGAATAACTGCTACAGGAAATCTAGATATAGCTGCCAGAGTTCTAACATGATCACGCATGAACTCTGGGCCAGTGGCACAATTAAAGCCCACCCAAAGTAAATCCCTATGTGCAATAGACGTATAGAAAGATTCGATATCCTGACCACCAAGCATGGTGCCCATTGTCTCTATAGTACATTGTATTGATACGGGTATTTCGATACCCGTATCAATAAAAGCTCTATCTATACCCTCAATACCTGCCTTCACATTCAAAGTATCTTGGGATGTTTCTAAAAGCAGAACATCGACTCCTCCCGTAATTAATCCTCTTGCCTGCACTCGATAATTTTCGGCAAGATCATCCCAGCTAATTCCCCCAGTTACCGAGATTGCTTTTGTAGTTGGCCCCATAGAGCCAATTACGAACCGCGGTCGGTCCTCTGTGCTATATTCATCAGCAACAATACGAGCATTTTGAGCAGATAATCTACTTATCTCTTCAGCTTTATCTTCAAGCGAATACTCAGCTAAAACCAATGGGGTACTACCAAAGCTATTTGTTTCAACCATATCTGCCCCAGATTCGAAAAATTTCTTATGAATATCCTGTAATATATGTGGGCGCGTAATATTAAGATATTCGTTACAACCTTCATAAATCTCTCCACCAAAATCATCAGCAGAAAGTTCTAATTCTTGTAATGTTGTACCCATAGCACCATCTAAAACAAGAATTTTTTGTTCTATCAATTCTCTTAGACGGCTTATTCTTTCATTTCGTTCCATGTATCATCATCTTTCAATTAACCATTTATGTATTCTATCTAAATTATATAGAACTTTATAGTAATACCTGATTGTTGAATTTTTTTCCACATCAATATATTTTAAACTTATCCGATATAAAGCAATACACACGGCCACCATACTGCTAGTGTTTCTTATTTAATCTGGGCGCCCCGACCACTAATAGATTAAACTACTAAATAATAAACATATGGAGGTAATCATGAATACTCAAAATTCCACTTCTAATGCTGTGCTATTTGAAAAGAAAAACAACATAGCGTATGTAACAATCAACCGCCCTGAAGCTCTAAATGCGCTAAATAGTTCTGTAAACGAAGGCTTATATAACGCCTGGTTAGAAATTAAAAATGATCCTGAAATACTAGTTGCCATTCTAACTGGAGCTGGCGGTAAGGCTTTTTCCGCAGGAGCTGATCTAAAACAAGTTAACGAAAGACAATCTGATGGTAAAGCTGCCTTTGATGAAAACAGTGCGTTCTCTCAATATATCCCTGATTTAGAAGTGTGGAAACCAATAATAGCCGCTATAGACGGATTTTGTGTAGCCGGAGGATTAGAATTAGCAATGCAATGTGACATAAGAATTGCTAGCAAAAAATCCCAGTTCGGCCTACCGGAGCCAAGATGGAGCTTAATGCCAGCTTATGGCCTACACCATCTTACCCGAATGATGCCTCTGGGAGATGCACTAAAAATAATGTTGACAGGAGAAAGAATCTCGTCAGAAGACGCGCTTCGATCAGGCTTAATACAAGAGGTGGTCGAAGATAGAGAAGAGGTTATGGCAGCATGCTTAAGGATTGCTGAACAAATTAAAAGCTGCGCTCCTTTAGCCGTCCAAGCGATTAAAGAGATCGCCTATACGGGCAAAAGTATGTCTCCTGAAAATTCTCACCGATTTTCTAAGGAATTATCTGCAAAAGTCTCGGCAAGCGAGGACGCTCAAGAAGGCCCGTTAGCTTTCACGGAGCGGCGATCTCCACAATGGAAAATGAGATAACCATGGCTATTGATCAGAAGCCCGATACCTCTACTTCCATACTGGACGGTTATAGCGTTATAGATTTAACTAGCCACCTGTCGCAAATGTGCGCAAGGACTTTAGGTGATCTAGGCGCAGATGTGATAAAGGTAGAGCCTTCAGGGGGCGACCCCTCAAGATCGATTGGCCCTTTTGCTGAAGATATTGCTGGCCCTGAACAGAGCTTATCATTTATCAATGCAAATAGGAGTAAGAGAAGTATCGTTTTAGACTTCACATCGTCGGATGAAGATCTTAGTGTCTTGCTCGACTTAATTCAGCAAGCCGATATTCTAGTCGAAGATTTTCAGCCAGAGTTTCTGAAAACTTTAGGTTTAGATTATGAAAAACTACACGATCTTAACCCAAATCTAATATATATATCAATTACTCCCTTCGGGCAGTCTGGCCCGAAAGCAAGTTGGTTAGGTGGCGAACTAATAGCAGCAGCCTCCGGAGGAATAATGTATGCGAACGGAGATGATAATGCTGCTCCCTGCATGGCCCCATTCGAGCTCTTATCTCAATTTGCCTCAATTCATGGAGCGTTTGGGGCGCTTTTAGCTATACGAGCAAGAAATATTCTTGGAGGTAATGGGCAACACATAGACGTATCAAGGCAAGAAGTTGTCCTATGGCTTCAAAATAGCTATATATCAAGATATCAATATCTCGATGTTATATCTAGAAGAGAAGGTTCTCTCACCGCTTATGGCGCAGTCAACACTTATAAGACAGCTGACGATGGATACGTAAATATCTCTGTTTACTCAGATGAACATTTTGGTAGACTTGCACGAAATGTTCTTCATCACCCCATCCTGTCTGACCCTCTTTGGCAACAACGACAAGTCCGTACTGAAAATAGAGAAATGATAGATTCTTTCGTCCAGGAATACGCTATACAGGTTGAAAGAGACACGCTTGTAGAGACAGGTCAAAAAGGTGGTATACCAATAGTTCCTCTTTTGAAAATGGAAGAGTTTCTTCAGCACCCTCACGTAGAAGAAAGAGGTTTCATAATAGAAGAAAATCACCCGGAAATTGGAACATTCAAAAGGCCAGGTGCGCCTGTAATATTTGAAAAGTCAAAATGGCGAGGATCACGACCGGCACCTACCATAGGCCAACACAGTCAAGAAATAAAGGACGAACTCAAGCAAAAAATGCTGGCCAAAAAAGAACAACCTTCATCTAAAAATAACCCTTCTAAAACAGAATTAGAGTCCCCTCTAACGGGTATAAGAGTGATCGATCTAACACGAGCGCATGCAGGGTTTATTGGTGCAATGTATTTAGGTTTTTTTGGTGCTGAAGTAATCAAAGTAGAGTCCGACGGTTTGGAAGATCCAAGAACTATGGGGACTAATTATACGGATATGAACAGAAATAAACTGAGCGCCACTATTGACGTACGAACCAAAGAAGGAAAAGATGTTTTCTTCCAGCTTGTAAGGGAGAGTGATGTAGTTATCGAACATTTTAGACCAGGAGTTATGGAGAAACTAGGTATTAGTTACACTGAGTTAAAAAAGCATAACAAAAACATAATAATGCTCTCAATGCCTGGTATGGGATCTTCTGGCCCGATTCATGAATACCGATCCTATGGCCAACAGGTAATGGGAATGACAGGGCTGACTCATCTCTGGGGTGCAGAAAGTAGCCCTCTGTCCACGCGAGTCAAAATGCCGTTCCCCGATTACGTTGCCGCAATCCTGGGAGCTCTCTCAGTCGTAGGTGCATTAGAATACCGAGACCGTACTGGGGATGGTCAGTTTATTGAAATAGCCCAACTAGAAGGGATGGCCCACTTTCTGGGTGTTGGAATAATGGACTCGACCCTTAACAAACGGTCTCAGAAACCCGTTGGCAATCAATCCAATTATTCAGCTCCGCATGATGTTTATGCTTGCATTGGATACGACGCATGGTGTGCGATATCAGTACAAAATGAAAAACAATGGGACAATCTTAAAACGATAATGGGATCACCAAATTGGGCCGACCAAACAGAATATTCAAGCATCGATAATAGGGTAACTAATAAAACAACCCTAGATGAACACTTAAACGAATGGACAAGCCAACTTACAGCGACCACAGCAGCACGAATTCTCCAGAAAGGTGGCGTCCCGGCAAGCGCAGTAATGACAGCAGAAGATCTTTATCATGACGTACATTTACGAGCAAGAAGTGAAGGTATCGTTCAAATAAATCACCCGGGATTTGGAATTACAGAACATCAAGGACTAAACGTCCACCTGTCAGAAACTCCCGGTACATCCACTATACCTGCACCCGCCAAAGGGGAGCACAATGAATATATTTTTGAAAAAGTACTAGGCCTTACAAAAAAAACCATAGCAGGATTAAAAAAGAAAGGGGCTCTCAGCTAGTATACATATTATAATAATATGATTCCTCTTTTCGAAATATATTAAGCACGTAATAATTAGAAAGATGATTCATAGATGGATGGTTACATTCAGTGTTACTAGAGCTTCTTATTCTCAAATAAAGGATGGTCAATTGGATATCGATGTACCCTGAATAATCCATTATTTAACTCCCTTAATTGATTCGGAATAAAATACGGATTAGTGTATTCCCACAATATACTTCCAGCCCCATCAATTTCAAATGCCTTACCTTCAGATCCTTGGCAAATCAGTAAATTACCGTTCGGGAGCTGATCAACAGAACCTGCATGTACAGCAAAAAAGGGATTACCAGGCTCTCCTTTATATTCACTCAATATTTTCTTATGAGCTATATCTATAGTAATTATTCGGGCTCCATTTCCTTCATGCGGTCGATTATCAAGTAGCATGATTTTCCCATGCTCCATTTCTGTAGGGTGATGTTGATGTTCGAGTTCTCCATAACCCCATTCCCATAAAATAGATCCGTCCGCTCGGCTAACTATTACCAATGTATTAGTATTGCGAAAGCTAAGAAGAATATTTCCATCACTCATGAGCTGTATGGAATTTGCATGCGTCCATTCTATTCGGTTTTCTAAGGGACAAATTCTATGATACTCAAAATCTAAATACTCCCATGATTTCCATTCCCAAACGATATCACCATATTGATTAATTTCAAGAATCTTGTCTCCAAGCATGAGCATTTGATCATCTAATTGTGGCACGCCACCTTGAATATTATATGTAACTTGATTAGGAATAGGTTCCCATGCCAAAAGCAATGTATTCCCATTATCAAGGCGTTCAAAGTCATGGTGTATAGAACTATTATGGTATTGCCAAACAATATTACCCTCCCAATCAAGCTCAACAAGAGAGCCGCTTGACCCGGCTATTGGGACAACAGAATCTAAAATTCTCCTAGGTGCTCTGGTTCGGCTTAATAGATTCCCGTTATCTAAAAGAATCGCATGTTTAAATCCGCCTTCAAAGTGCCATTTATGGGAAACTCTTTTATCCATATTTATTAAATACGCATACTCATCTGAATGATCTCCACTAACACTATTTATAGGCCCATTCGGTACAATTAAAGTGTATCCATCGTATGTTTTTTGTAACCGGTTAATGATCATCACAAACTTTCTGCAATTCTATTCAGTATTATCTATAATTATAAAAATGCATTTATCACATTGTTAAAAGTAATTTAAAAACCTACTCTAAACAATATATTGAAGGGATATTCTACAATGACAGGTATATTAAAGGGAATCAAAGTTCTGGAAATTGCTAACTGGGTAGCAGCTCCGTCTGCTTGCTCTATGCTAGCCGATTTAGGAGCGGAAGTAGTAAAAATTGAACATCCAGAAACTGGAGATCCTGTTAGAAGCATTGAAGTCACACCCGACGGTATTATCACAAAATACACCGATGATGAAAATACTTCATTCGAACAATTAAATAGAGGAAAGAAAAGTATTGGAATTAATTTAGCACATAAATCAGGTCAACTTATCGTACAGAAATTGGCTGCAGAGGTTGATATTCTAGTAACTAATTTAGTTCCTGAAAGACAAGGCAAATATAAATTAAGATACGAAGACGTTCAAGAAACAAACCCAAAATTGATCTACGTTACCTTGACAGGGTACGGTGTAAAAGGCGAAGAAAAAGACCGGTTGGGATTTGACTATGCAGCTTTCTGGGCGCGATCAGGTATTATGAGTTCCATAGGGAATTCTGTCGGCCCGCCCGCACAACAACGCCCAGGAATGGGTGATCAAGTAACTTCTCTTTCATTAACAACAGCGATTGGATTAGCCCTTTTTGACCGAGAGAAAACCGGCAAGGGGCAAAAAATAGAATGCTCCCTCCTGCAAACAGGGTTATGGGTGCTCGGCCTTGATTTTGCAGCTGCCAAAAAACATAAAGCACCTGTAAAAAGGCATTCTCATAATACTGCAAACAACCCTCTTTCTAACTATTACAAAACGAAAAACGAAAAGTGGATCCAATTAGTCATGTTCGATTCAGATAGGTTCTGGCCTGGGTTTTGTAAAGCAATGGATATACAAAATTTAGGTGAACCTTCAAATCACCACACGGCCAGTGGAAGGAAAGAAAACAGTGAAGCTCTGATAAAAGATCTTCAAGAAAAATTTGCTTCTCAGCCGATAGAATTCTGGGGGGATCGCTTAGATCAAGAAAATTGTATATGGGCTCCTATTCAAACATTAGATGAAGTTATTGTTGATCCTCAGATTGAAGCAAATGAATATACTTCAATTATAAAAGACTCACACGAAAACTCTGTAGAAGTATTAAATATTCCGATAAAATTTAATGGTGCGAGTATCAACCCACTAATAGGTGCTCCTGTTCTTGGCCAAGATACAGAAACAAAACTCTTAGAAATTGGCTTCTCTTGGGAAGATATTAGTAAATTTAAAGACCAAGGTGCGATCATTTAATATACTCTATGAATTGAATATAAAAATATTATTATGGGGAGGCACAATGACAACATCCGATGAAAGATATGAGCGAGGGCGCGCACGGATCAGAGAAATTTTCGGAGAGTATACTGATACCATACGAGGAGGATTTGAAGATGTGGCTCCGGCTTTTTTCAGATACGCTGACGAGTATGTTTTTGGTGAGTTATGGTCAAGACCAGGGCTTACTTTAAAAGAAAGAACATTGATTACGATAGGGTCGTTGGCCGCATTAGGTATCGAATACACCCTTGGGCTTCACATAAAAGGTGCCTTGACTCAAGGAATTACAGAAGAGGAAATAATCGAAACAATTATGCAAGTAGCTCCATATGGTGGTCATCCTAGAGCTATAGCGGGATTTAAGGTGGCTAAAGAATGTTTTGCTGATTGGGCAGAAAGAAAGAAAGAATAAATATCACCTACTCAAATATTGACCCTACTTATTCGCAGAAATAAATCGAAATCCGATATACTAACTTAAAGATATTCGCCATAAAAGATTGGATATAGACCATGGCTAAAATACCAGGTGTATTAATTGTAGGTGGAGGTGCTGTGGGTCTCATGACCGGACTGAAACTAGCCCAAGAAGGTGTACCTGTCACGATCCTAGAGGCAGAATCTAAGCTGGTTGAAGAATATCGAGCATCAACTTTTCATCCTCCTACTATTGAAATGCTCGATAAAGTAGGTGTTGCTGAAGAACTTGCTGCAAAAGCATTAATTGCAGATAAATTCCAGCTCAGAGATCGTCATTCAGGGCTTATAGCAGAATTTGATTTAGCAGTTCTCAGTAAAGATACTCGTTACCCTTATCGACTCCAAATAGAACAATATGCACTATCACTAATTCTTTATGAACGTCTTTCCATTTTACCTAACGTTCAAATCCTTTTTAATCATTCAGTTATTAATTTAACAAAAAATGATGGCATGATATCAGTCGATGTAAAAACCCCTAAGGGAATCGAAACTATGGAAGCAGCTTATGTGGTTGGGGCTGACGGTGCAAGAAGCATTGTTCGTTCAAAGTCGAGTATATCTTTTGAGGGAATGACTTACCCCGAACGATATTTTGTAACAATGACAACCTTCGATTTTAGAGAAGTAATGCCAGATCTTGCTGCAGTAAATTATGTGTCAGACCCCAAAGAATGGTTTGTTTTATTAAGATCTCCCGGGCTATGGCGCGTGACTTTCCCAACAAATCCAGAAGAAACTATTTATGATACGGACCCTGATCCTGATATCTTGGAATCGATAGCGCAAGAGCTCTACCAAAAAGTCCACCGCACAGGCTCACCTTATCCAATTACTTATAAAAGTATGTATAGGGTTCACCAAAGAATAGCTAGTAATTATAGAAATGGGAATGTTTTTCTAGCAGGAGATGCTGCTCACGTAAATAACCCTCTTGGAGGAATGGGCCTAAATGGAGGATTGCAAGATGCCTTTTTCTTAGGGTCAGCAATAGCAGCTAATTGGAATAAAACCCATGGTCAAAATATTCTCGATCATTATGCAGTGGAGCGACGTAAAATTGCAATTAATTTCATCCAAGCTCAAACAGCTCAAAACGAGGAGAATATGAGGCAACGTGATCCTGTAATCCGTGCCGACAAACAAAGAGAAATGAAAAAAATAGCAGCTGATAAACAACTCTCGCGAGAATATTTACTTAGAACATCAATGATACTAAGTATCAAATCAATGGAAGCGATCCCTGATGAACTTTAACAAAATCTTAGTAAGTTTATACTATGGAAATTCCCAATTATAACAATTTAGATATATTTCTTATTGGATTCTATGTATTATGAAAAATATCTTACACTAATAATAATTTTAACCTGGAGAAAAAATGGAAAAGGAAATTGATACTAATTATAAATCTCGCTTAACTGCAGAACAATACTCTGTAACCCGAGAAAAGGCTACCGAAGCCCCTTTTTCAGGTTTGTATTGGAATGAGAAAGGCACAGGCACTTATGATTGTATCTGTTGTGACGAGCCACTTTTTGATTCCACAACTAAATACAACTCTGGAACAGGTTGGCCAAGTTTCTGGCAACCTATCAACAATGATTCAATAAAAACTGAATCAGATAACACATTAGGTATGGAACGAGTAGAAGTTTTATGTAAAAAATGCGGGGCCCATCTAGGTCATCTCTTTCTAGATGGTCCTGAACCAACAGGAATGAGATACTGCATCAATTCAGCTTCCTTATCCCTCGAAAAAAACTCTGGCGCTTAAGCAAATTAGATATGGCTGTAATATTAAAAGTTCCAACGGCTTTAAGAAGAGTAACCAATGGAGCTGAAACATTAGACATCCCTATTGGGACGGTAAATAACGCAATTAGTATATTAGAAGAAAAATACCCTGGCTTCAAAGATCGAATCCTTGACGAAGCTTCTGGTGATATACATCCTTTTATATCTATTTTCCTAAATGAAAATGATATTCAATACATTGACGGATTAGAAACGGCTATGCTAGAAGGCGATGAACTAATAATAATTCCTGCTATCGCAGGTGGAAATTCATAAAATACAGTAGTCACGGATTGGGAGTGTAAATATGGTTAAAGGGTTACGTATACTCATTTGGATAAGTTTAACTGTTGCAGGATCTCTACTGTTAGTAGCATCTTTACTAAATAAATCAGATGACAAAAATGCTTAAACCAAGATGATTGCTATCATAACAGCACCCGAGCAGACATAAATGGATCAAAGAAATAACCCATTTACTCTCAAGCAAATATCTAATCTTAAGAAACCAAAAATATTCTTTGGTTGGTGGGTCGCTATAGGTGCTGTTGTCTTAAATATATTTCAAGGTGGC
>Ga0302127_10000517_pt1 | contig 21652 bp, 19 predicted proteins | sample CB4_SCM_MG_FD_204452 | JGI IMG/M metagenome (GOLD analysis project Ga0302127, IMG submission 204452) | Marine microbial communities from Western Arctic Ocean, Canada - CB4_SCM | ecosystem: Environmental > Aquatic > Marine > Oceanic | place: Canada: Western Arctic Ocean | collected 2017-09-24
TTGGGACTGGGTATGAACTCATTGGATATACTGTAAATGGAGATGCTGTTGACTGGACCTATGGTGACCAGGGGTTAGTAGCTTTTACACCGGAAGTTGGCTCTTACACTCAAGGGTTTTGGCCACCTGAGAATGATGTTCTACCTCTTTGTGAAGATCAGGTACATCCCAATAAAGTATTTGCCTTTGTAGCAGGCCCCGATTTAGTACTCCAACACTCAAACCTATCACTGGAAGAAGTGAACCCTGGTGATGAATTGGCAATAGAAATGGAAATTAAAAATCGTGGATTGACAGATTTGAATGATGAAATTCAAATTAATTTTTCACCTATGAATGGATGGACAACTCTTAGTAATAATTCTGTTACCTTAAGCGGATTAGATGCCCGGGATTCAGAAGAATTTTCATTCGATGTTCTAGTCTCTGCCGAAACACCAAATGGTACATTCGCCGGTGTTATTTTTTCCGTTGAAAATGAATCTAGTTATCCAAGGCAGGACACGGTTCAGTTTTTAGTGGGACAACCAGAAACATTATTCTTCGACGGATTTGAGAATGGACTTGTAAATTGGTATGTAACAGGTAATTGGGGTTTGACCGATGAAGCTGGAACAGGAAGTAATGCATTGTCGGATAGTCCGAATGGTAATTATGATGAAGCTCAAGAATCTTTTGCAGAATTTGAAATTGATTTAGACCTTTCTTTATATTCTAGTTCTGTAGTGGAGTTCATTGCAAAATGGGAAATTGAATCCAACTATGATTTTGTTCGACTTCAGGCAGATGTAGAAGGAGACGGCTGGGTTAGTTTGCAAGGATTATATACTGAACCGGGCTCAGGTCAACTGGCGCAACCAGCAGGCGAACCTGGCTATGATGGAACACAGGAAGTATGGGTTGAAGAAAGAATTCAATTGGATCAATTAGGAGATGCGATTATTTATGGTTTTCGATTTATACAGACATCTGATAATGCTGTAGAGGAAGATGGATTCATCGTTGATGATTTCTCAATTTTAGGAATACCTGCATTCCAAATTGGAGATTTTAATTTGGATCATTCTGTCGATATTATGGATGTATTTGGCTTGGCTGATCTCATTATATCAGATGAAAATCCCACTGATTTACAACTATTTTTCTGTGATATAAATGAAAGCGGTGACATTGACACCGTCGATATTTTACTTCTAATAAACATCATTCTTAAATTTTAATAAAATGAAAAAAATTCTAATACTTCTATCAATCACTATTGTTTTTGGAGAAAAATTCAATTCAGAATTAATAACTTTTGGGAAACGAGACAATTTTTATCGGGCTTGGATCTATTTTTATGATAAAGCCGGATCTGAAATGTGTCATATTTCCCAAAAGGCAATAGATCGTAGAGCAAAAAGTGATGTGCAATCGAACCATCTTTGGTATGACTTGGAAGTCTCCCAAATCTATATTAATGATATATTAGAATTGGGTATTACTATTGAAAATGAAAGTCGCTGGCTCAATGCTGTATCTGTGATGTGCAAAATATCTGATATCGAAAAAATAGCTAAACTCAAAAGTGTAAAAAAAATTGAACCGGTGATTGGTTATAAAAAAACAAAAATTGAATATGCTGAGGATACTCTCTCCAATTCCCGTGATTTTGATTATGGGAATGCCTTGGCTCAGATTGAGCAGATCAATGTCCACGAATTGCATAATGCAGGCTACACTGGAGACGGTGTTATTATTTTAGTCATGGATACTGGATTTGATCTGACACACAATGCTTTGGCCAATATTAATGTGATTGCCCAATGGGATGTGATTAATAACGACAGCGAAACAGCAAATGAGACATCTGCCGAGACTAGCAATAGTCAGGATCATCATGGCACCGCAGTTTTATCTACCATTGCAGCTTACGCACCGGGAGAATTGATTGGTGTTGCTTTTGATGCGGAATTTCTCCTAGCCAAAACAGAAGATGTAACGCAAGAAGTTCAACAGGAAGAAGATAATTATATTGCAGGTTTAGAATGGGGCGAAGCCAATGGCGCTGATGTGGTTTCTACATCTTTAGGTTATCTAGATTGGTACACTTATGAAGATATGGATGGGAATACGGCAGTTACTACAAATGGGATAGATATTGCTGTTGGGCTTGGGATGGTTTGTGTCACATCTGCTGGGAATGAGGGGAATGATCAAAGTTGGTATTATATTATTGCTCCAGCTGATGCCGATTCAGTGATCGCTGTTGGTGCTGTTCAAGAAAATGGTGTAATTGCGAGTTTCAGCTCTCATGGGCCCACATTTGACGGAAGGATTAAACCAGAAGTTTGTGCCCGGGGGTCTTACACTTGGTGCATCAATTCAAATTCAACCACTACATATTCTCAATTGAGTGGTACATCATTGGCATGTCCGTTGGTTGGGGGTGCAGTTGCTTTAATCATACAGGCGCAGCCAGACTGGAGTGCGATGCAAGTGCGGGAAGCGATCCTGATGACAGCATCACAATCGAGCAATCCTGATAATTCTTATGGATATGGGATAATGAATGCTGCAGATGCCGTAGAATATGAAGCCACAGTTGCAATCGATAGACCAGATGATTTACCAAGTGAATTCCATGTAACAAATGCCTACCCAAATCCTTTTAATCCATCCTTGACAATTGAGGTTTCTGGGGTAGTAGGCGAATACTTAACGTTGGATATATTTTCCTTAACTGGTAAATTTATCACAAATGTTTACACAGGAACAGTATTTCAACCCAATCAAAAAATGATATGGTCTCCTGAAAATATTCCAAATGGAATTTACGTCATCCGTTCTATTCTAAAAGGTCAATCCCAATTTCAAAAGGTAACTTACCTAAAATAATTTCCCCATTAGTAGAGGAATACCTTGCCTCCGTGAAATAATTCCTCGAAATTGTGCCTCTCCTGAGAGATTTCACATTGAAAAGCATAATCAAATTTATCTCACTAAAAGCCATTTTTGTCTTTGGCATTCTTGGGACTATACAGTCTCAAACAATCAAATTGAACGATTTCCCCGTCGATGTTTCTATTTATGATGGTCAGGGATCCTTAATGATTGAATGGTCCTACCCTGATTCGGTCCTGGCAAATCAAATTCGTATTTTCGTTCAGGAATCCGGTCAAACCAATTTTGAATTATTAACAGAGTTGACTCCAGATCACAATAATTATCTCGATCTTGGATGTGATGCGAATGCTAGATATTTTTATAAAATTGAAGTAAAAGATGCCTTTGGAACTATTTTTAAAAGTGATTTTAAAACGCCAGCATTTGGTACTTGCCTGAGCGTTGAAGACTCTATGGTATTTGACCCTACAATTAGGACAACCCAGGATTTGGTAATATCTCAGATCTATAAGCAAGCATTGGATAATGGCTCAAATGACGATTACAGGTCAATTATTGATTTATTAAAGTTGACAAAAAAAAATGAATATAATTGGTTTGAAAATTATCCCCTCGAACACCTTAAAATGGCAGATTATTCTCTTCAAATCATTAATGAAATCATCCAAAACTCAGTATGGATAGATTTAGTTTTAGCGCACGAATCTATTTTCCGTAATCATCTATTAATAAATCCTATGAATTGGCCAAAGGAAATTCAAAATGCTGTTTCTCTGATTAGAGAGCAATGGGATCTCTTATATTCAGACTATTATAAAGCAATTGAAATGTTAGAAACAACTGCACCAATTCGAATCTTAGGCTATAATATTATTGAAGAAAATCAAAAGGAATTGGAACTTTACATTTTTCACCCTAGTCAAATCAGGTCATCTGAAATATTTCTTCTTTCTGGCGATGAATATGTGAACCTAAGTGGATATCACAATGAGAATGAACTATTATTCAAGGTAATTATTCCGGATCATTGGACTACTGTACACCTAATGATGGATGATATTTTTATTCAATCCTGTCCAATTATGTTTAATGAATCGATTTATTTTACTTTGAATGGTGATTTTATTCCAAAAAATGATCATGTTAACATTAAAGTAGGACTAACTGAATCTTCTTTGTGGATTAATGAATTGACTTGGAATCCTTATACGAAAAATCTCCATCTTGAAGTAGCAGGGAACCCAGAATACGAAGACCGATATTCATTTAAATTTGGGGAACAATCGATTTGGGATGTAGAAATATTTTCAGGTTATGAGAATCAATTTCAAGATTCATCCATTATTCTGGAAGAAGAAATTGCATATCCAACATTCATTTCTTTTACGAAAAATCAAGGGGAAGAGTATTCAGTCCTTGAATATATTGTACTAGACACTCTCCCTGTTGCAATCAGTCGGATGCCAGATGGAGGTCCGTGGTATTATACAGAATCAACTACCTTGGGTATTACCAATGAACCCGTTAGGAATTACTTTGAAACAGACTTGCTTCCAGAATTATTTGTACTTTATCAAAATTCCCCCAATCCGTTTAATGGGCAAACAAAAATTACTTTTGACCTTTTAGAAGATGCGACGGTCTCATTGTATATCACGGATGCCACGGGAAGGGTCCATAATAAATTTATGGAGGGTGAATTCATGACTTCAGGAACGTACAATTATAATTGGAATGGGGAAGGAAGATCTACAGGCATTTACTTTTTCACGATTCAGGCACAGGTTGATCAAAGACCTCCGGCAATTTTTAGCCGTAAAATGATCTATCTGAAATAACGGTCTTCTTTTCCGTTTTATTCTCTCAAGAGATTTCTGTATTTTTACTTATATGATGAAACGAAATCCTATCATCTTTTTAATCGCAATCATCCTTTGGGGATCAGGTTGCGCATCACACCCACCCGTTTATCCGCAAATGCCCGTGAAAGGCGAAACCAATATGGGATTCACATTCTCAGTAGAAAATTTGATTCCTGTTATATGGGCTCGACATGGCTTAGGACAATATACCGATCTTGGAGTTCGAGTTGGTATCCCTTTATCCGGAAGCGGTATTGATTTAAATCGAGTCCTTTTTAAAAGAGATCAAAAGTGGGACGTATTTAATATTTCCTATAACCTTGCACCGAATTCCAGTTTTGATTTTACCTATTATAAATTCAAGGGCGCTAAACGGATTACAAAGAAAAATCCTTTCGGAGTAGCGTGGACAGGGTATCGTTGTATGTTTATCCCTAATGGAAGTTATGATAATGGTGCAAATAGAAGCAGTATCCGTTTTGGAATGCTTTATGGACGTAGGCTCAGTACAAAATGGGGATTTGAAGTTGGCTATTTCCATGATTTCAGATCAATGCCATTTTCAAAAGTGATGACATCAAATTGGGACCCATCGGATACAACTGTGGTCAAAGAATATGGCTCTAGTTATAAGAATTATCCACATAAAGCAAAAGGGTGGCCTACTCAGTTTTCTAGATCAACTGGTTTTTCACTCCAATTCTTTATGTATTTGGGCCCAACCAAAAAAAAGAAAAAATAACTTTTAGAATCCATTAGCAAATGACGGATTCATCCTTTCGGTCTGCTGTAATCAATCAAGATATACAAGCCTGTCAAAAATTCTATTCTCAAAATATTTCTGGCGCTGAACTTGTTCAAATTCTAAATGATCTATTATTTTGCAGTGTATCTGTAAAACAATCTACCATAAAAGATCTTCATCCCGTTTGTGTTTTAAACTCAATTAAGAATTTAATTGGAGATGATCGGGAGAATCCTTCAAAACCACTCCTTGAATTTTCACTTGATTATTTATGTAGTTTTGAATTTAGAGATGATGACCAAACACAATTAGATGAAGTGGTTAGGGATGGCATTGGGCTTACAGCATTCCTCGGTGATCTGGAAGATGCTTGCCAGCAAGGGGAATGGGAAGATCTACAAAAATTAACTGCCAAAACATTTATGGCTTCAGACCGATCTCGTGGTACTATGGATGCATTTGCAGAGTTGGCACTACAAGATTGTGAAAAAAGTGCTATTTTTATTTTTCATTTATTGCGTGCTTATCAATTTCAAGAAGTAAAAGAAGATAACTGGGCTTTTACAAAATGCATTTTGGAGTGGATGCGTGTAAAGCCATTGCCAGAACCTCATGACCAAACAGACTCATCTCCAAGTGATGTCCATGATTTGATGATTGAATCCGGTGACCTTTCATTATTAGGTGCCGTTTCAAGATTATGGGAGGGTGATTATGTCAGAACTCGAGGATATCAGAGAGAAATAAGTCATTGGTGTTCTCAAGCATTTTTTACCACGTTGAATATTAAACCAAGCCTAAACCACTGGCTATTAAAAGATAAAAAGATGAAATTTATCCATGAGGCAGAAACCATTGTTAAAAGTCAAATATCCCAATCAGAGAAAGCAAATGCATTGGTAATTTTAGAGGCGGTGAGAAGCCTTTTAAAAACAGCTTCGCCAACACAATTTGGAATTCTTGGCGCAAGATTAGACCAACTCATAAGATGAAGATTGGAAGATACACTTTATACAGTATAGAAACATCCGAATTTGGATTGGACGGCGGTGCCATGTTCGGGATCATTCCAAAACCGCTTTGGGAGAAACAGGCGCCTGCTGATGAAATGAACAGAATCGGAATGGTGACCCGTTCTTTATTATTGGTAAGCGATAGTCGAAAAATCCTAATTGACACGGGTAACGGCACCAAGTGGAACGAAAAATATAAAAAGATTTACAACATTGATACATCTCATTATAACATAGAATCTTCATTGGCGAAGTATGGATTTACTGCCACCGATATTACAGATGTGTTTTGTACTCATCTACATTTTGATCACGTTGGAGGAAACACAAAAATTGAAGATGGGAAGATTGTACCCACATTCCCAAATGCCAAATATTGGGTCTCCCAAGAGAATTGGAATTTGGCAAACCATCCGAGTCAAAAAGATTCTGGTAGTTTTATGGAAATTGATTGGAAAGTTCTAGCTGAAAATGGAATGATAGAAATTGTGGATGGCCACGAATCATTCATTGATGGTATTGAACCATATTTGACATATGGACACACAACAGGGTTGATGCATCCAGTAATCTCCGATGCGAATCGATCAGTATTTTACGGTGCTGACATTTTCCCCATGGTTGCGCATATTCCTGTTCCCTGGGTTATGGCTTATGATATTAATCCGGTGGTCACTGTTCAGGAAAAAGAGAGACTTCTTTCAAAAATAGTTAATGAGAACTGGGTACTTTTTTTTGAACACGACCCGAATATTCAAGCCTGCACTATCCATCAGGATGGGAAACATTTTAATATGAAAAATTCAGTGATTATCAGTGAATAAAGAAGACGAAAAAGAAAAATTATTTCAGGAAGGGATGAAGCAATACAAAGCGATGGATTATTTTGAAGCCCACGAAGCCTGGGAAGATCTTTGGTCTGATTACTATTTGGAAGACCGAAAATTTGTTCAGGGATTGATCCAGCTGGCAGTGAGTTTTGTGCATATCGGAAATGGGAATATGATTGGTGCGAAAAACTTATTAAGAAAATGTAAAGAAAAATTCAATGAATTCACTGGTGTCCACCGGGGAATCCAAATTAAAATATTATTGAATCAAATTGAAATGGTGCGACTCACATATGAAGGATTGAATGATCCGTCAGAATTTGATTGGGATGTCGTCCCTACATTGGAGTAAAAAATGCCGGAAATCCTATTATTTGTTAAAGATTTTGAATTGGGGTCACGCTTGTCTTCTGTCTGTGTAGATAAGGGAAAAAATGTGGAATTTTCTGATGAAAATACCGATCCAGATTCTTTTCCTGAGCTCGTAAAACTTGCAGTGGTAGATATGGATGAAGCCGTTTTTTCTTCAGTAGGGTTAGTTTCAGAATTGAAACGCCGTGGATTGAAGGTCATTGGAACAATGGCACAAATTAATAATCGAGAGCAATCCAAATTACGGGCTGCTGGGTGCGATGTAATTATTCCGCGCTCAAGCCTCATAAAAAATATGCCAAATCTGTTAGACGAATTATTGACTTGAGAGAATCCAAAGTAAAAAAAAAGAAACGAGCAGAAGAAATCGTAACCCGACTTCGAGCTCTATATCCGGATTCAAAATGCTCCCTGAGTTATAAGTCTGCCCATGAACTATTAGTGGCTACAATCTTATCGGCCCAATGCACAGATCATCGCGTAAACATTGTAACGAAAGACCTATTTCAAAAATATAGAACACCAACTGATTTTGCATATTGTTCTGTGATGGATTTGGCAAAAGATATTCACTCTTGTGGGTATCATAATCAAAAAGCAAAAAACATCCAAGGTTCAAGTCTAAAAATAGTTGAGGAACATGATGGAATTGTACCAGGTAACTTAAATGAATTAGTTGCTTTGCCAGGAGTGGGGAGGAAAACAGCTAATTGTGTATTGGGAGAAATTTATAATGTGCCATCTATGGTTATTGATACACATATGATCAGAATAATGGGATTATTCAATTTCACCAGAACAAAAGATGCAAAACAAATTGAATTAGAAATGATGGAAATATTTGATGAAAAAGATTGGGTGAATTTGACACATATGGTTATTGATCACGGAAGAGCAGTTTGCATTGCAAGACGACCTCAATGTGGTGACTGTGTCCTAGTGGATCTATGTCCATCATCTTCTATTTAATTTTAATAGTAACGATCCTACTATTTAACTTTCATATTCTTTGTTCCCGATATAAAATGGCGGTAATTTTGAATTCTAATATTATTTGCAATATACAAATATGTCAAACCCAATTATAACCAAAAAGTATCATTTTTGCGCTTCTCACAAATATGGAAACTCGAATTGGTCGGAAGAAAAAAATTATGAAGTTTTTGGGAAAGATTATAATAATCATGGCCACAATTATATTCTAGAAGTGTCAGTGACTGGGCCCATTGATCCAGATTCAGGATGGCTGGTTGATTTGCAAAAATTAAATGTACTTGTAAGATCTAGAATTGTGGATGTAATGGACCATTCTCAGATCGAAAAAGATATAGACTGGTTCAAGGGGAGACAGCCTTCCTCCGAAAATATTTTGGTTTGGGCATGGAATGAGATTGCCCCAAGGATGGAACAGGGTATACTCCATCGGCTTCGGCTTGTAGAAACTCATTCAATCTTCACGGATTATTACGGCCCTGAACAATAATGAATTTCAAGGATCGGTTTTATTTAATATTGGCGGGGATCTTTATTGCTTCCCTGGTCAGTTGTAATCTGATTTTTCAGAAGTTTTTTACCTGGACACCATTTGGTATTTATACCTTCGAAATATCTGTTGGAATCCTACCATATCCCATAACATTTTTAGCGACAGATCTAATTTCTGAGCTTTACGGTAAAAAAAAAGCAGAACAGGTTGTGATTTCAGGATTGATCGCCAGTGTTTTTGTTATGATTATTATTCTTATTGCAAATGCTGCCCCAAGTACAGTTTGGTCCCCAGTTGATGACGATCTTTTCCAAAAAGTTTTTGGACTTCAAGGTATGGCTGTTGCTGCGTCCATGGTTGCTTATCTCTCTGCTCAGTTTATTGATGTAAGGATTTTTCATTTTTGGAAAAAACTGACCAAAGGAAAACACCTTTGGTTGAGAAATAACGGTTCAACAATTATAAGCCAGTTTGTTGATACTGCAGCTGTCTTAATATTATTATGCTCAGCGGGTGTAATTGAGTGGGATAGATTTTGGCTACTACTAGAAAACGGATTTTTATTTAAGGTCCTGGTGGCATTAATGGATACTCCCATCATCTACGGGATAATCTATGCATTGAAAGGCAAAATTGATATTGCACCGTATGAAGAAGGATTAGACTAATGAAGAATTACGATAAACTGAAGAAAATCACCTTATCATTATTAGAAGAGATTGGAGAAGACCCAACTAGGGAAGGACTACTTAAAACGCCAACACGCGTTGCAAAGGCCTGGGAATTTTTTTCCAAAGGATATAATGAAAATCTGGATGTAGTTATTAATGATGCTGTTTTCCATGAAAATGCAAAGGATATGGTTATTGTCCGGGACATAGAATTTTTCTCACTCTGCGAGCATCATTTACTCCCGTTTTTTGGAAAAGCACACGTTGGATATATTCCAAATGGTAAAGTAATTGGGCTTTCAAAAATCCCACGAATAATTGATATGTTTGCCAGGAGGCTTCAGGTTCAGGAAAGGCTTACGCACCAGATTGCTGAAGCGATTCAGGACGTATTGAATCCCATTGGAGTAGCTGTAGTTATGGAAGGTGTCCACATGTGCATGCAAATGAGAGGTGTAGAAAAACAAAACAGTTTTGCTTCGACAAGTTCCATGCTGGGGCAGTTCAGAAAATCTGCAGAAACAAGAGCAGAGTTTTTAAGCATTATCAGCAAATAAATATTCCAAAAATATCAAGACTTCTTATTATGCTTTCATTTTTAAATCTCAGCATTGAAAAATTAAAAAAGGGCTATGGCAAAATTTGATCTTGCAGTTTTAGGAGGAGGTCCCGGTGGTTACGTGGCGGCAATACGAAGCGCACAATTGGGACTTAAAACCTGTATTATTGATAAAGACAAGCTTGGTGGCATTTGTTTAAATTGGGGGTGTATCCCAACCAAGGCACTTTTGAAAAATGCAGAAGTATATCATACTATAAAACATGCTTACACTTATGGGATAAAAGTTGAGAATGTGTCGGTTGATTTTAAAAAGAATATTCAGCGCAGTCGTGATATATCTAATCGCTTGAGCAAGGGGATCGAATTTTTAATGAAAAAAAATAAGATCACCCATATTACAGGTGTCGGGAAACTCACTTCTAAAACATCCCTTGAAGTGAAGAATAAACAAAAGATAGACACCATTGAAGCGGATAAAATCATACTTGCAACGGGCGCTAGGCCTAGATCATTTCCTGGGATGGAATTTGACGGGAATCGAGTCATTAGTTTCAAAGAAGCCATGGTCCTTGATTCTCCTCCGAAAAAAATGATTATTATCGGGTCCGGTGCAATCGGGAGTGAATTTGCCTATTATTATAATGAATTCGGAACGGAAGTACATATGATCGAAATGTTGGACAGGATTCTTCCAATTGAAGATGCTGATGTTTCTAAAGAAGTGGAAAAAAGTTTTAAAAAATCCAATATCAAAATTTCAACAGGAACAAAAGTTTCTAAAATTGAGAGTTTGAAAACGAAAGTAAAAGTTCATACCGAGAGAAACGGGAAAGAAGAAATATTAGAAGGTGACTTAGCATTATTAGCTGTGGGGGTTACAGGGAATATTGAATACCTTGGACTAGAAGAATTGGGAATTGAAACAAATGGTGGTACCATTACAATTAACGAATTTAATCAAACCAATATTCCGAATATTTATGCAATTGGTGACGTGTCAGGGCCGCCTTGGCTGGCACATGTTGCATCTGCACAGGGACATGTTGCGGCGGATTATATTGGGGGCCATTCACCCAAACCGGTGGATTATTCTAATATTCCCAGCTGCACCTATTGTCAACCGCAAGTTGGCTCATTAGGAATGACAGAAGCCCAGGCGAAGGATGCAGGGTATGATGTGAAGGTTGGCAAATTCTTATTCCAGGCGAGTGGCAAGGCTATGGCAGTTGGGGACACGACCGGATTTGTTAAATTGGTCTTTGACGGAAAATATGGTGAATTACTTGGCGCCCATATTGTGGGTTCTGAAGCTACGGAACTCATTGCTGAATTGGGTGTGGCGAAATCGCTAGAAACTACCTGGGAAGAAATTGCCATGACGATTCATGCTCATCCAACATTATCTGAAGCAATAATGGAAGCTGCACTGGATGCTTTTGGATCGGCAATACACCAATAAACATGATTGAAACGCAAACAGATCAAATCCTTGTTCAAAACATAGGACGAAAATCATACAAGGCTGTTTGGGATCTCCAAAAAGAAATGCAGCAGCAGCGGATTAAAGGCGACATCGAAGATACCTTAATCCTAGTGGAGCATGATCCTGTTTACACTTTAGGAAAAAATGCGAACGAGGATCATTTACTCCAGAGCCGAGATGAATCGGTAGATGTTTTCAATATTGAGCGTGGTGGCGATATTACGTTTCATGGCCCTGGACAGTTGGTGGGTTATCCCATTTTGGATCTGTCCAATTATAAAAAAAGTGTGAGTTGGTACATGCGGACTTTGGAGCAAGTTTTGATTGATACTTTAATTGAATTCAAAATTATTGCACAACGAAATGACGGCTTGACAGGTGTTTGGGTCGGTGACGAAAAAATTGCTGCGTTGGGCGTTCGGATTAGTCGATGGGTGACTATGCACGGTTTTGCCCTGAATGTGAATCCCGATCTTTCATTTTATGATGGCATCATCCCCTGTGGCATATTTGACCATGGCGTTACGTCTATGGAGCAATTATTGGGGGAAACGCAAAATAATGACAATGTCAAAAATATGGTGATTGAAAAATTCAATAAATATTTTATAAAAGGAGAGTGCTAATGGCTCGACTCCATGGATTTACAAAAAAACAGGTTTTAGATATTTATAAGACCATGGTTCTTGCTCGGGAATTGGATACTAAAATGATGATCATGTTGAAGCAAGGTAAAGCATTTTTTCATATGGGTTGTTCTGGTCATGAAGCTTCGCAATTGGCAGCAGCCGTCGCCGTTAGGCGTGGGGTAGATTGGTCTTATCCCTACTATCGTGATGGTGCTTATTGTTTAGGATTGGGGATGACGTCGAAGGCGCAACTGCTTGGATTCCTGGCGCGGGCAGCAGATCCTAATTCAGGTGGTCGTCAAATGCCACAGCATTATAGTGATAGACAATTGAGAATTGTGAGCCAATCGAGTCCAACAGGAACACAATATCTGCAGGCGGTAGGATGCGCTCTGGCTCGCCGAATGGAAAAAACAAAAGACGTTGTTTATGTATCTTCAGGTGAAGGAACCACAAGTCAGGGAGATTTTCACGAGGCATTGAATTGGGCCAGCAATGCAAAAGCACCTGTCATTTTTCATATTCAGGATAATGAGTATGCTATCTCCACTCACAAATCCGAGCAAAGTGCAGGCTCGGTTTTTTCCATGGTTTCGGGTTATAAAAATTTATCACGTTATGAAGTTAACGGGACAAATTTCTTTGAAACCAATTTAGCATTTAAACAAGCAATTGACCGGGCACGCAAAGGGAAAGGCCCTTCTGTTATTGTTTCAAATGTTGTTCGATTATTACCTCACTCCAGTTCAGATGATCAGCGAAAATACCGAACCCCGGAAGAACTGGAAGAAAACAGAAAACGCGACCCTTTAACCATTCTTGAAGATCAATGTATCCAAGAAAAAATGTTCTCTCCCCAAGATTTTGAAAAGATTCGAAACCAAATTTCTAGGCAGGTTGATGAGGAATCAAAATGGGCAGAATCCCAAGAACACCCTGATGTGGATAAAGCATTAGACCACATATACAGTCATAAAGTGTCCATGGATGAGCCAGATTTAAACCCTATGGGGAATAAGGTGGTTATAGTTGATGCAGTGAACCACGCCTTAAAAGAAGAAATGGTTCGGAATGATAAAATGGTAATTTATGGTCAAGATATTGCCGATCCAAAAGGAGGTGTATTCACTGCAACAAAAGGGTTGTCGGACACTTTTGGAAAGGATCGTGTATTTAATTCACCTCTAGCAGAATCGTCCATAGTGGGTACGGCGATTGGCATGGCAGTCACAGGATATAAACCGGTGGTTGAGATTCAATTCGGTGATTATATCTGGACAGCCATGATGCAAATTCAGAATGAATTGATTACTATGCGGTATCGATCCAATAATGAATGGAGTTGCCCAGTTGTCATCCGAATTCCCGTAGGCGGATACATTCATGGCGGACCTTACCATAGCCAATCCATCGATAGTTATTTTTTTCATATGCCAGGGGTCTGGGTGGCATATCCGTCCAATGCCGCTGATGCCAAAGGATTATTAAAAGCGGCATGTCGCATGGATGATCCAGTGATGTTTTTTGAGCATAAAGGTCTTTATCGTCAGGGATATGCATCATCCCCTGAACCAGACGATAATTATATTTTACCCTTTGGGAAAGCAAAGTTGATTCAAGACGGAGACGAATTAACAATCGTTACTTGGGGCGCTATGGTTCAAAAATGCATTGAAGCGATTAAAATAAGCGAAATGGACCAAGGGCAAATTGATTTGATTGATATCCGAACACTTAGCCCAATTGATTGGGATACCATTTATAGTTCCGTTATGAAAACCGGAAAATTATTGATTGTTCATGAAGACACATTAACAGGTGGAGTGGGTGCGGAAATTGCAGCAAAAGTTTCTCAAGATCTATTTGAAGACCTGGATGGCCCTATAAAAAGAGTTGCTGCCAAGAATTGTCATATCCCGTATAGTGCGGTACTTGAAACTGAAATTCTGCCGCAAACAGATCAAATTATTGAAGCGTTAAATAATTTAATGGAGTATTAATGTTATTAGATGTAGTTATGCCAAAGATGGGTGAATCGATCACTGAAGGAACGATTCTTGAATGGCGTAAAAAGGTGGGCGATCTTGTTGAAAAGGATGAATTATTTCTTGAAATTGGAACAGATAAAGTTGATTCGGAAATTCCTAGTTTGGAATCCGGGATTATTGTAGAAATATTGGCTCTGGAAAATGATGTGGTTGATGTTGGAACTGTCATTGCCAGGATCGAAACGGATGAAAGTTTAGTTGATATTTCATCCCCATCAAAAAAACCGATGAAAGCGTCGGAGCCTGAACCTATAAATAAACCGATTAAAGTGGAACAAGCACCATCTACAACAAAGAAAAAAGTTGATTCGGTGGAATCGCAGAATGGCAAGAAATTTTATACACCTGTCGTATTGAAAATAGCATCACAGGAAGGTATCCCATTGAACGAACTGGAACAAATATCAGGTTCAGGACGTGGTGGGCGCGTAACCAAAAAAGATGTATTAAATTACATTGAAAACCATAATATTATACAAACACAGGTAGTAGAGCCAGCTCCACCTTTTTCACCTGCTCCGCTTGCTAATTCATCTGCTCTGCCTGGGCGAACAGAAGAAATGCATCACATGCGAAAAATCATTGCAGATCATATGAAGAAAAGTATTGAAACATCAGCTCATGTATATGTGATGACTGAAGTGGATATGACATCCATTGTGGATTTTGTTAATGAAAATGAAAATGATTTTTTGTCAAGAGAAGGATATAAGCTGACTTACACACCTTTTATGGTTGATGCTGTTGTAAAAGCACTAAAAGATTTCCCTGAAATGAATTCATCCCTTTTGGGAACGTCTGTGAACTATCATAAAAATATTAATATAGGACTCGCGGTTGCTATTGAAAATGGGCTCATGGTTCCAACCATGTTTAATTGTGAAGAAAAGAATTTCTTGGGATTATGTAGGGCTGTGAATGATGTAGCAAATCGAACGAGAAATAAACAAATTTCTACTGATGAATTAACGGGATCTACATTTACAATTACAAATTTTGGTGTATTTGGTGTAACAATCGGAACACCTATCATTAATCAACCCAATGTTGGAATTTTAGGAGTTGGCGCCATTAAGAAACAAGCTGTTGTTGTGGAATCTCCCCAAGGTGATGCTATAGCGATTCGAAGTATGATGATGTTATCTCTTGGGTTTGACCATCGTCTCATTGATGGTGCCGGCGGTGCAAAATTTATAGAACGGATTCGGCATTATTTAGTAACAATGGATTTGAGACAGGTTCTTTAATGCCCATTGATCACGTATTAAAACTCTATTCCGAAACGATTCAGTCTCCTTATCTCCATTATGGGTTTTGGGATCACCCGGAGTCTGTTGATTTAGATAAAGTCACGTTGCAAGAAATAAAAGATGCCCAAAATCGATACATCGAACATTTAGCTTCTTTTATTCCTGAAGATGTTAAATCTATTTTAGATGTAGGATGTGGCATTGGCGGGAACGCAGATTATCTTCAGAAAATGGGGTATTTAGTGGAAACGCTATCTCCGGATGAATTTCAAAAATTAGTTATTGCAGAAAAGTTTGATGATGCGATGATATTTCATCATTGCAAATTTGAAAAATTTAACCCTTTAAAAGAATATGACCTTATTTTAGAGAGTGAAAGTGCCTGTTATATAAATATAGATCATGGATTTGAAAAAGCACGGGAGACACTAAAATCTGATGGATATTTATTAGTTTCAGATTATTTTGTTTATTTTAAAGATGGCACTAAAAATCCCCATTTAAAGTCATCTCATGATAAAGAAAAATATCTTAATAGCGCTAAAGCACATGGATTTGAATTGATTCGAGAATTCGATCAGACTGAAAACACCATGCCAACGTTGGACTATGGTAAATACTTCATTGGTAGGTTTATTAATCCAGCCATAGAATATGGAATATATTCTTCGAAAAAGAATTACCCCAAAACTGCGGCAATAATAGGGAAAATGATTGCACCAAAAATTGAATCAAAATTGAATCAATTGGAATTGATTGACAGTGACCAATTCAGAAAGTATCGCCAGTATATGATTTACTTATTTCAAAAGAAAGATGTCTGAAATAATAAAAAAATCGTTTAAACCTAAAATTCGTCTTCAAATAACGGATGGTTACAAATTTGTAAACGAAGTTGTTCAATCCAATAAACTCAACACCGTTTGTGAAGAAGCACGGTGTCCAAATATTTATGAATGCTGGGATCGACGGACCGCTACAATTATGATTTTGGGTGATATTTGTACACGTGCCTGTGGATTTTGTTCTGTAAAAACGGGGAAACCAATTTATGATGATCCTATGGAGCCGTTTCGCACAGCCATGGCTGTTAAAAAAATGGATTTAAGACATGTAGTTATTACTTCCGTGGATCGAGATGATTTGAAAAATGATTATGGTGCATCCATTTGGGCTGAAACTATTCGCCAGATACATAACCATGTAAAAAAATGTACGGTGGAGGTTCTGACCCCCGATTTTAAAGGTCATGAACCATCTTTGGAGAAGGTCTTTGATGAGGGACCGGAAATATTTGGTCATAATGTGGAGTGTGTTGAGCGTATCAGCAAGCAGGTTCGGAGTCAGGCAGTATGGCATCGAAGTTTGGATGTTTTACGATTATCGGCGAAAAAGGGACTTCGAACAAAAACGGGTATGATGGTTGGATTGGGTGAATCTTTTGATGAAGTGGTAAAAACAATGAACCAAATTTTAGATACTGGTGTAACAATATTTACAATTGGACAATATTTGCAACCATCAAAAAAACATTTACCTGTAGTTAGGTATGTTAAAGAACAGGAATTTAAAGATTATAAACAAATTGGATTGGATTTAGGCTTTGACGTGGTAGAATCGGGTCCTTTAGTGCGAAGTTCATACCATGCAGACGAACAAGCTAGAATTGCAATGGAGATAAAATGAGACCAAAAATAATCATTATATCTTTTACAGTAATAATTGGAACTGTATTGAGTTTTTATATCGTGGGACAGGAGTCCAAAGGTACAAATGAGATTGACTCCCAAGTTGGTCAAAAATCTGAACCTGTGGTCCAAGTTACGAATCGCGGAGAACCAATGGTTACTTTAAAACCAGATTACATACAAATTGGCCGACTTCAGGCGAAAGTGCCAAAAGATTGGGAAAAAGAACAACCATCCAGTTCAATGCGGATTGCCCAATTTAGGTTTCCCGGAAATGATGGTGATGGAGAGTTAGTTATTTTTTCAGGTATAGGTGGCAGTATAGATGCTAATCTTAATCGGTGGTATGGTCAATTTAAGAGCGAGACTGAAAGCTCAGTTTCTGAATCTGCGATACGATCAAATAGCCAAATAAAGGATATGGATGTAACCTTTTCATACGTAGAAGGAACATATCTAAAATCGTCCATGGGTATGGGCGGGACAAAGACAGAAATGCCTAATTATGTGCTATTGGCAGCCATTGTGTCAACGCCTGACGGACCATATTATTTTAAAGGAACCGGTCCAAAATCCACAATGGATTCTCACAAAGTAAATTTTAAAATATTTATTCGTAGTATTATGTCATTATAATAGTGTGCCATTTCAACAGACTATATAGAAATGTGCCGTCGAAACATCAGGAGTACAAAAATGGCACGATCCTTGTACCCAAAATAATAGAATTTTTGTCTAAAGGACAACCATGAACGAAAAATTAACAGAAAAACAAATCGAAAATTTTAATATAGAAGGTGCGGACGAATATCCCGTGATGCCATTGCGTAATACGGTGTTGTTTCCCCAGCAAGTAATCCCAATTTATATCGGTAGGGAAAGAAGTTTAAAACTCATTAACGACTTGGATCCTAAAAAACGATATATCATAGTCGTAGCGCAGGAAGATGGATCCATTGAGGATCCCAAACCTTCAGACCTTTACGCATTCGGCACCCTTGCCCAAGTATTGAAAGTGTTTGATATGCCAGATAATAGTAAATCTGCTATTGTTCAAGGTATTTCAAGAGTAAAAATATTGGATTATACGAAACAAGAACCATATTTATTTGCTGCTGTGGAATCTATGGATGACGAACCAATAACAGATGGTTTGGAAGTGGATGCGTTGGCAGCGAATTTGAGACAGGCATTTGACGAATTGATGAAAGTGGCACCTAATCTTACTGAAGAGCATTCTGGGATGTTGAAAAACATTCAAAAACCCAATCGCCTGACAGATCGTGCTATTTCTGTAATCACGATATCAAACCAAGAAAAGCAGGAAATTTTAGAAGAACTCAATGTGAAAAAACGGATTGAAAAAGCGCTGAATTTGATCTCCCGAGAGATTCAACGAATCAAATTGGGTGAAGAGATCCAATCAGAAGTCCATGATGAGATCACTAAAACCCAACGAGAGTATTATTTGCGTGAGCAAATGAAAGCAATTAAAAAAGAATTGGGAGAAGATGAAGGGTCTGTTGAACTCAAGGAATTAGAAGACAAATTGAAAGCAGTCAAAATGCCGGAAGATGCAGAAAAAGTGGCCATGAAGGAATTGGATCGATTATCGAGAATTCCGACCCAATCACCTGAATATAACGTCTCTAGGACCTATATCGAATGGTTGTCTGAATTACCATGGAGCGAGTCCACCGATGATAGGATCGATTTGAAAGAAGCTAAGAAAATATTAGATGACGACCATTATGGATTGGACAAAGTTAAAGAGCGGATTATCGAGTATTTGGCGGTTCGGAATTTGAAACAAAAAAAAGACCCAGATGGCAGAGTTAGAGGCCCCATTCTTTGTTTTGGTGGCCCTCCCGGTGTGGGAAAAACATCTCTAGGTAAATCAATCGCACGAGCAATGGGCCGTAAATTTGTACGATTATCTCTTGGCGGTGTTAGGGACGAAGCCGAGATCCGGGGTCACCGCAGAACCTATATTGGTGCTTTACCCGGAAGAATCATTCAAAGTATCAAAAAAGCTGGGACAAATAATCCGGTTTTCATGTTGGATGAAATTGATAAACTTGGGGCAGATTTTCGTGGAGATCCATCTTCTGCGTTATTGGAAGTGTTGGACCCTGAACAGAATCATTCCTTCAGTGATCATTATTTGGAGGTAGACTTTGACCTGAGCAATGTCATGTTTATTTCCACTGCAAACTATCAGGATGCCATACCACCTGCTCTTCGAGATAGAATGGAAATTCTGGAGTTTACCGGTTATATTGAAGATGAAAAAGTTCAGATCGCCAAACGGCATATAGTTCCAAAACAAGTTAAAGAAAATGGTCTCACGAAAGAAGATGTTACTTTTGATGCTGGATCTGTACAAGAATTGATCCGCTCATATACTCGTGAAGCAGGTGTTCGAAATCTGGAGCGTGAAATTGCAAATGTTTTGCGAAAAGTAGCCAGAGAATTGGTGGAAGAAGAAACGAAAAAGACAAAGATTACCAAAGTAAAAGTAGGTGAATATCTTGGTGCGCCCCGATTTCATTCCGAACTAGCAGAGCGCACCACCAAACCGGGTGTGGTTACGGGATTGGCATGGACAGCTGCTGGCGGCGATATCCTGTTTATAGAATCAACTAAAATGAAAGGGAAAGGTCAATTGACACTCACTGGGCAACTTGGTGATGTGATGAAGGAATCTGCCACTGCAGGACTAACTTTTGTTCGTTCCCATGCCGAAGAATTTGGACTTGACCCGGATTTCAATGAAAATACGGATATTCATATTCATGTTCCAGCTGGAGCCATCCCGAAAGATGGGCCATCTGCTGGTGTGAGTATGGTTACGTCTCTTGTTTCACTTTTGTCTGGAATACCGGTAAAGAAAAAATTAGCCATGACAGGTGAGATCACCTTACGTGGGAGTGTACTTCCCATTGGAGGTGTAAAGGAGAAAGTTACTGCAGCTCACCGTGCAGGGATTAAAGAAGTGATCTTACCAGATCATAACCGAAAAGATCTGGAGGATGTCCCTAAACACGTGGCAAAAGATTTAACATTTCACTTTGCAAAAGAGATTAATGATGTGCTTAAAGTGGCTATAGCAGATGTTTTAAAAACCGGAAAAAAGTCTAATAAACCCAAATAGTAATATTTAATTTTACAAGCTAAAAGCAAGGGCGATTAGCTCAGTTGGTTAGAGCACTGCGTTTACACCGCAGGTGTCGGGAGTTCGAATCTCTCATCGCCCACTATGCCCTGTAACAAAGGGCCGATTACATGTTTAAAAAGAAATAAAAGGCCATCCGTCAACAGGCGAGTGGCTTTTTTTACGAATATTTATAGAAAATATCCATTACAAATTTTAAACATCACTGGTAGTAGGTTCCAGTTCATTAATCCGTCAACAAATTAAGAAAAACCATTATAGAGAAAAATAAAATGCAAAATTCAAGAATCTCTAAACAAGTTTGTATTTTCCTTAGCTGGGTGTCATTTGCATTTCCCCAAATCGAATTTGATGTGCATTGGACACCTTATGTCACCTATTATTTAAGTATGGTAGACATTAATACAGGTGAATCTAATATGCCCATTTTTTTATCTGAATTGAGTCGCGAATCTGGTGCTCCGGATTCTATTGGTGTGGATATTGAATTTGAAATAATCATTGATTCAGATGCCTTGGGTGTTGATCATGAAACATTAGTTAAAGTTGAAACAACCCAACCTCTTATTCTGTCTGCTCCGATTCATTTATCCAATATGGATTTGAATTTGACAACCGATCAAGTTTTTGATAACCAGGGCAATCCAGTTGCGCTGCACCTTGATATAACTGAACAACTTGATATGGAGCAAGCTGAGCAAATGTTCAGTGCCATTGTTCAAACTGGGCAATTACCTAATGGAGTTTATACGTTTCGGGTTGTAGCAACTTCTGAAAATGGTGAGCAAATCGTCAAGGAAGATGTTTTAAATATTTCTAATCCAGCAACACTTCAACTAGTTTCTCCTGGGGGTATTTTATCTGATACAACCATTAACGAAGTGTACACATCCTATCCCGTTTTACAGTGGGAATCCGACCCATGTAATTATACTGATCCGATGACAGGAGA
>Ga0302127_10000518_pt1 | contig 21645 bp, 22 predicted proteins | sample CB4_SCM_MG_FD_204452 | JGI IMG/M metagenome (GOLD analysis project Ga0302127, IMG submission 204452) | Marine microbial communities from Western Arctic Ocean, Canada - CB4_SCM | ecosystem: Environmental > Aquatic > Marine > Oceanic | place: Canada: Western Arctic Ocean | collected 2017-09-24
GCTCGAAGCTGGCACGGACCTGGGCCAGTGCATCGGCTTCAGTGAGATCGCCGACTGGCACAAGAATGGTGAATTCCTGGCCGGTGTAGCGACACTCGGCAAACCGCAGCGTGCGCACACCAGTGGCGTCGGTGCCGATGGATCGCTCCCACTCGTCTGCCTGGCGCTCAATCTCGCCGTACTCAACAGCCAACTCGTCGCCTGTCATATCGGCCAGACCACGCAAGAGCGTGGCGGTGAAATCTTGTCGCAAATCAGCCAGCAACATGCCGAGCGCCGAGAATGCGCCGGGCATAGCGGGCACGATGACCTTGGGAACCGAGAGATCACGGGCGAGATCGGTTGCATGGAGCGGGCCGGCGCCGCCATAGGCCACCAGTGTGAACTCGCGTGGGTCGCGGCCGCGTTCGAGGCTGACTCGCCGGATTGCGGCTGCCATGTTGAAGTTGGCCAGACGGATGATCCCGAGTGCGGTGGAGGCCACATCGCTGCCAAGTCGATCGGCCAACGTTGAGATCACGCGCTCTGCTCGGCTTTCCTCCAGAACCATCGACCCACCGAGGAAACGCTTGGGGTTGAGCCGACCAAGGACCAGGTTTGCGTCAGTAACCGTGGCTTCGGTACCACCGGTGCCGTAGCAAGCCGGGCCTGGAACCGCGCCGGCACTCTGTGGTCCAACGCTCAAAACACCGACATCGTCGACATTGGCAATGCTGCCGCCCCCGGTCCCGACTTCGACGATGTCGAGGGCAGCCACCTGCACGGCGTAACCGTGTTCGTAGTCGGGCACGTAGTACTGCGACGTGAAGAGGGCCTCGCCGTCCTCGACCAGACAGGCCTTGGCTGTTGTCCCGCCCATGTCGAAGGCGACGGCCCGGTCGATGTCGAGGGTCCGTGCCACTTCGGCGGTGGCCATGACACCAGCGGCCGGTCCGGACTCCACCATCACGATCGGGCGGCGTCGGGCCACATCGGCAGTGGTAACACCGCCGTTGGACTCCATCAGGTAGAGCGTTCCCGCAAACTTGTCGCGGGCCAGGTGCTGCTCGAACTCGTTGATGTAGCGGTCCACGACATTGCCGACGTAGGCGTTGATGGCCACCGTGGACGTGCGCTCGAACTCGCGGAACTCCTTGGACAGTTCGCTCGACTGACAGACGTAGACGCCCGGTAGGTGTTCAGCGAGGAGCTCCCCAACCCGTTGCTCATGGCTGGCGTCAACATAGGAGTGCAGGAAACAGATGGCGACCGACTCGACCTCGAGGTCACGAAGCTCGGCGGCGATATCGAGCACTGCCGCTTCGTCGAGTGGTTGGACCACGGTCCCGTCGGCGCCGAGACGCTCGGGCACCTCGAAACGCCGTTCGCGCGGCACAAGCGGCGGGAGGCGGTTGTAGAGCAGGTTGTATGGCTCGGGCCAGTTTGTGCGGCCAATCTCGAGCACGTCGCGGAAACCGGTGGTGGTAAGCAGCGCCGTCTTTGCACCAGAGTTCGTGAGAATCGTATTGATCACCACGGTGGTGCCGTGACGCAGTACGGCCACACCTTCGAGCGAGTCCGGCACGGCATCGATGGCCTCGCTCAGGCTTCGTACGAGATCGGCCGGATAGGTCGGAGTCTTGGCGTAGTGGATGGCCCCCGTCGACGCGTCCGACGACACGATGTCGGTGAACGATCCGCCGATGTCAATCCCGAGCAGGCTTCTGCTGGTCATCTCGGCCCCGGTCAGCCGCGCTTGTACGGAGACACGGGATTAGTGATTGAACCCAAGCCTTCGATGCTGCTCTCGACGACGTCACCTTCACGCAACCAGCGTTCTGGTGATTGGCCGAAGCCCAACGCCTCGGGGGCGCCGAAGACCACAACATCACCCGCTTCGATGGTTGTCCCAGTGCCGAGTTCGGACAGCATTTCGCCGACCGAAAGGATGGCATCGGAAGTAGACCCTTCGATGACGGTCTCGCTGTTGAGCTGCAGAGACGCCGCGAGGTTGTCGACGTTGCCGGCCTCGTCTGCGGTGACGATCGTCGGGCCCCAAGGAAAGAAGGAGTCCATCGATGTCGGCTTGTCCCATTGGCCGTGCAGCAACATCAGGTCATAGGCATTCACGTCGGTGGCTACTGCGTACCCGAACACACACTCCAGCGCTTCGCTGGGCGATAGGAACGAAATCGGCTTCCCAACGACGACCGCTAGCTGTGGCTCGGCGTACACCTGCTCGGTCAGATCGATGGGCCAGGAGATGGGCTCGCCCGGATCGACCACCGAGGTCGGTGACATCGTGTAGTACCGGAGCTTGGGGAGCGGCTCAAGCTTGGCTTCTCCGGCTGCCAGGCGTGAGTTCCAGCCCGCTCGAAGGATGTTCTGGCGGGGCCGGTACGGGTGGTGGAACGTGACATCGTCGGCGGCCGAGGACCAGTCGCCTGTGGCATCAAGCAACCCTGTGGCATCGACAACAGCTTGGGCTTGGGCCCAGGCATCAGGACCGGCGGTGACAAGGTCACGCAGGTCCGCCGCAGCGGGTGCGTCGATCCCCGCAGCGGATGCTGCAGCGTCGAATCCAGCGACGCGGCCATCGCCAAACGTGAACCCGATGGCTTCGTTTCCGTTGGCAGTGAAGCGGCACAGTCTCATTGGATACCTGCCATCTTGATCGTGTTGTGGACGACGCCGATGTCGGTGATTTCGGCGGCCAGTTTATCGCCGTGTTGGAGCCAGGTTTGGGGCAGCTGCTCGAAACCGGTGCCTTCGACGGTTCCGGTCACGATGATGTCGCCGGGCTCGATGGTCATGCCTTGGGAGAGCACCGCTATGAGCTCGTTGATCTTGTAGAGCATCTCGCCGATTGAGGTGTCCTGGCGCAACTCACCGTTAACACGTTGCTTGATGCGCAAGCGATACGGGTTGGGAATGTGCCGACGGGTGGCAACAAGGGGGCCCAACGGACCGAACATGTCTTGACTCTTGCCCCGGAAGTACTGCTGGTGGCCCAACTGCAGCTCTCGGGCCGAGACGTCATTACAGACGGTGTACCCAAAGACATAGTCCTCGGCTTCGCTGGCCGGAATGTCTTTGCCCTTCTTGCCAATCACGACGGCGAGCTCGCACTCGTAATCCACTGTGACCGTGGCTCGCTTGTCATAGACGATGTCTTCTTGGTCGCCGACGATCGATGGCAGGCCTTTGCAGAAGAACTCGGGTACCGGAGGCACAACGGCCGGCCTCGGGATACGGGCGAACCCTGCAGCCATGTGTCCGTAGTAATTGGCGCCTACAACCCACATGTTCTTGGTGGGCAAGAACGGCGCATCGAACTTGATGTCGCTCGTTGGCCACCACCACGTGCCCTGACCCGAGCCATCAAGTGGCGAGCTGTCGAGTTGTTCGTCGAAAGCCTCGGCCAGGGCCCATGCGTCGTCGCCGGCTTGGATGATGGACAACATGTCGCCTGGCAGCGACGCCGCGTCATGACCCGCGGCTTCTGCTCCCCCATGAAGGTCGACAACTGCCTCGCCAATGACGAGGCCCACCCCCTGGTGGCCGTCGACGGTATACGTCGCGATCCTCATTGCTCCTCCGCTTCCCCCGGAACCCCCCGGGACGGGCAGATTGCTGTATGCGCAGTCTTCGTCAAGATTCCGCTGAGTGCAAGCAATTCCCTAGAGAGAATCGGAATCGCGGAAAGACTATGCGGACAACGCCCGACGCTACGCCCCACCAAATCGGCCAATCGAAGTCGACGTAAACGATGGCGTCCCCGCGCGAATCTCGGTGACCGACCACGGCGCTGGTGTCGCACCTGACGAGGGGGCCCATTTGTTCGATCGCTACTACCGAGGATCAATCGGAGGCGGATCGGGCATCGGCCTCGCATTGGTCAAGCAAGTCGCCGAGGCACACGGACACATCGATGTGACCTCTGCTCTGCCCGGCGCCAACCACGACGCTGCACGCAAGAGCCCGCGAATGGCTCCTCAAACTAGCGGCCGATGTCGAGCTAAGTTGCTCGCCTCACCAAAGACGACCAAGCAAACAAGTGGAGGCAATCCCATGGCAACGGCACGAAAGCATGCGTGGATCGGACGACCGGCCGACGAGGTATGGAGTGTGGTCAGCGACGTTGGAGCGGTCTCGAACTGGTTCCCGGGTATCGATGAGAGCTCTGCGGGAGACGGCACTCGGAGCTGTCGAATGGGTGACATGAACATCGGGTAGGACATCGTGACGTGTGATCACGCATCGCGCCGCCTCCAATACACGGTGACCGGCGGCATGCCGATCGAGCACCACCTCGCGACCGTCGATGTGATCGACAACGGCGACGGATGCATCGTCATCTACGGCACCGACGTCAAGCCGGACGAGCTCATCGACATGGTCGGCCCGGCTCTCGAGTCTGGCATCGAGGGCCTCAAGTCAGCGTGCGAAGCCAGCTAACGCTTTCGCCCAGGTAGCGGGTCGACCGGCGCCGAGCGAGCGATGGATCACCCAACGACAGCGATGTCGGCCGACTCTGCTAACAGCATCTGAGCAGCTTCTAGACGCTCACGGGGGGCGCCGTCGACCTCGCGCCCGGGATCTAGATCCCGCAACGTGTCATCTACCCAGGCGAGGAAGGTCTCTGTCGCCGGAGCGATGTCTGACTCGTGGAGGTCGACGACGTCACGAAATACATCGCCGCTGGTGCCATCGATAGTGATCACATCGCCCTCGTTGATCGTGTGAGCTCCAGCAACGGCGTGGCGTTCGAACACCGCCAGGCCTTCGCCGACACCAACAACAGCGGGGATGCCCCAGCCTCTGGCTACTACTGCGGCATGGCTCGCCAGTCCGCCGGTCGAGGTCAAGATGCCTTGGGCCACACCCATGCCGTGGACGTCGGCAGGCGAGGTCTCGGGGCGTACCAGCACGACTGCGACGCCTTGATCGGCCGCATCGACGGCATCGACGGCATCGACGGCATCATCAGCGCTGAAGTACGCCTGCCCGGTCGCCAACCCTGGCGACGCGCCCAACCCACCGGCAATGGGCTCAGCCGTCGTAACGGCATGGGTGGCAGACAACACCGTGTCGAGCTGGCCGCCGGTGACGCAACCGATCGCGCCGGCGAGGCTGAGCGGGAAGTCGGGATCGGTCGCCATCGCGACTGCGACTTCCACCGCAGCCAACGGCGTCCGCTTCCCAACGCGACTCTGGAGGATCCACAGCTTCCCGTTCTCGACCGTGAACTCCACATCGCATATATCGGCAGTGTGGCGTTCGAGCCCATCGAGCACTTCGAGGAGCTCCGCGTAAGCCCCGGGCACCACGGTTTCCATCTGGGTGAGTGGCACCGTCTGGTGAGTGCCCGCGACCACGTCTTCACCTTGGGCATCTGAGAGGTAGTCACCGAAGAGCACGTGTTCGCCTGTCGAAGGGTCGCGCGTAAACACCACGCCAGTTCCCGAGTCGGGCCCGGAGTTCCCGAAGACCATCGCTTGGACCGTGACGGCTGTACCGAGATCGTCGGGAATCGCCTCCACTCGCCGGTACTCGATGGCTCGCGAACTATCCCAGGACCGGAACACGGCCTCAATCGCCAAGAGCAATTGTGTCCACGCGTCAGCGGGTACTCCTGGGGAGGTGCCATCGTCATGGGCAGCCAGGACGATCTCGGAGAACATCTTGTCGAAGCGTTCGCGACACTCGTTCGCGAACGGCGCGTTGGTGAGCGCTGCCAGGCCTCGAGTGGTCTCGTCAGTCAGCCCCAAGTTCAAGATCGTGTCCATCATCCCTGGCATGGAGACTGGCGCCCCCGACCGAACGCTCACCACCAGCGGCTGATCCCCATCGCCAAGCTCGCGACCCACGGCGACCTCCAACCGGCCGACAGCGACCCGAAGCTCATCGACAAGGAAATCCAACGATCCCTCTCGATGAAAGGCGTGAAAGGCATCGGTGGTGATGACAAAGCCAGGCGGCACGGCCAGACCAAGCTCAGCCGTCATCGTCGCCAGGCCTGCTCCCTTGCCGCCCAGCAACATCCGGCGCTCAGGTGCTTCCACGGTGATTGGATCGGAGAATGTGTGAATAAGCATGGCCGGCCGGCTCCGTCGATGGATCGCCCGACAGGCGGCTCACAAGCCCCGTAGACATCTGAAACGAAACCATGCCAGTCGTGATCTCGCAAGTGAGACCTTGTCAATCACCCAAGCCGACAGCGAAGACGGGACCGGTCTGCCCACCTAGTTCGCCCGCTGAGTAGTCGCCGGACTGCTCGCTGTCCAGCCGCGCACCAACCAAATTCGGAGCCGTACGCTCCGCTTCGGGCCGTCCGACTCCGAATTTCAACGGTACGACCGAGCGCGATCAGCCCGCTGGAGCGTCACTGCGCTAGCGGCCTTCGAAGGTCGGCGGCCGTCGATCCTTGAAGGCGGCGACCGCTTCGCGGCAATCGTCTGTGCCGATCAGGTAATTGAGGTGTTCCGCCTCGGCGGTCATGGCCTCATCGAAGGGGCGATAGGCCAGGCCATACATGTCCTGCTTGATGTACCGCACGGCCAGCGGAGGCTTGGACGCCAGCCGTTGCGCCAATACAGTTGCCCGATCCAAGAGCCGGTCGTCGTCGCACACTTCGGTGACGAGCCCCCAGCCGTATGCCTTCTCGGCATCCACCCGCTCGCCCGTAAGGCCCATGTGCAGGGCCCTGCCCATTCCGACGATCTGGGCCAGAAGAAACGACCCGCCCTGGTCTGGGACCACACCGACATCGACAAAGACCAGACTGAAGTAGGCAGACCGCGACGCGATGCGAAGCGTGCAAGCAGCCGCCAGCGTGACCCCTGAACCCGCAGCAGCGCCATTGACCGCAGCGATGAGGGGGATCGGTAGCTCTCGGATTCTGCGAAACAGGGCGTACCCCTGCTCTACCGCCGGCCGCCGAACCTCAATGCCGTCTGTCGTGAATGTCGGATCGTTCAGATCGCCCCCGGCACAAAATGCTCGACCTGTGCCAGTGATGATCGCGACGCGGATGTCCGGGTTGGTCTCGAGTTCGGCGACCGCAGCCATCAGGCCCTCGGTCCACTCCTCGCTCTGGGGGTTCATCTTTTCGGGACGGTTCAGGGTGATCGTCGCAACCGCTCCGTCGACATCGAACAGGACTGCGTCGCTCATGAGGACCTCCGCCCAAACTCCGGTGGCCGCTTTTCGAGGAACGCGGCTGCCGCCTCCTTCATGTTCATCGGGATCAGGATCCGCTGATGCTCCCCCTCTACTTCGAGCTGTTCGCTCAACCCATGGTGGGGCGCCACATCGATAGCGCTGCGTATCCGCGTCATGGCTTCTGACGAACTCCGCTTCAACACGTTCGCCACGCGAGCTGTCTCCGCGTCGAGGGCATCGTCATCCACCACCGCGTAGATCAATCCCCAGTCGGCGGCATCAGCAGCCGATAGTCGATCGCCCAACATCGCCAGGCCCAGCGCCCGAGCCCGACCCAGACGCGTCGAGAGCTGCCAGGTCGTCCCCAAGTCCGGCACGATCCCCAGCAATGGCCCGAACGTGGCGACAAAGAACGCCGAACGCGCGGCGATCGAGATGTCACAGGCCAGCGCCAGGCCTAGCCCTCCTCCGGCTGTCACCCCGTTGATCCGCGAGACCGTCGGCACTCTGCACTCGTACAGGGCACGAATCGCGGGATGGAAGTGTGCATCCATCGAGGGCAAGTCGCCACCGCCGCTGCCCCCATCATCGGGCCCCGGGATGTCCGCCTCCTTCAGGTCAGCTCCAGCACAGAACGCCCGCCCGCTGCCGGTCAAAATCAGCACACCAACGCTGAGATCGGCTTCCGCTGCTACGACCGCGCTCACTACGTCGTCCATCAAATCGTCGGTCATCGCATTGAGCGAATCGGGGCGGTCCAGCGTGGCCGTCGCAATGCCGTCACCGACCTCGAATCGGACCGTCCCATTCGGCATGTGAGTCATGTGTTGTCCTCTACTCGGGTCATGGAAGACGCGCCCGTTCGGCAACGTCAACGATTCATTGGGCCAATCATTGGTTGAGTCAATCGTTCATCGGGACGCGAATGGCACAACTGCGCTACTCCCCAAGGGCCCATCAGTCGATGATGGAGCCGACGACATCGTGGAAATGCTTGAGCCTGACCTCTTGCCGATTGGTGCGGTTGGTCGTGTACGCACGGCTGCGCCGCGTAGGTGCCAGTTGCTCGGCCAAGTTCATGTCTTCATCGACCACGACCTGGTAGCGCTCCCAGCGCTTGTCCATCGCCGCCTTCTGCTCTGGATCGAGCCCGGGTTGGATCAGATGGACGGCAATAAACTTGCAGGTGTCGACGTCGATCGGGATCGTTGTATAGACCTGCAGCTGGCTGACACTGCCGTTGATGATCGTGGTCGGAAACACGAAGTGGTGGCACTGGCCATAGCGGACGTGATCGTGGGTCTGCGCGAAGTTCTCGTGGGTCGGGAGCAGCGGGAGGTAGTAGGAGGAGTTTCGGGCGAAGTGGTGGTACCAGGCCTCGTGCACCACGATCTCGTCGCCGATGCTCTCGCTGTGGACGATGGGCACGTGGTACGCCTCGAGAAAGCCGTCGATCAGCACTTTCCAGTTGCAGTTGACGATGCGCTCAACTCGGCCGTTGAACACCATGTCATCCATATTCCACGGGGCCAGGTCTTCGACGAAGACGTCGAGTGCGTCTTCGAGCTGAGGAGCCTCGTCACCGGCGAGGTTGAGCCACAACAGGCCGTTCCAGTCACGCGTTGCGACCGGCACCAAGTCCATGCCGCTCAGCTGGGTCTCGTCAAAGTCCTCACGGAACGGCACTGCTTTCAGCTGGCCGGCGACGTTGTACGACAACCCGTGGAAAGGGCACGTGAGGTATTGGTCGCAGTGCCCGGACTCGCGTGTGAGACGGGTGCCGCGGTGTTGGCAAACGTTGAAGAAGCCGAGGACCGACCCATCATCCTGGCGAGCAATGAACACACTCTCGTCGAGACCCTCCCAAACCAGATAGTCGCCCGGGTTCGGGATCTCGCTGCCATGGCCAACCATGAACCATTCACGCCGAAAGATCAGCTCGATCTCGCGCTCGAGTCGGGCAGGGTCGGTGTAGTTGGATGCCGGAAACGAAGCCGGCCCAGTTCCTTCGGGCCACTTGGGCACCGGGTCGCCCCAACGTTGCTCGACCCCTGCGGACAGAAAAGCCTCTTGATCCGTCATCGCTGTCCCCCTCGCTGATCCCCAAAGAATCCTTGGGGCCACGGTTGCCCGCTCGAATGACGATAGACCGTAGGCCAAATCTCGAGCCCGGGCGCAGGCCGGCTAGGTCCGAGTGACAACACCCAAACTCGACGTCAAGTGCCGGCCCGACGCCGCGCCTCATTGAACCGGGAACTGTTGAGTTGGGGACAGACCCCAACTCAACACGTTTGAGTCACGCAGGGCGGTTGTGGGCGAGGCTGGACCGGGTGGCTTGGCCGACACGGCGACCGATCTCAACCGGGTCCATGGCCCAGAGCTCGTCGGACATGACCTCGGCTGAGATGGGGGCATCGGGAGCGACGACGTCCATCACCTCAAGGAACCGACCGATCGCGAACTCGCCCGAGCCAGGCAGGTGTCGCCGATGGATTGTCTCGAGGTAGTAGTCGTCGGTCTGGGGCGTGGCAGGGCCGTCATCGAGTTGGATCGTGGCTACGCGGCCGGCCGGCAGAGCCTCCAAGGCAGCCCAATCCGAGCCTCCGCGCGTGTGGTGCCAGATATCGATACACAGCGCTCCATTGGGTCGATCGGCTGCGCCCACCATTGCTACCGCGTCCCAGGCCGAAGCGACCTCGGTGAGCGGCAGGAACTCCAGCGCCAACCGCACGCCGGTGTGGGCCATGCGGTCGCAGAGGTCGCCAAAAAGGTCCACGGTCTGATCAAACGAGCCGTCGTAGTACCCGATCACCACACAATGGGGAACCGAAAACGTCCCGGCCATGTGTTCGAGCAGCACCTCGTGCCCAGGAGTCCGTGGATCGGGTTCGGACGTACGCCCCCAGCGATGCAGGGCCTCGAGTTCCATGATCGCCAGGCCGTGGTCGTCAAGCATCGTGGTCATCTGCGCGTCGGTGAGGCCCTCAGAAATCAGCCGGGCATATTCCTCGACGTTCAAACCAATGCCATCGAACCCACCGGCCGCCGCGGCGGCTAATCGCGCGCCAAAGTCCACCCCATCGCGACCGAAGGAGAAGTTGGCAAGGATTGTTCGACGGCTGGCTTGGGGCACGAGGTCACCCTCGTCAGTCATGGCGGTCATTGCTGCCACGGTCTACCAGACAGCAAGGCGTGAGACCTGCGCAACGGCAGTGTTGATTGACAGGCCGCTGCGCGAAGTGCAGCATCGTCGTGGGCTGCGCGGCAACCACTGCAGCCGAGGAGATCTGATGCCTTTCCGATTCGCAAATGTCGCAGGCCGGTCGACATTGGCCGACGTCGACGGCAACTACTTCGACCTCGAGCAGCTCTCTGCGGGATCCGTCTCGGCAGATCCCATGCTGGCACTCGCTGACGGCACTACCTTGGCCAACCTATCCGAAACGCTGGGCGACCATCAGCCCGCCGGCACGCTTGCCCAAGCAGACCTTGGTGCCCCCAGTCCACGACCCCGCAATGGCTATGGCGTCGGCCTCAACTACGCAACCCACGTCGCCGAGTCATCAATGGAGGCCCAGGAATTTCCGATCGTCTTCGCCAAGTATCCATCGTGCATCGTCGGCCCCAACCACGATCTGCACATGCGCAGCGAGGTGTGCGACTACGAATGCGAACTGGTGATCATCATCGGCACCGGGGGCAAGGACATCGCGGTCGAACATGGGTGGGACCACGTCCTCGGCCTATCGGGTGGCCAAGACTTCACCGATCGCGGCGCCCAGAAGATGAACGACCCGCCCCAGTTCAACCTGGGCAAGTCCATGGACACCTTCGGCCCTATTGGGCCGGTGGTCGTATCATCGGACAGCTTTGAGAATCGCGACGACATCGGCCTCGAGACCCACGTCAATGGCGAGCTGCGCCAGCAAGACCGAACCTCCAACTTCCTGTTTGATGTGCCGACCATGGTTTCGTTCCTGTCGAAGTTCACGACGTTGGCTCCTGGCGACGTCATCTTCACCGGGACCCCGTCCGGGATCGGTTCAAAGCAAGACAAGTATCTGCGCGACGGGGACATCGTCACCACGACCTTCGAAGGCATCGGCACGCTCACCAATCGGTGCGTGCGCGTGTCGGATTGGAGATAGACGATGGAGCGTATGCGAGCCGGAATAGTCGTTGGCCCTGGCCAGGTCGTGTGTGACGAGGCCGACTTTGTCGAGCCAGGCGTCGAGGACGTCGTTGTCCGCTCCCAGCTCACCTCGATCTGTGGCAGCGACCTCCACCTCATCTACAACCCCTGGCCAAACCAGGTCTACCCGGCTCCGCCAGGCTTCCCCGGACACGAGGGCGTCGGTGTCGTCGAGCACAGCAACCACGCAGACTTCGTACCGGGCGACAAAGTGCTCACCGTGCCCAGCGCTTTCAGAGGCACTTGCTACAACGAGCTGCAGACTCTCACCGGCCAACGTTGCGTCAAGCTGCCCGAAACCGATGTCGCGCCTTTGCACCTCCTCATGGCGCAACAGCTCGGTGTCGTGTTGTTCGCTGCCGAGCTCCAACCCGTCGACCTGGAGGGCGCGAACGTCGCGATCATCGGCCAAGGCTCGGCCGGGATCTACTTCGCCTGGTGGGCCAAGCGCCAGGGCGCGGCCACGGTCATCGCATCAGACCTCTCGCCCGCCCGGCGAGCGGTCGGGCTGCAGATGGGCGCAGACATCGTGGTCGACGGAGCGTCGCCGGACAATCTCCTCGAAGCCGTGCGCGACGTCACCGGTGGACAAGGCGCACCCATGGTCATCGAAGCGGTCGGGAAAGCCAGCACCCTCCGCCAAGTGACCGAGCTGGCCGCCTACGACGGCAAGATCTTGATGTTCGGCCTCCCCGAAGACGACGACGACTGGCCCTTCCACGCCTACAAGTTCCTCCGCAAACGCCTCCAAATGTGGGCCGGCATCGGCGCACAACACGAGCACGGTTTGGTCACGTTCAAAAAGGCGTTGCGATACATCGCCGACGGTGAAATCGACATGGCACCAATGGTGAGCCACACCATTCCACTCGAGGACATCGGCCACGCTTTGGACCTCGCCCACGACCGCACCGACAACGCCATCAAAGTGTCGATCTCATTCTGACGAGGAATCCACCCGTGTCCGAGCAGACCCGCAGCGTCGGCGCGAGAGTGATGGCATGAGCGAACCCTTCAACTACGACGACGTCAGCAGCTATGTCCTGGATGCGGCCGACGAACTCGCCCTCGTGGAAGCCCAGAACGAGTGCACCTTCATGTGGTCAACCAAGGAAGGCTGGCCCGTGGGGGTCGTCATGTCCTACGTGTATCACGACGATTGCTTCTGGCTCAGCGTGTCCTCGTTGCGCGTTCGGGTGAAAGCCGTGCTACGAGACCCGCGAGTAGCGCTGTCCATCACGAGTAAGGGCAGCACGATCAAAAGCTCACTGAGCTTGACCTACAAGGGACGCTGCGAAGTACTTGACGACAGCGACACCATCGACTGGTTCCTTCCGGCGCTCGCGTCACGGCTCCGCCCTGGCCGGCCCAAGGAGCACGCCGAGTTCGTGCGCCTCAACAACACCGCAAATCGGCGGGTCCTCAAGGTGACTCCCGAGAAAACCATCGGCTTCGACGGATGCAAGATGGTCGCAGCGACCCAACAAGCACGCGACGTTGGGACCACTGACACATCGGGGTAAGGCACTAAGGCGGCAACAGAACGATCCGTGCTAAGCAATCCATGCTGGCCGCGGTCGAATCCGAGCAATGGCCGGCTATTCAACAACGAGAGGAAGCTCATGCAACTCGAAGGCAAAGTCGCGGCGATCACTGGCGGAACACGGGGCATTGGTCGAGGGATCGCCGAAGCGATTCTGGCCGAGGGTGGCAAGGTGGCTATCAACGGCAGGTCTGCCGACAAGGGCGCCCAGGCGCTTCAGGAAATGGGCGCCGGGGACCGAGCGATCTTCGTGCAGGGCAATGTGCAACAGCGCGCCGACGTGGACAACCTCGTCGATACCACGGTCGAGACGTTCGGCACCATCGACATCATGGTCAACAACGCCGGCGGGGCCAGTGGCTTCGCCCCCGTCGCGCAACTCGAAGACGACGCGTGGGACGAGTGCCTCAACTGGTGTCTGAACGCCACCTTCTGGGGTACGCGACGCGCACTCCAGACCATGGAGAAGAACGGCTGGGGCCGCATCCTCAACATTTCATCGGTCGAGGGTTTGCATGCCAACAAGGCAATGGTGTCGCACTACATCACCAACAAGCACGCCATCAACGGCCTGACGCGGGCTGTGGCTTTCGAATACGGCGGCGTAGGAATCACCTGTAACGCATTGTGCCCAGGTGCCATCGAAACCGACATCATGAAAACCGCCGGCCCCCAAGCGGCCGAAGCCATGGGAACCACCTACGAAGAGTTTCTCAACTCCTACGCCGAAGAAGCGTCGATCAAGCGCCTCAACACCGTTGGCGAAATCTCGTCCATGGCCGTGCACCTCTGCACCGACCTCGGCGGCGGAATCAACGGCGGCGTCATCCCGATCCATGGCGGCACCCTGCTCGCCTGAGCGAAGGCGGCTGACCTAACCGAACCCGAGCGCCGGTGGCCTAGGAGCTGCCTGCTTGAGCGCGCCAGCGCTACGGCCTGGTCCCGAGCACATGCCAGACCTGCATCTGGCCGATGCCCTTGACCTCAACGGTCCCTCGCGATTCGCACCGGAAGTCATTGCGGATGAGCTCATAGGTTGATCTAGTCACCTGGATCTTGCCGCGCTCGCCGTGGGTGGGACACAGCGAACCTCGTACTCGAGGCTGTGGCCGACCGAAATCCCGGTGGTATCGGTGTCGGCCGAGTCCCGCCGCGCCTGCGGGCTCGAAAGATTGCACTTCCAGGGAACAGTGTTCGAAATCGACACTGGTGTTGGCACGGTCGAATGGGGCCTGGCGAAGTTCACCGACATGGAATGGGCAATCGATCAGGTCTCACCCACCCGCTTGCAATAACAGCAGCAGACGGCTCGGCTCTCGCCACATACAGTGAGCCCATGGAGCTTATTGTCACAACCGATTGGCTTGCAGGCGAGCTCGGCGTCGAGGACCTGGAGGTCCTCGATTACACGGTCTTCTCTCATGTGGGCGACGGGACCTATGTCGCCGAGAGCGGCCGGGCGAACTTCGAGACGGCACACATCCCTGGTGCCGGCTTCGCTGATCTGATCGCCGATCTGGCCGACGCCGACTCACCCTGGGACTTCGCACTGCCGACACCGAAGGACTTCGGCGCCGCCATGGAGCGATTGGGCGTCGCCGACGGGCGCCGCGTCGTGCTCTATGACGAAAGCGGCTCGCGGTGGGCAAGCCGGGTGTGGTTCATGTTGCGCTGGATCGGGTTCGACCACGCAGCCACCCTCGACGGGGGGCTGAAGGCCTGGCGGGCCGAAGGACGCCAACTCGACAGCGGTCCCGACACCTCCACGCCTTGCGCTGCAGGCTCGCTCTCACTCGCACCTCGGCCACACATTGTCGCCGACAAGGCCGAGGTGATGGCTGCCATCGACGACGGCGCAACCTGCCTCGTCGACGCCATGCCCGGCGCGATCTATCGCGGCGACGTGCGACCTTACTCCCGCGGCGGCCACATTGCCGGAGCTATCAGCATCCCGGCGGGGTCGATGGTCGACGACGAAACCGGGCGCTTCCTGCCGCTGGACGACGTCCGGGCAATGTTCCCCGACCGGCCCGAAGCCCGCATGGTTGCCTATTGAGGCGGCGGCATCTACCGAACCGCTACTGCGCGATGAAACTCGCAGTCCACTCCCTCCAACGCCGCGAGCTACTTGCTCGAACACGATGCGGTGGCCGGAGTGCCGGCTTCGGCAAGTCCTGCGAGCAACGGGGCGGAGTGGGCCAAAGCCAGCGAAGACAGATCGCGGCTGCCCCGACCAGCGGGCGTAGGATTAGATCAACAAGGAGATCCATGAGCGCAACAACCCATCAGACCGACAGCCGGGCCTATCTGCGCCCAATCGAACGAACAATGCTCAACCTCGTGCGTGCCGGCAAAACCGAAGCCGACATCGCGTGGCGTCTGCGCCGTAGCCCTGGGCACGTCCGCCGAACTTTGGCACTCGCTCAGATACCTCGTGTGCCGGCGCCCGAGCAACACCGTGCACCATGGGATCTCCGACCGATCGAGCGGGCGGTCCTACGGTCCCGCGAAAACGGAGTCCCCGAGGCGGAGATGGCGGCGCGATTGCGCCGATCCCCTGCGTTCGTGCATCGGGTGAGTGCGTTCGCCGACTACAAGCTTGCCCAGTCTTCGAGAGAGGTTCCACAATGAAAGTATGGATTGACCAGGACCTGTGCACCGGCGATGGCCTCTGCGAAGAGATCGCCCCGGACGTGTTCTTTGGCATGGATGATGGGCTTTTCTATGTGAAGGAATCCGCCGACGGCTTCGGCCAAGAGAAGCTGTTCGACGGCGAAGCCAACCCTGCCGGGGCTGAAGGCACAGCACGTATTCCCGAAGGCAAAGAGGAATCCGTGATCGAGGCCGCCGAAGAATGCCCCGGCGAATGCATCTTCATCGAGTTGTAGCCGCGGCACGTCTTTGACCGTCCCGTCCCACCGAATACCTCCACGACGGGGGTCGCCCGAGCTTGTTGTTCGCTTGCTCAACAACCAGACCCAGCCCACAGTCGGTCTTCGTTGACCGACGGCGTCGTGCGTTGAGTGTTTCGTTCAGCGTCGCCGTATCAGCTGGCCTCGTCTGCGTTAACCCGCCACGACTCAGGCCAGTAGCGAAGCCAGACCGCCAAACCCAACGCTCCAGTCACCGACGATGCCACCACCGCGGGAGAGGCCCCGATCACCTCGGCAAGCTCGCCCAGTGCGATCATGCCGATGGGCAGGACCCCGATGGCCGTGCTGAGCAAACCAAGCGCTCTCCCTCGTCGCGCTTCGTCCACTGCTGTCATGACAATGAGACCCTGAGTCGACCCGAAGAACCCCAGGCCGAACGAAGCGATGAACATCGAGCCCGCGGCCAGCCAATAGCTCGACGCGGCCGCGAAGGGAATTGCGAATAACAGGGCGATGAACGAACCGCAGACGTAGAACACGCCGCGCCGACGGGGTTGGAATCGAGCGAGGACCAGTGACCCACCCATCATTCCAAAGCCGATCATCGCGGCGAGCAGCCCGAGCAGTGTTGGGCCGGCGTCCAGGTCGGTCCCGATCACTTGTACCAACGGAAGGAGCGCAAAGAAGAAGAAGTCGACGAAGACGGTCACCCCCAGCACGCTGACCAGTGCTCGTTCCGATCGCAGCATCTTCACCCCGGCGACAAACGCTTCGAGACCGCTGCCACCGCTCACCGAACGCTTTTCGACCTTGGGGACTGCCAGGGTGCATACCAACGCCAGGCCCAGCAAGACGGCCACGGCAACGAACGCTTGACCGACTCCCAGCGCCTCGATCACCGTGCCGCCGACAAGCGCTCCAATGGCCAGCCCGCTCGCCGACGCGACCGACTCCAGCGCCATCGCGTTGTCGATATGTCTGGCCCCGACCATGTCGTAGATGATCGCTCGCCGACTCGTCATGTCGACCACCCAGCCAACGCCGACGATGACGAGAAATGGGTAGACCATCCACAACTCGAGACGATCGGTCATTCCCGCAAGGCCGAGTCCAATGGCCAACGGAATCAGCACGACGAACTGAACAATCACCGTCAGCCGACGATCGTAGCGATCGGAGAGGACCCCGCCAACGAGCCCGCCCAGCAGCAGCGGTGCCCACATCGCGACCCCGGTCAGTTGCACGAGGCGCGCCGAGCCGGTCTGGTTGTTGACGACGAAGGCCCCGATGAAGCCCGCGCCCCACCGAGCAATCGACCAGAACCAACCGGCGGAGAGTAAGAACCCGAACCGAGGAACGACCAGCGCATCGAACATTTTCGGGTGCGAATCACCCATGAAACCAGCCCCCAGTGTCACCATGGGGTGTAGTGCCTGTCAGGCCGTACGGCGAATCAGTGGCCCTCGCCGCCCGCGATGCCGAGGCGCACATCACCACCACGATGCCTGCATCCATGTCGCATCAAGCACACCCGGCAGATGCACCACACCATCACGAGTGAAAGCCTCGATCATGTCGTCGGTCACATACGGATGGCGCATCGGAAGCTCCATGTTTTCTCGAGTTAGCGTCTGGGTCCGGTGAACGCGTTGATCAGCCATGGCTGCTGGCGTTCGAGGTGTCGGGTCAGGTACTCCCGAATCTTCGCCCGCGTGTCGCAGGTCCGGTCGGGGATGGCGCTGATGCACACCTCGAGCACCCGGCGCAGATCGGCAGCGTCGGCTTGCAGTTCTTCGAGCGGCCGATACTGGTCTGCCCGCCGCGCTGTGGTGGCGTCGATGTCGGTGGCGAGCGAGGCCGGCACCTCACTCCGGAGCTCGGTGAGCAACGTTCGGAGGTCGTGGTTGTCCTGGTCGAGAACCTGACCCTCAAGGGCAACTCGGGTCCGAACACTGCGCAGCATCTGGCCCACGGTGAGGCAAAGGCTTGATCCGTACTCGTCGTCCACGAGCGGTGCAATGACACGCTCGAAGGTCTCGATGATCGCAGCCAGTGAATCTTCGGCGGTGGGATACATCATCGCGTTCTGTTCCCCATCTCGGGCACACGCTTCGGGGCGAATCCACCGAGGGAGGCGAACGCCAGCTCGGCGCGGTAGAGGTTTTCCGTTGCGGTCCATGCGAACCGAACGTGACGGTTTCCGCCCTTGTGAACCAGTGACGCCGCGTTGTGGGTGAACAGTAACATCGGCAGCGCATAGAACAGTCGGTACCACCGCACGTTCTCCATGCTGACATCGATGCCGCTCTGCTCCCGGTAGTAGGCGAGAGCATCGTCCCAACCCCAGATCAGCCGGCCGTCGCGCTCTATGGTCGGGATCATCTCCTGGCACTGGGCCAGGTCGTATGCGGGTTCTGCAATGCAGGCGGGCTCCCAGTCCGACATGGCCACAATGCGGCCGTCACGCCAGATCTCCTCGCCGTGGCCGTTGGTCCCCTTGCACAAGGTGACCGCCGGCGCGGAGCGGGCGGTCGCTCTGAGCCAGTCGAGCCCTTCGGCCAGCACTGGCGAGGGTTCGCACCGGAACTCGGCCAGCCGACCCGAGAACCAGGCGATGAGGTTGTGGGCGACATCTCCAGGGCCATCGGGGACAGGGAAGAGATCGTCAAAGCCCTGGGACTGCCAGTCGACCGAGTGCACAGTCGCCAGCCTCCGGAGGTGTTCCTTCGAGGCCGCAATCTTCTCGTCGTCATCGGCGGGGTCGGTGCTGGACAGGAACGGCAACCGCCAGTGACCCTCAACCATCGTCCGGACGTACGCCCCGCTATCGTCAGGAGCGAGCGATGTGTCATCTTCGAACCACAAAGCGCGGGCGGCGGGCACCGCTGTGCCCTCGAGGCGCCGGTAGATCTCGTACTCGTGACGCATCGAGATCCTGAGCCGACCGCTCACCAACGAGTTCGACCACCCGCGCTGCCGCGTCGATCATCTCCACGAGGAGAAGGCGGTCACGCTGCATAGACAACGACCGCGTCAGTCAGGACACGCTCTCGCATCAGCCGATGGACTGCGTCCTTGGCGACGAGGTCGACCGTTCGACCGAACACTTCGGCCAGGGCATCTTCGAGATCGAACAGATCGAACCCAAGACGCGCCCCACGCTCCAACTTGTAGAGCAGATCGATGTCGCTGTCGGCCGAAGCGTCGCCGCGAGCCACCGAGCCGAAGACCGCCAATTCGGCTACACCGAATCGCTGGCAGGTTCGCTCCAAGCTCGCGGGGTCAATCACCTGCCCATTCATCTCGATGATCCCGGTGACAGCCATGGCTCCATTGTCGCACTAACCGACTCAAGCAAGCACCAGCTTCCGCAGAATGCGCGCTTCTCAGGAATAGGTGACTGGCACGTTCTCGGCGAAACTCAGAACTCTGAGTTGCTCATCGGAGTCAGATCCGGCTACAAAGTAAGGATAGAACCTGAGAAGTTCAGAGCGTGGAGGATCCTGCCGCGCTTGCGGCGCCGACACCCCTGAGCCACGAAACCCTAGTTCAGACTACTCAATCCGCAGGCCGGAGATCGCACGGCTGATCACCAACTGCTGGATCTGCTCGGTGCCTTCGAAGATGTCGTGGATCTTGGCGTCGCGATGCCAACGTTCGACGGGGTAGTCGCGGGTGTAGCCGTAGCCACCGAGGATTTGGATGGCACGTTCAGTCACCCAGACCGAGACGCGGCCGGCCTTGAGTTTGGCCATTGATCCTTCGGCGTTCTTGAACTGCTTCTGTTTGCCCAGCCATGCGGCACGCCAGATGAGCATGCGAGTGGCATCGATCTCGGTGGCCATGTCGGCCAGCATGAAAGCGATCGACTGGTTCATGATGATGGGTTTGCCGAATGCTTTGCGCTCTTTGGCATATTCCAACGAGTACTCATAGGCGGCACGAGCAACGCCGATGGCCTGGGCGCCCACGGTGGGGCGGGTGGCCTCGAAGGTCTGCATCGCGGCTTGGGAGTTGCCCTTCTCGCCACGGCGGACTCGAGCGAGTCGTTCGTCGAGCTTTTCCTTGCCGCCCAGGAGGCAGTGACCGGGCACACGAACATCGTCAAGGACGACTTCGGCAGTATGGCTGGCACGGATGCCGTGCTTCTTGTACTTCTGGCCCATGCTCAGGCCCTTGGTACCGGGCGGGACGATGAAGCTGGCGTGGCCCTTCGAGCCGAGCTCTCGATCGACTACCGCGATAACAACGTGGACGTCGGCAATGCCGCCGTTCGTGATCCAGGCCTTGGTGCCGTTGAGAACCCACTCGTCTTTGGCCTCGTCGTACTTCGCCGAGGTCCGGTAGCCACCAACGTCAGAACCTGCGTCGGGCTCGGAGGCGCAGAAGGCGCCGAGCTGAAGGTTCTGGGCATCGCCGTAGCACTGCGGCACCCATTCCGTGACCTGTTCGGCGGTGGCCGACGCCACGATGCCCGCCGCGGCCAGGCCGGAACCCATGATGGCCATACCAATACCGGCATCGCCCCAGAACAGTTCCTCGATGGCGATAGGGATGGTGAGACCCGTCGGGTCGTTCCACATGGCCTCGGCCATGAACTCCCAGCCGTACAAGCCGATCTCGGCAGCCTGTTGCACGATGGGGTAAGGGAATTCTTCCTTCTCGTCCCATTCGTGGCCCGCAGGGCGCACGACGTTCTCCGAGAAATCGTGGACCCATTTCTGGATCTGGAGCTGGTCTTCACCCAGCTCCATGGAGAATTCAGCCATTTTGTGCTCCTTTGCACGTGACAGGCCAGAGGCGTTCCTGCCCACAACCGGCCACTGCCGTCAATGAAGGCCACCACCGTTCAATCGGTCCCGGTGGCGATCCAATGAAGTTACCATTAGGTAACTTGATCGGCAAGCCTTCTGTCCGTGTCAGCGTCCCACGAAGAAATGACTTCACCAATTACCGTTGGAGACCGTACGCAACCCAAGGCAGGGACCCCATGGCGATCCGAGACAAGATGAAAGACAAGGCCACTCCGTACCTTCGGCCGGGCGAAACGATCCAGGCAGCCTTCGGTGCCCAAACAACGAATCAGGGGTGGGTGTTGCTGGCCGGGGTGGTCTTCTTGGTGAAGAACAACTACCGCGTCGTCATCGCAACCGACCAGCGGATTCTTGTCACTGACTCCGGCAAACTGTCCTCCACCAGCAGTAAATCGGTCGTGCATGAGCTCCCGCGCTCCACCCTGATCGGGCCCCCGACCGGGCTCTGGTACTCCACCAAAGCCTTGGGCGAGCGCCTCTACATTCAGAAGCGCTTCTACAAAGATGTCGAAGCGGCCGATAGCTACGTCGCCTGAACCGGAGCGCCGTATCAGCCGGCGCTACTGCGCCCGCTGGTCGACAAGCAGCAGCTCCACCAAGCGCTCTTCCTTGTTAGCCGGACCGCCGAAGAACCCAGACTCGTTGGGATCAACAAAGCCTGCCTGAAACTCGTCGATGTCGATGACATCGGCCAGGTGCGGCTGATCGGTGTGCACCATTATCTCGGCGTGCAGGTTCAAGCCGCCGCCGGCTGCCTCCACGGCTATGACCGAGCCGCCCAAAACCCGAGCGAACTGTTCGGCGAGCGTGAGCTGACCAACAGGACGGTCGTCACCCGACTCGCCCACCACATACGCGGCCTTGCGGGCCTTGGGCGAGCCGGGTTCGATTCCCGGCGGGCTTTCGCCACCACAGGCTTCGAAGGTCAGACGGACTTCGTTGCTTCCGGGCGTTGGCGTCAGCCAGCGAGCGGCTGACAACGTCACCCACCACCGGTGTCGGTGGTTGAGATCACTTCGTTGATCATGTTCTGCAACACATAGCGAAGCTTCGTGCCGTCGGTCGTCACGACTCTGGGCA
>Ga0302127_10000520_pt1 | contig 21614 bp, 18 predicted proteins | sample CB4_SCM_MG_FD_204452 | JGI IMG/M metagenome (GOLD analysis project Ga0302127, IMG submission 204452) | Marine microbial communities from Western Arctic Ocean, Canada - CB4_SCM | ecosystem: Environmental > Aquatic > Marine > Oceanic | place: Canada: Western Arctic Ocean | collected 2017-09-24
CCGCCTTCGCGGGCTCAGATAATTCCGGGAATCAGTTATTCACTGTACAACGGCGCGCGTTAAGATTTTTTTTAGGAAGAGTTAACGAACAACTCTAGCCCCTCCCCCTTCCATAATTTTCTCCACTTCAGCAACAGAGGCCATGGAGGTGTCTCCGGGGGTTGTCATAGCCAACGCTCCGTGGGCAACACCATAATTAACCGCTTTAGCGGGATCACCGGTTTTTAAAAGACCATAGATCAAACCAGAGGCGAAACTGTCCCCACCACCGACTCTGTCAAAAATCTCCAACTGGGGATGATAGACGCCTTCAAAAAAACGGCCTGCAGCCCAGCAAACGGCACTCCAATCGTTAACAGTTGCTGAACTCACAGTTCGGAGGGTGCTTGCAATAACTCTTAGATCCGGATATTCAAGAACAACTGCGCCGATCATTGCCTTGAATTTTTCAACATCAATTGACGAGATGTTATCATCGAGACCCTCAACCTCAAAACCCAGACAAGCTGTAAAATCCTCTTCATTGCCAATCATCACATCCACATATTTTGCAATCTCACGATTCACTTCCTGTGCTTTCTTCTTCCCGCCGATACTTTTCCATAGTGAGGGTCGGTAATTAAGGTCATATGATACAACTGTCCCATATTTTCTGGCTGCCTTGACCGCGGTTATTACCGTTTCTGCGGTGGACTCGGAGAGCCCCGCAAAGATGCCGCCTGTATGAAACCAACGGACACCCTGGTTTTTAAAAATATCCTCCCAGTCAAAATCAGCTGGTTTGATTTGTGATGCAGCTGTTGAGCCGCGATCGGACACGCCCAACGCACCGCGAATACCAAAACCGCGCTCTGTAAAGTTTAATCCATTTCGGACGGTCTTCCCTATGCCGTCATAGGGAATCCAGTTGATCAACGAGACGTCAACCCCGCCCTGCAGGATAAAATCCTCCAGCAATCTTCCGATTTCGTTATCAGCAAAAGCCGTAATAATCCCGGTTCGCAATCCAAAACATCGTCTCAGCCCTCGCGCTACATTATATTCCCCTCCACCTTCCCACACATCAAATCTGCGTGTAGTTCGAACCCGGGTATGCCCAGGATCCAGTCGCAACATGATCTCACCCAACGAAATTAGGTCGTATTTGCAAGATTCCGGATCTTTTATTTTTAAAACTGACATCTCAAGAAAGCGCCAAAGTGCGCAGGAGGTTTCTAAACATTCGACACACAGTCAATCCGCAATTGAATCTATACCTGAAAAAACGCGCTTACCCTGAATCATCAACATTGCTACAGGACGCCTATGATGAACGATCGCCTCTGGCACACTTAACACTGAGTCGTTGTAAGGAATTACGGCCATGTTCGCAATCAAGCCTTCCTTCAACACCCCAATTTCATCCCCCAAACCCAGCGCCGTCGCACCATTTTCTGTTGCCATTTGCAGCAAATCCTCGCAAGGCAACTCCGGATGGTTTCGGCTGAGTTCCTGCATTTCAGCGAACATGTTCAGCCCAATCAACGCCGTCTCTCCGCCTGTGCTGGCCAAACTGTCTGTTCCAATGCAGATATTCACCCCGGCTTTGGCCAAGCGATCACAGTCGAAATTGGCGTGACCAAACCAAGCGTGACTTCTAGGGCAATGAACCACATCGGCCCCCACTCTCTGCAGCATTTCGATATCGGCGTTGATCAACCTGTTGGCGTGAACAACCAATGTTTTCTTTGAGAACCCAGCCGCCTTGGCCAAGTGCTGCACAGGTGTGCCCTTGCCACAGTCACCCATTACCCTGCCCAGGGAACTCATCGTGTCGTAAAGTGGTCCGGCTCCATCGACAAACATATCCCATTCATCATCCGACTCGGCCAAGTGGATGCTCAATGGCAACAAATTTTCATCCGCAAATATCGCAAGCGCTTTTAACCCTTCCGGCGTCATGGTGTACGGTGCGTGAGGAGAAACTCCCACCTTTAACGCAAGTGGCTCATTCGCCATCAACTCATTCTGGGCCAGGTCAATCGCAGCGATTTCATCTTCAGAATGATAAGCTATGAGTTCGATAAACGGGCAAACTAGAAGGGGGGTCTGGGATGCCATGCGCGCATACATTCCCGGCACTGATTCGATATTTGCCACCGTCCCGCAACCCGTACTCATCAACATATCAGCCCCGGCAAGCCAAGCGACCTCATGATCATCATGCGTTAACGACTTCTTGATCGACACGATCTGAGCCAGCCAGTCGGCAAATGATGTGCCGGGAGACAACCCGCCGGCCAACCCAGAATAATCGAGATGGCAGTGAGCGTTTACAAATGCCGGGAAGATTATCGAGTCCCCAAGATCAACCACAGTCTCACCCGCTTCGGGAGCCATGTCATCTCGAGCCCCCACCTCTGCAATCCGCTCGCCCCTAATCCGAACCGCCCCATCTGCAATGAGATTCCCTTTGCTCGCCCAGATCGCGCGTGACTGAAGAATCATTCAACGAGCCTCAACTTGTGGTGAATTGTAGATCCAAATGTCAATTATACATCCGCCAACTGTCTTGTCTGCTTGGCTATTGCCGCCCCCGAGTGATGTCTTGTGATTGTTTTACCGTGACGTTTCCGCAGTTGCTGCTGAACTTTTTTGGTCACCAAATCAATGGCTGCATACAGGTCACTTTCTTGATCCTCTGCAAACATATCCGTCCCCTTGAAATAGAGATGCATGGTGCATTTGTACTTGTTCCCCGGGAGACCAACATGATCCCGCTCCAGATTCACCCGGGCTTCCAATGCCCTTTGGTTCATATGTTCAAATTTGTGAACACAGCCGCTCACATGATCTTTAATTGCCTCGGTGAGTTCAACATTGTGGGAATCAAGAATTAGCTTCATGGAGTTGAAGACTGCACTGACAATGCTCAAATGACGAGCAAAAGTTACGCTGCATCTTGGCATAAACCATGCCAACTAAATGAACCAGGCACCCCCAAAGCGAAAGCCGGTTAGCGGTCCTTTTACTTCACTTTTTCCAGCAGTTTAAGCGCGGCTGCCACCTCCAACACGATGGGCGGAGAGAACATTTGATAAGTGACATCCTTCTTTTTGTCGGTCTTTTTGCCGTTCAGTGGAGGGTATTGGTATTTCCCCTTGACTGTTGAGGCGAGGTGAAACGTGTACCGCCCGACAGGCACCTTGAACTTGGCCAAGTCAATTTCAAGCGTGGCTTCGCCCTGATCCTTTTTCACCTCCAGTTCCCCCAACTTGTCCAGTTGGGAGATGCCGAATACTTTTAACTTGATGCTCTCATTGTACTCGCCAGTACGCTTAACTTTGAGCGGGATTTTCACCTTGCCGTTGGTGAATCCCGTGAACGGGACATCGCCCACGGTTGTCACTTGAATCGGCTCTACATCCTCCGCATTGATGGACAATGCACACTCCTTGGCCACTCGCGAAAAAACTGCCTCCTTGTCATAATCCCCGACACGGTGAATTGTTGCTGTTGACCACGCCGCTTGTTCCACTTCCCGGTCGCCGACCATCGCCTTCCCTACAAAGCGGACGTCCCCGATGAATGAAGCCACCGGCTCTGATGCTGTAAGGAACGCTGTTATGGCTTTTTGGTTGGCCTTGACCCGGCAGTGGTGCAACTCAACCCCTTTCGGCAAACCTTCAGCGGTAATAGTGATTGGCCCGGTAAAGTTACCCTCGCGCAGGACGATGATTTCTACAGGCAGCGTCGACCCTTTGCGAAGGTGCGTTGCCATTAGTTCGATTATCTTGTTTTTTTTCCATACTGCCGCAACCGTTTGCGGGTGAACCACCAACCGGAAGCCGGGGCGCTCGCGACGCAAAGCCACCACGTAGCCCCTCGATGGATCGTCCGTGGACTGGTTGACCAAGTCGCGCAGCATCACGCGACAGTGGCCCTCAGCCTTGGCCTGAAACCGCCACGACATATCGCGATTGGAAACATTGAATCCACGCCCGCCTGGGTTGTCTTTTGAATCGTAAAACTCTTTGACGGCTTCCGGTGATTCCTTGCCGTCTTTCGAAACTCCCACAAGCTGAGCAGTGACGTATGGATTCGTGCTGCAACCCAATCGCTGCGAAAAAACATCAAGCCAATAGACTTCATTCTTTTTGATCAAAAACATGAAACAATCGACATCACGAGCCGGATAAAAACTTCCCGCAACCAAGCCGGGAGTTGGAATTCTCTGAGCTCGATCTGCTGTGTCGTTACCGCCCTGCTCCATCGTGAGTGGGTTGCCTGGGCGAAGACCAACAAAGAACGGGTTGCTCGCAACACTGTTTCCGGGCAGGCGGAAAACACCCCCGTCCAGCACGATGGCAGCCGGCGGGAGCACTACGCCGCCCGGTTGCCCTGTCTGGGTGAGTTCGCTGATTTTCACGCTCAGTTGCTCAAGCGCCTGGCCATCGGCTGCCTTGAAACCGGCTGGCTTTGAGCCGGGAAGATTTCTCCCAAAAAGAGTGATCTTCGACTCGCTAAAACTGGGAACTATCGGTGGTGAAACAAAATCCACATGCGCACCGCTGCTGTTCTCCAAACGGAAAAATAATTCCGTACCGCCACGGAAAACCGCATCGTGAACCTGAATGAGATAATTGCCATTCACCGGTGCCGTGAAGTCGATCAAGCCGTCAGCATTTGTCCGTGCCAAGCGCTCCCCTACTCCACTTCGCAGCAGCATGACAGGGCTCATTCGGGAATCGAGAGACTTCGCTGAGATGCGCAACAATAGTCGTTGGCCTTTTTTTGCCTCAACATGAAACCACGAGGACAGCCTTACCTCGCAGACGCCATTGACAACCGAATCATCACCAAGGGTCGCGGCGGTTTTCATTGATGTGTTGCCGCTTGGGCTTCGACTTTCATCCAGCGTGCTAACGGCAAACAAGCGGGAGTTGGACAAACCAAGCGCCCCGACAAACCTCACCTCGTACACTCCGGTTGGGACATTTGCGGCCACACCAACTTTGAACTTTCGTTCAGCGGCGTTGGTTAATTCCGCTGTAATGCCCGGATGCGAAAAAATCAACTCCGCCGCCCCCTCAAGGTCGGCACCATGAACTTGCACTTCGGTCTCTTCGCCGATTTGGCAACCCAGCGGGAACACCGCAGTCATGCGGGCCGTCGGCAATTGGCCAAGCGCTTGGCTAAATGCGCACCCCAAAACCAACCCGACGCAAAGTCGCCGGAATGATGAGAAATGAATCATGCCGTTTTCGACGCTTGGCCAAGCGGAGGCATTCAACTCAACGGTCCCTCAGTGGTTGAAAAGAAATTCCTTGGTGTTGACCAACGCCCAAAGAATATCCTCGTAGCGTTCCCTAGTTTTATCTGTCGGTTTGCCATCCTTATCAACAGTCTCGCGTTTCAAATAACCAACCGCCACGTCAATTTCCGACTTGCGCGGCAACCGGGCAAACGCCTGATAGTAAAGGCTGTTTATCTTCGCGGCGTGATCCCGTCCCTTGTCAGCGGCGAGCTTCGCGGCGCGGCCTTCCTTGTGAGCCAACTGTTCGTGAATGTTCTTCGCGTTAAACAGGTGCAGACTTTGGGCGAGGCTGGCTTCCTGCGAGCGTTCGCATTCGCAGGCGCTGGACGAGTCCGGCCGGCCGAACACGCTCAGGAAATAGTTGGCACTGTTGTAACTGTTGTCCGGCAGACAAACCGCACGCGTCCCGACCGGTAAGCCGCCGAAGTTGCTCCGGGCCAGGATCAGATCGTTCAATGAATCGAAGAGGACTTCTGCGGTCAGGCGCTTGGGCTGAAAGCGCGAGTAGTAATGTTTGTCCCTCCCGTTATGTTCGTTTGGGACGGAACTGAGCTGATACGTTGTCGAGGTGGTAATGACGCGCACCAATTCCTTCAAGTCGTAGCCACTCTGCTCGAAATGATCCGCCAGCGCATCGAGCAATTTTGGATGCGTCGCCGGGTTGGTCGAGCGGAAGTCATCCTCGGGATCGACCAGACCCCGGCCGAAGAAATGTTTCCAGTAACGGTTCACCAGCGTTTTCGAAAACAGACGGTTTTCATCCTCTCGCATCCAGTCAACCAACCGATGGCGCGGATCATCGGCCGGGGCGATATTGAATTCGCCGCTGCCCAACCCGGCTGGCTTCACTTTTTTGTTGGTCTTTTTGTTGGTCACCTCCGCCACGCCGGCCCGGTGAAAAACGATCTCCTCGCTCGGCCTCCCGGAGGGCGCCTTGCCCACGCGCGAGAAAAATGCCATGAACCGATAATAATCGTCCTGCGACCATTTCTCGTACGGATGATGATGGCACTGGGCGCACTGCAAACGCGTGCCGAGGAATAACTGCGCCGTATCCTCCATTTGCGCCTGCTGGGAACTCACCTGTTTAAACCACGCGGACGGCGGGCTTTGTTCAATGTCGCCCGAGGCCGCCACGATCTCCCGCACAAAGCGGTCGTACGGCTTGTTGCTGTAAAAACTCTCCTTGATCCAGTCGTAAAAGGCGATTGTCGTGCGCAACTGCGCCCCGTTGGCGCGTTTGTTCCTCAGCAACGACGACCACTTATTAGCAAAATATTCGGCGTACTCCTCACCGCGCAGCAGTCGCGCGACTTTCTTTTCCCGCTTGTCGGGCGACGTGTCAGCGAGGAACGCCTGAGCCTCCTCAACAGTTGGCAGGCGACCGGCGATGTCGAGTATCACCCGGCGAAGGTACGTCGAGTCGGATGCCAGTTCCGACGGTGGCATCCCCACCGTTTTTAGCTTCGCGAAAATGAACTTATCCACAAAGTTCTTCTCCTCCGGCAACTTGTCCACCGGGGCGCCCAGCGGGATCGATGCGCGGAACACCGTCGCCTTATCCTGATAGCGAATCATCACTGCGATCTCGCCGGGATGATTCCCAACGGTGACCAAGCCGGTGTTGTCCGCGTCGGCATACTCACGGTCGTTCGCCTCGTACACGGCGGAGTGCGTGATGTCCTCAACCGAGCCATCCGACATCTTGGCGAGGACGACGAGTTGCTGGCGAGCGCTTGGTATCATGATGCGCTCGGCCGGATGCACTGTGATCGACTCAAGCTTAGGGTCGCTCGGCTTACCGTAGGGCATCCCCTGTTGAATCCACTTTACGAGCATCCTGTAATCAAACGAACCGGCATCGATGCGGGAGCCGCCGCCGTGCGGCAACTGCCCCGATGCCTTGAGCAACAACAAGCTGCGCCCGGGTGCGGCCGGAAAGATGCGCCGCCCACGGGCTTCGCGAAGCAGATACTCGTAATCCTCCTGCGGCTCAAAACCAAGCAGCGACAACTTGAAGCCGTTCTGGCCGCTGGATTTCCCGTGGCAACCGCCACCGTTGCAGCCGTGCTTGGTGAACAGTGGCACGACCGAGTTGGCGAAGTTTACCGGCTTTTCAGCAGTGACCGCCTTGACCTCGAATGGAATCGTGGCCGTCCCGCCGGCTTGGGTGGTCGCGGTAATGAAGCCCTTGCCGTTGGCCAACGGCTCCGCCAACCCGTCGGTGATCCGCACGAGGCCGCTTGGCTTGGCCGTGAAATGGGCGTCGCGAGTTTGATCAGTTAAGCGCCCTTCGCCATCGGTCTCCGTGACGAGCAATTGTAGACGAGCATCGGCTCCGTGAAGCGTGACGCGGCCGGCTTTCGCCCCGTCCCAACTGGGAGCCGAGACGGTCAACTCGGCCTGTGCCGTAGCTCCTCCCATCAAGGCAGCTCCAACCACCACAGCCAAGCACGCAACTCTCCTGAAATATGCCGTTAAATAAACAGCCATCGGTTTTGGAGAAACATCAACCAAACCTAGGTGAATGCAAGCCGAAATCGTGGGAGATGCACGTTCCAGTCATTTCAAATTTACATTGACCGAGTTGGAACTCCTCCCTCCCCTCCGAATCGAAGCAACTTGGCCAAGCGGCGATTAGTGGAGGATGGGGAGGTCGCTGGCCTGCTGGACGAGTTCGGCGTCGAGGTCGAGGTAGTAGTCGAGGCGGCTGTTGGCTTCCGGCTCGTCAATCTCCTTGGCCATGAGCAGGTACGCGGCGTAGTGGTTGCCCTCGGACTCAACTAAATCGGCGTAAAACTTGGCCAACAGCGCATCGACTTGGCCAAGCGCGTCGGCGAGCAACTGGAATTTCACGCAGCTTCGCCCCTCGATCAGCGCGGCGCAGAGCAGATGATCGATCACTTGCTCGCGGCGGCCCTTGCGGATGCTGCCCATTAGGCCGGAAATCCACGGGCTGGAGATGGGCGCGCTGAACGGCACGCCCCGCTCGGCGAGGATATCGAGCACGAGTTGGAAATGCTCGAGCTCCTCGATGGCAATGGCGTTGAGCTCGGAGACCCGGCCGAAAAGCTCCTGATAACGCTCGAGCGACAAGGCTGAATTGGCGGCTTTGCGCTCTAAATGGGCGTGATCCACCAACACGGCGTCGAGGTTTGCAATGACCTTGGGCAGCCACGACTCGGGCGGCTTGGCTCGGAGCATCAACATTTAATTAGCAAAAAGCTCAATTTTGGGGAAAGACATTAAGTGAAAAACAGTTTTTTGGCAGCATAAACCGTCGTTTGTGCCGACTATTACGCAATTTTCTCTACACAACGTCTTGCCGGTGCTTGACAGTCGGCGGGTAATTGTTAAGTTTCTCGCCCTTTTTGACGAAAAAGTGGGAGGAAAAAGGCGCACTTTACGGTGCATTTTCAGTTAAACAACATCGTCAGTTAAACAACATCGTTCCCTTTGCAAGGGCCGTATTTTTTAGAATTAAATGAAGCAGACATTCCAGCCGTCGAATATCAAACGCAAGCGCAGGCACGGTTTCCGCGCACTCATGGCCACCAAGGCAGGTCGCAAGATTTTGGCCGGTCGCCGCGCCCGTGGCCGCGCCCGACTCACCGTCGTCTGACGGCCTTTCCAGCACGCATGACGGCCTCCGGCCAACTCGCGCGATTTCCTAAGTTCAGCCGAATCCAAGCCAGCGCTGATTTCCGGGAGAACCGGGAACGTGGCTCTCGCTTGGCCAAGGGCTGCATGCTGGCCAACTGGCAAAGCCTCACGCCCGACGCCCCATCGCGGCTTGGCGTGATCACCAGTCGGCGCATCGGCAAGGCGCACATTCGCAACCGTGCCCGCCGTCTCATGAGGGAATGTTTCCGCCTGCACCAACACGAACTTCTCCAGCCGGTGGACTTGGTACTGGTCGCCCGCCGCTCAATCGTCGGCAGGGGGTTTCACTCGGTGGAACGTCATTTTCTCACGCTGCTCAAAAAGGCGGCGTTATTGCCGGCTGATGCGGCACCCGTTTACGCCGCTGCCCTTTAGAATGAATCCCGCCCAACATTTTTTGGTGTTGCTGCTTCGGTTTTATCGGCTGGTTCTTTCGCCGATTAAGAATGTCCTTTTCGGGCCGGGCGGCTCGTGCCGGTTCACGCCGACCTGCTCGGAATTCACACTCGACGCGGTGCGCACGCACGGCGCCTTTCGTGGCACTTGGCTTGGCCTACGGAGGGTGTTGCGTTGTCACCCCTGGGGCGACTGCGGGCACGACCCCGTCCCGGCCAAGCTAGCCCGTTAATCAATTTTCATGGATCGCACCTCAGTCATCGTTGTCACCATCTGCGTGATTCTCCTGTTCACCTGGCCCGCGCTGATGGAGAAAATCTCCCCCACCCCGCAGCAGCCCATTCAACCCGCCAACGCCGCCCCGGCCCAGGTCGCCGGACGGACGAACGCCCCCAATACTGCTCCGTTTCAACAGGCGCCGCCCTCACAGGGAACATTCAGTTCTGATTTTGAAGCACCCGTTAAGCTGGACTCTCCGGAAATATCAATACTCGAGAGTGAAGGATCCTCCTACATATTCACCTCCGAGGGCGGATTGAAAACCGTGGAACTCAAAAAACCGCACGTGGTCCTTGGCGATAATGTTGACTTGCTATGGGACACGAACAACGAAGATGTCGTCTCAAAACCCATCATACTCAATCATGGGGTGGAGTTACCCCTGTTTGCGCTCAAGGGCATCGATGACTCGGAGTTTTCTATTACCGCCGATGATAGCCTCGTTACAATGGTGTCCACAAACAAAGCCGGCATACGCATCACCAAGGAGTTCAGCGCCGGAACGAATTATCTTCTGCACTCCAAAATCACACTGGCCAATCCGATGTCGGAGCCGGTTGCGGTGCAGCCATGGAAACTGATGCTGGGCACCTCCATGCCGCTTCAGTCCGAGGAGAGTTATCCGGTCTGGGGCGCCCAATGGCACAACGGAGAGGACATGGAGGACATCGACGAGAGTTGGTTTACGAACAGCACCTTGGGCTGCATCCCCGGAACGCCACGTACCGAGTTCAGGTCGGCAGGGCAACCAATCAAGTGGGTCGGGATTCACAACCGGTTTTTCGCAATGACCACCATGCCCGACCCAGAGATGTCGACAGAGGCATTATCCGGCGCCCGCGTTTACTCAACAACTACAGCCAACCACCGCCTGCCGAACGAGCCGCAGGATGAGCACGAGCAATTCGTCAATGATACTGGAATCTTGGCCGCCTTGGAGTTTAACTCGCAGGTGTTAAAACCCGGTGAGAGTGTCGTAAAGCAATTCACCACCTATGCAGGCCCCAAGGAATACCTCCTCCTCGAGGCGCACGCACTAACCTACGAGAACTCGATCGATTCGGTCATGGGATTTGACGGTTTCTTTGGCTACTTTGCAAAGATTCTACTGTGGGCCATGTCCGGCATACACAACAGCTTCGGGCTTGGTTACGCTCTTTGCATTATAGTAATCACCATCATCATCAAGCTTCTGTTCTGGCCTCTCACCCGGGCCAGCACAGTTTCCATGAAACGCATGGCCGCCTATCAACCGCATATGGCTGAGATCCGCGAAAAGTACAAGGACGATTCGCAGAAGATGAACAAGCGGATCATGGAGTTCATGCGCGAACACAAGATCAACCCCCTGGGCGGCTGCCTGCCGATCCTGATCCAGATCCCGGTGTTCTTCGGATTCTTCACCATGCTGCGGAGTGCCGTAGAGTTGCGAGGGGCGCAATTCCTCTGGGCCTGCGACCTGTCGCAGTCCGACACCGTCGCGCACATCGCCGGATTCCCAATCAACCCGCTGCCGATGATCATGGGCGTGACCATGATATTGCAGGCTCGCATGACCCCTGTCTCCCCCACCGCAGACGCGACGCAGCAAAAAATCATGAAGTACATGCCGCTCATGTTCATCGTGATCCTGTACAACTTCTCCGCCGGCTTAACGCTTTACTGGACGGTGCAGAACATGCTCAGCATTCTGCAAACCAAGCTCACAAAAAACATCGTCGTTGAAGCGCCGTTGAAAAGCGCAGACTCGCCCTTGGCAAAGCCGATAAAAAACAAACGCAAGCGCAAGAAATAATTACTAACCATACCATGAGTACAACCGCACAAGACCCCAAGATCCTGCTCGAGTCCCTGCTGAACAAGCTCGGCTACCAAGTGACCATCGAGGAAAAAATAACAGAAGGCAGCAAGGTACTGGACCTCAAGACAGCCGATGATTCCGAGCGACTCATTGGCCGCAAGGGCCAGACGTTGCTCGACCTGCAATACATCATCAATCGCATGCTGTTTCAGCACAACGAAAATGCCGAGAAAGTGCAGCTCGATGTGGGCGGATACCGATTCAGCGAGGATGACAAACTGGTCGACAAGGCGAAAAAGGCGGCCGAGCAAGTCCGCCGCTGGGGCGACATCGTCGAACTGGAACCCATGAACTCATACGCCCGCCGAATCATCCACAACACCCTGAAGGACGATCCGGATATTGAAACGCAGAGCGTCGAGGTCGACGGCACCCATGACAAGGCCATCATCCTCCGATCCAAAAACTAGCCGACCCAAGCTAATCATTGCCCTTTGCCCGGCAAGTTCCTAACCTCCGAGCACTCCGCAGGGAGTCAATGGCGCTTGGCCAAGCGCACCGCACAAAATAATGGAAGCAGCCAAACACGACGTGGAACGTAAGTCGCTTGATCAACGGCACCAGATGAGTGACCTCGAGCGCCTGCGGCACTCCTGCGCCCACGTACTCGCCTCCGCCGTACTGCGCCTCTGGCCAAAGGCCAAGCTCGACATCGGCCCGCCGACCGCCGAGGGATTCTACTACGACTTCGACCTTGATCACCGGTTTTCGCCCGAGGACTTCGAGGCCATCGAGGCCGAAATGAAAAAGGTGGTGAAGGAAAACCAGACGTTCGAGCGCTCCTCAAAAACTCGCGACGAGGCCAGGTCTTTTTTTGAGGAACGCGGCCAAACGTACAAGGTCGAGCGCCTGGCCGACATCCCCGAGGGCGAGGAGATTTCATTCTACCAGAACGGCGAGTTCGTCGATCTCTGCGCCGGGCCTCACGTCATGCGCACCGGCAACGCCAAGGCCTACAAACTGCTCCGCGTCGCCGCGGCCTACTACCGCGGCAACGAGAACAACCCGCAACTGCAACGCATTTACGGCACCGCGTTTCCGAACAAGACGCAGCTCAACGAGTGGCTCGTGGCGCAGGAGGAGGCGCGCAAGCGGGACCACCGCAAGATCGGCCGCGAAATGCAGTTGTTCGCGTTCGACGACGACGTCGGCCCCGGCTTGCCGCTCTGGCTGCCCAAGGGCACGGTGCTGATCGAAGAATTGGAGAAACTGGCCAAGGAGACGGAGTTCGAGGCAGGCTACGATCGCGTGCGCACGCCGCACTTGGCCAGGGAAAGCATGTACAAGACTTCCGGCCATCTTCCCTACTATGCCGAGAGCATGTTCCCGCCGATGGAACTCAAGGATGACGACCCGGACAAGCCGACCGACCGGATCTATCTCAAGGCGATGAACTGCCCGCATCACCACAAGATTTTCTCGGCAGTGCCACGCAGTTACCGGGAACTGCCACTGCGCCTGGCCGAGTATGGCACCTGTTACCGCTACGAGCGCTCCGGCGAACTGATGGGTCTCATGCGCGTGCGCTCGATGCAGATGAACGACGCACATATTTACTGCACAGCAGAGCAGTTTGCTGACGAATTCCGCGCTGTGAACGAGATGTACCTCAAGTATTTCAAGATTTTCGGTTTCAACAAATTTAGTATGCGCTTCAGCACGCACAGCGCCGAGCGGCTTGGCGACAAATACGTCGGCGAACCGGACCTGTGGATACAAACTGAGGACATGGTGCGTCAGGTGCTCGTCGAGTCGGGCGTTGATTTTGTGGAAGTGCCGGATGAGGCTGCGTTTTACGGGCCAAAGATCGATGTGCAGGTGTACAGCATCTCCGGCCGCGAATTCACTATCGCCACCAACCAGGTGGACTTCGCCGTACCCAAGCGCTTCGGCCTCGAGTTCAAAACCCGCGACAACACCACCGAGACGCCACTCTGCATTCACCGTGCCCCGCTGGGCACACACGAGCGCTTCATTGCCTTTTTAATCGAGCACTATGCCGGCAACTTCCCGCTTTGGCTTGCACCGGAACAGGTACGACTGCTGCCGTTTGGCGACGACCAAGTCGACTACGCCAAGGACGTCGTCGCTGAACTGCGGAAGCACAGAGTCCGCGTGAAAATCGACACGACATCCGACAAAATCGGAGCCCGGATTCGCCGCGCCGAAACCGACAGAGTGCACACTATTTTGCTCATTGGCCAACGCGAGCAGGAAGCAGGCAAACTCGCCGTGCGAGAACACGGTAAAGGCGATCTCGGGGCCAGGCCACGGGACGAAGCTATCGCCGACTTGCTCAATAAAATCGAAACCCGCGAAGGATGACTGAGCTTGGCCAAGCGCCGCTGAATTGAATCGAGCAAAATGAAAGTACTTGTCTGTGACCCCATTTCCCAAACCGGAATCGACTTCCTGAAACAACAGGAAGGACTTGAGGTGAGCGTGCTCAATCGCTGCCACTCGGAAAAGGAACTACTACCACTCGTCGGCGACGTCTCAGCAATGGCTGTCCGCTCCGAGACCAAAGTCACCAAGGCACTCCTCGAGGCTGCGGCGAACATGAAAATTGTCGGCCGCGCCGGAGTCGGCGTTGACAACATCGACATCGAAGCCGCCACTCAAAACGGCGTGATCGTCATGAACACTCCCGGCGGCAACACGATCGCCACCTGCGAGTTGACTTTCTCGATGATGATGGCACTTGCCCGAAACATCCCGCAGGCCCACGGCTCGATGGCCTCAGGCGAATGGAACCGCAAGGCGTTCAAAGGCGTCGAACTTTACGGCAAGACACTCGGCGTGCTGGGCATGGGCCGCATCGGCGGCGAGGTGGCGCGTCGCGCGGTGGCATTCGGCATGCGCGTGCTGGCCTTCGACCCGTACATCACGCCGTCCCGCGCCAAGGCGCTGCAGGTCGAACTATCCAGTTTGGATGAAATTTACAAGGCGGCGGACTTCATCACGGTTCATATGCCGTTGACCGACGAGACGCGCGGTATGCTCAGCAAGGAGACGTTCGCCAAAATGAAGCCAAGCGTACGACTGCTTAACTGCGCCCGTGGCGGAATCGTCAGCGAGGCCGACTTGATCGAGGCATTGCAAGCCGGGCAAATCGGCGGCGCGGCGCTGGACGTATACGAGTCCGAGCCCCTGGCACCTGACTCGCCGTTGCGCCAATGCCCAAACCTCATCCTCACCCCACATCTCGGCGCAAGCACGGCGGAGGCGCAGGACAACGTCGGCCTAGAGGTGGCGCAGGGGATAGCCGATTATTTGCTGCACGGCAGCCTGACGAACTCCATCAACATGCCAAGCCTCGACGCTCAAACATCGGCCAAGGTGCAGCCATATTTGCGCTTGGGCGAAAGGATGGGGCTGTTGTTGTCACGGCTTGGCCAAGCGGGCACCGAGCGCCTGGTCATCACCTACGGCGGCTTGGCCACTGAACTGCCCGGTGACCCTATCGCCCGCGCCATCATCAAGGGATTTCTCGGAGCTGCCATGGGCGAGGAAGTCAATCTCGTCAACGTCCGCGCCATGGCCAAGGAGCGAGGACTGATCGTCGAGGAGATCAAATCCAGCGAGCAAGTGGACTTCAAGGAATGGCTTCACATCCGGGCATGGGCCGGTGAGCAAAAAGTGTCCGTCGGCGGATCGTTCTTTGGGTTGGCGCAGCATCCTCGCATCGTCCGACTCAACAGCCAGCCGGTCGAGATCGTCCCGGAAGGCATCCTGTTCATGATGAGCAACAATGATCGCCCCGGCATCGTGGGCCACTTGGGCAGCGTGCTCGGCAATCGCGGCGTCAACATCGCCAACATGAGTCTCGGACGGGATCGCGAAGGCGGTGAAGCTCTGACCGCGCTGAACATCGATAGCGTCCCAAGCGCCGAGTGCCTCGCCGAACTCGAGGCCGACCCAGATATCAGCAACATCCGGATCGTCCAGTTTTAGCCAAGCACTTGGCCAAGTTCAGGCGTAGCATTGGGGTCCAGGGGTGTTGCGCTCGACTTCAGTACCTATTGGCGCTTGAGAGAGTTTCGAAACAGGGTTAAAGCGACAAAACCAGCCAGCCTGTGAAATGTATCCAATTTCTCAGAATATCCATCCCTTTTTTGGCTGCCATTCCCTAGACCACAGTGTCAGGAAGGCAACCGGAGACTGCACCATCATTCCCGGCAGCACAGACGGAAGAGCGCCATCCATCCCCTGGGCAATCGATCCTTCACCATCATCAGTAACCGATCCCACAACCCAGAAACCTCGGGGGTCACCTCCCCAGTACTGTCCAGCGGTTCGACCCGTTTCAACCGATACGGATTGTAACGGGCGGCGCCCACACATTAAATCCTCTTCAAGCCAAGGTGAAGTAGGTTCGAACTACTATCGGGATTCTCACTCAAACCCTAACGACACCCAGGCAGGCCATCGTCATGGGAACATCCCGGCGGATCCCGGGCCACCGCATGGCGACGGCAAATATCCGGCGTGATTCAAGCGCCTCCGACAACATCCTTCGATAACGGGACTCGAAGATGTGCAGGGGAAGGATCGAATCGGGAAACAGCGTGGCGCTGTACAAAATAATTAAAGGGATTTCGCCCGGAATATGCACAGAAAAAAACACATAAAAGCCAGAAGAAATGGAAGAACCCACACAAATTAAGAGTTGCCTCAAATATGTAGTTGCGCCATTGTTCCCGAAGTATGAAAGGCAATATTTTAATAATTTTTGCGGTACTCGCAATCGCCGTGGGAGCGGTCACTACAATTCTTCTCTCCAATGCCAAAGGCAAGATCGAGATACAAAAATCCAAGATTGATACACTGCAAAAAGACAAGGACCAGCTTGAAGAAAGCAAGAAACAACTGACTCAGGATCTCAGCACTGCCAATAGTAAACTCACCGAAACCAAGGGGACTCTCACCAAAACCCAAGGCGCGCTGTCCGAATTAAAAGACGATTACAGTATGAAAGTCACCGAATATGAGACGTTCGTCGGTAAGGTCGCGCAGGAACTCGCCGCTAAAGATGAAAAAATCAGCGAACTAAACGGCGAACTCCAAACAGCCCAGAACAAAAACCAGGACTACGACTCACAAATTAAAGGGCTTAACAGTCAGATGGCGGACAAGGATCGCGCTATTGATGACATCGGCCGGCGTCTCGAGTCAGCCGAGGAAGACCGCGATCATTTGCTTCAGGAACGTAACAAACTGATCGCTGAAAAAGCTGAGTTGGAAAAACAATTTCAGGATATTCTGGTGCTGCGCCAGAAGGTTCAGCAATTGCAGGTTGAACTCATGGCTTCCAAGAAGCTCGAGTGGCTTCGTCGCGGTTTCTACGGGAGTGCCCGCAAAAAAGGTGGATCTCGGCTCATGGGCATGAGCAAAAGAAATGACCGTAAAACAGTCTCCCCCACCAATGCCGATCTCAATGTCGAGGTGCGCCGGGATGGGACGGTCAAAATCGTCCCGATCGAGACAAACTCGCCCCCCAGCGGGGCCACCCCATGACCCGGCCCAGGGTTCTTCAGGATACTCACAATCGTATCATTCGCGATCTCCGGATTAGCATCACGGATCGCTGCAATTTTCACTGCGTCTACTGTCTGCCGGAAACCGAGGAGGCGGCTAACTTTTATCGGCCCAATACACTTAGTCCCAGCAAAACTCGGCCCGCGAACAGCAATCCGATTTACCCATTAAAGCCACAGTCACAAATCCTTACCTTCGAGGAGATCACCCGCGTCACCCGAGTGGCGGCTTCGTTTGGAGTGAACAAGATTCGGATCACCGGCGGCGAGCCGCTCCTGCGCCGGGGCGTCGAGAATCTAGTTTCACAGATTGCCTCCATCGACTCGATTCGCGATCTGTCACTGACCACCAACGGCACCGGTTTCCCCGCCTTGGCCAAGCGCCTCAAGGAGGCCGGGCTTGGGCGAGTGACGATCAGCCTCGACTCGCTTGATCGCGACAATTTCAAAAAAATCACCGGGCGTGACGGGCTTCCGGAAGTGCTCGAGTCGATCCGCTTGGCCAAGTCGCTGGGCCTCGCCCCGGTAAAGCTCAACGCGGTGATCATTCGAGGCCTAAACGACCACGAGATCGTGCGCTTGGCCCAATTTGCCGCGGAGGAGAGTGTCGTTATGCGATTCATCGAGTTCATGCCATTGGGTACAAGACAAACGTGGCAACGAGATCATGTCGTCCCCGGCAGCGAAATCATCGAGCAAATCCGTTCACACATCCCCCTCATCCGTCTCCCCGCTGGGAATCCCTCTGAGACATCCACCCGGTGGTCGTTTGAGCAAGGGACTGGCGAAATCGGAATCATCGCACCTGTCAGCCAGCCGTTTTGCGGCAACTGCAACCGCATCCGACTGACCGCCGACGGTAAAATTCGCACCTGCCTTTTCAGTCACGGCGAGCACGACCTGAAGCCCACACTCCGGAGTGAAGCCGACGACATTGAGTTGGCGACTGAGTTGCAGCGAATCGTCCTGAAGAAAGAACCCGGCCATCAGATCGGTGAGCCTGACTTCGTGCAGCCATCCCGAACGATGAGCCGCATCGGGGGTTGAGCACCAAAAAGAAAGTGACCGCAGGAGCTTGAGCGGTTACCAATCCGGCAGGCATGGATTTAACCTCGTCGTACATCCGGGCCGTCAGGTCTCTCGACCAGATCGACATCGCGGTTCTCGTCAACAACATCATTCTTGACGCAGTTCATGACAAGGCGAGCGATATTCATATCGAGCCTTGGGAAAGCACCCTTCCCATTCGCCTGCGCATCTCGGGCACACTGCGTGAACTCACCCACCTGCCGCACGAGTTTCTCGACCGCATCGCAGGCCGTCTCAAGGTCATGGCTGACCTGATCACTTACGAGACTGAGATGCCGCAGGAAGGCCGCGTCCCAGCAAGTCCCGAGTTCGGCAATGTGGAACTGCGCGTCTCCATCTTCCCCACCGTTCGCGGGGAAAAAATTGTCATCCGACTGTTCGACCCGCAAAATCGCAGTTTTAATCTCGAGACGCTCGGCTTCGAGCAGGACACTATCGAGCAGTTCAAGAAACTCATACAGCAACCCAGCGGACTCATCCTGTTGAATGGCCCAACCGGCTCGGGCAAGACAACGGCAATCTATTCAGCCCTCTGCCACTTGGTCGAAACCCACGGGCCTACAATCAGCATCAGCACGGTGGAGGACCCCGTGGAATTCAACCTCCCGATGATCAGCCAGTCGCAGATCAGCAACTCCCGTGGGTTCACCTATCCCAAGGCGCTCCGTTCCCTCATGCGTCAGGATCCGGAGGCGATCATGATCGGGGAGATCCGCGACGCAGAAACCGCCGCCATCGCAGTACAGGCCGGTCTGACTGGCCACATGATTTTCAGCACTATCCACAGCGACAGTACGGCGGGGGTTTTTGCCCGGCTCATCAATATGGATATCGAGCCGTTTCTGTTGGCCTCCAGTATCACCGGGGTGCTTGGCTTGCGCTTGTTGCGCACCATTTGTCCGCGATGCAAAATCCAGTCTCAGCCCAGCCCCGAGCACCTTTCCCTGCTTCCCGACGGCTTTGCAGAAGAGAATGAATTTCACACCGGCACGGGCTGTGACGCCTGTTTCCAGACCGGCTATCTCGGCAGGGTGGCGGCAACTGAGTTGTTAAACTCGAGCGAGGCCGTCCGTGAAGGTGTCATCCAGAAACTGCGAACCAGCAAGCTGCACGATATAGCGATCGCGCAGGGAATGACCACCCTTTGGCAGAACGCGATGGCCAAGGTCCAGCGCGGGATCACCAGTCTCGAGGAGGTTGTCAGGGTGATTTCTATCAACCAACTGTAAGCCGCCAATGGCTTGGCCAAGCGCAAAAAAGGCGTCCACCGCAAGGTGAACGCCTTGTGGGAAAACCGGAATCTACCGCTCTTCCCTGGCCAAGCGCTTGTTGGTGATGGCGTCGAACACCTCGAACTCCTCCGGGTGCAACCCCTCTTCCGAACGGAAGGAAATTTTCACCAAATAACGTTTCTCCATGTCGATGAAGATATCCTCGTCCTCGTTGCGCAAGCGATCCAGCACACCCGTGTTGACATTCACCCGCAGCTTGAAATCGGTCTCCTCCTCGCCGCGTTGCTTGAGATTGTTGCGTTTTTTGATGATCTCGCTGAGCTTACGCTGGATGTCCACGCTCATAGTCAGCGGGCTCTTGATCTTACCGCGGCCGCTGCAGTGTTCGCAATCGCCGTAGGCGGCGTCGCGGACGCTCTCGGACTGGCGCTGACGGGTCATCTCCATCAGGCCAAGGTCGGAGATGGGCAACACGTGGGTCTTGGCCTTGTCCTTGCACAGGCCGTCGCGCATGCGGTTAAACACATCGCGCCGGTCACGCGACGATTTCATGTCGATGAAATCCAGCACGATCAGGCCGCCGATGTTTCGCAGGCGAAGTTGCCGGCAAACCTCCTCGGCAGCCTCGAGGTTCACTTGAAGCAACGTCTTGTCTTTTTCCTTCTTGTTGTTGCCTTTGTACCGATGGCTGCCGGTGTTCACGTCCACCGCCACCAGCGCCTCGGTCTCGTCGATGATGATGTATCCACCACTGGGCAGCATCACTTGGCGTGTATATGCTGTCTCAAGCTGGCGCGTGACCCCGAACCGGTCGAATATCGGCTCCGAGTAGGAATAACGCTGTACCTTGTCCAGCGCCCGTTTTGAAACGCGGCCGATCAGTTTTTTGACCCGATCAACCTCGGCGGCATTGTCGACGACAATCCGCTCGACATCTTCAGTCAAAAAGTCACGAACCGTGCGCTCGATCAAGTCCGGTTCCTCAAAAACACATGTGCCGGACTTCTGGGTTTTGACCAGGCCGGTGATTTTTTCCCAAGTCTCCATCAGAATGGCGAGATCCCTGATGAAATACGCCTTGCGCTGCCCTTGCCCCGCTGTCCGGATAATAACCCCCATGCCTTCGGGGATGTCGAGTTCGCGCACAATCTTCTTCAGTCGTGCACGCTCCTCGCGGTTCTCTATCTTCCGTGAAACCCCGGACTGCTCCGAGTTGGGTAGCAGGACAAGATAGCGGCCCGGCAACAGGACGTTCGTCGTAACCCGCGGACCCTTGGTTCCAATCGGACCCTTGGTCACCTGTACAGTCAACTCCGTGCCTGACGGATATTTCCTGGGTATGTCCTTGTTGGTGATTCTCGGCTTTTCCTTTCTGCGGTTCCCCCGGTCAACCACGTCGTAGGAGGAATCGAGCGAACTGGGAATGATATCCCAGTAATGAAGAAAGGCGTTTTTCTCCAGGCCAATGTCCACGAAGGCCGCCTTGAGACCATCCTCAAGGTTGCGGATTCTGCCTTTATAAATGCTCCCAACCATCCGTAGGCTGTCGATGCGCTCGATCGTCAGGTTCTCTAGTTTTCCCTTTACTGTTATCGCCACGCGGGTCTCAAGCGACTCGGCGTTGATCAGAATTTCCTTATGGGTGTGCTGGATGGGGCGGAAGACGCCTTTGACTTTGCTGACGAATTTCTTCGCGCTCCGCTCAACCTTCTCCTTGATGGAGCCAGCCGGTTCATCCGGCAGTTCAACCGGTTCAAAGTCGGTGTTCCCCCGTTTGGGCGGCGTTGCGGGTTCGGCTTGCCTGGACGCCTCGCCATCCGCTGTGTCGTTGGTGAGTTGCCGTTGCCCCTTGGCTGACTCGAGGTCAGTACCGGCCGGCAAACCGTGCGCCTTGTTCTCAGCACGCACGATTTCGTTTTCGTGCTCCCGCGTGTTAAAGAGTTCGTCCTGCGGGGTTTGAATCGTCTCGACATTCGCGCGTGCACTGAGGCTGGAGCGGTCGGGCCTGCGGTTCAATCCACCGGGGGGTTTGAATCTCATGCCGCGCCTGTTGTCGCTGCGGCCAAATGATTTCTTTGCTGCCATAATAATTTAATATGCCTTTCTGTGTAGTTGTATGTTTTGCAGGACAGCGATAGCGATCAACGAACTCAAGACGGATGATCCGCCGTAGCTCAATAGTGGCAACGGTATCCCCGTCACCGGCATCAATCTCAGATGCATGCCGATGTTCACAAAAACGTGGCAAAAAATGAGAGTCA
>Ga0302127_10000521_pt1 | contig 21607 bp, 16 predicted proteins | sample CB4_SCM_MG_FD_204452 | JGI IMG/M metagenome (GOLD analysis project Ga0302127, IMG submission 204452) | Marine microbial communities from Western Arctic Ocean, Canada - CB4_SCM | ecosystem: Environmental > Aquatic > Marine > Oceanic | place: Canada: Western Arctic Ocean | collected 2017-09-24
CGCTGTGTGGGGTCCGGGCGAAGGCCCGAGTAGGTGCGGGGGTCGGGGCAACGGGCGGGGTTGGCAAGGATCGCTGTGCGAGTAGGTGCGGGGGTCGGGGCAATGGGCGGGGTTGGCAAGGATCGCTGCGGGGGCGGGGAAGATTCGAAGTGCCCGGCGGCGCTGTTCCGGATCAGCTGGGAGCGAGCCCTGGCTTGCTTCTTGTCGGGGCATCCATAAAGCTGTCGCGCTATGCGGACGGAGACCGGGGTTTCCCCGACGAGGAGGCGCACACATCGGCGTTTCGCGCTCGTCGCGTTGGCCATCGTGGTCTTGTCGGCGGTCGTCGTGCCAGCGTTCGGCCAACAGAACGACGGGCCGCCGTGGCGCGACCTCGATGCGGCCCTGCGCCAACTCGCTGATGCCCAGACGGCTGTTCTGGACGCACGCCAGACCGTCCGTTACGCCGAAGCTGAACTCGACCGCTTGGACACGACCGTCGACACCAACGCTGGCGATGTTTTGGCCATCGCTGCCGAGCTCCAAGCCACTCAAGATCGAGCTCGTCGCCTCGCAGTCGAGGCCTATGTCAACGGTGGATCTCTTACCGACGCCCTGTTTGTTCTTGATGCCGAGAGTGCCAACGATTTCGCATATCGATCAAGCTTGTTGACCGCAAGCGTCGGCACGGTGGCGGCCTTCCAGGCCAAGTACTTCGAGTTGCGAGATGCGGCATCGGACGAGGCAATTGTCCTGGCAGAACGTATAGATGAGGCCAAGGCAAACATCGTCGCTGCGGAGCAGGCGATCGTTGAAGCCGAGGCAGCACTCCCGGCCCTTGAGTGGGTTGTGACCATTGCCGAGATCCACCGCGGCGCTGATGAGTTGATGGTTCGATACAACCGCATCGAAGCGGCCCCCGATGACTGGGACAAGCTGCGTTTTTGTGAGTCGTCCCGTAACTATCAGATCAACACCGGCAACGGCTACTACGGCGCCTACCAGTTTGGCACGGTGACCTGGGTCGATATGGGGGGCACCGGTCTACCGTCGGATGCTTCACCCGAAGAGCAGGATGCTCGGGCACGGTATCTGTATGCATTGCGCGGCTCGGGCTACGGCCGGGGTGGCGCGTGGCCGGTCTGCGGCCGGTTCCTGCCCTCAGGCTGAACGGTCGATCGCTGCTTCGACCAGCTCGAACAGTGCATTTCGTTGCTCGGTCGTTGGCGGTGCGAGTCCGAACAGGTCGATGAGCCACAGGCCGTCGCCGACGACGCGTGCAAGTAATGCTGTGGTGGTGTCGATCCCGTCGTCTTCCACCAGTCGCTCCTGCCATTGGTGGAACATGGCGCGAGCCGGTTCGAGGTCGCCGTCGTCGAGGGCCGCAGCGGCGAAGATCCCCGAAGCCGAATCGACCTCGTCGTGGCGGCCGCTGCGGATGTAGTCGAGGTAGGCCTGAGCGAAGGCACCTTTGGAGCGGTCGTTGGCGGCCGCCAACGACTGAAGCTCTGCATCTGCTCGACCGAGCGTGTTGGCGAGAAGTGCTATCACCAGCTCTTGCTTGGTCCCGAAATGGTAGAGGAGGCCGCCTTTGCTGACCCCGGCGACTGTGGCCACTCGCTCGAGGGTCAGGCTGGACACACCTTCGAGCCGCACGACATCACCGGCCGCTTGCAAGATCGACGTTCGGGTGCGGGTTGCCTTGGCTTGCTGAGGGCCTGTCTGGTCTGACACAGTTGGTAACTGTACCAGCTGGACGGTTTTTCATCCAGGTGCTCCAGCTGAACGCTGAGAGGAAGAGTCGAGGGGGTTGCCATGGCCGATGGCTCGTGGGATTTCATCATCATTGGTGGCGGTTCCGCCGGTTGCGCGTTGGCAAACCGCCTCAGCGCCGATCCTGCCAACCGCGTCCTGGTGCTCGAGGCCGGTCGCAAGGATTGGAAATGGGATGTGTTCATCCACATGCCCGCGGCGCTCACGTATCCGATCGGCAGCAAGTTCTACGACTGGAAGTATGAGAGCGAGCCCGAGCCGTTCTTGAACGGCCGGAAGGTGTACCACGCCCGGGGCAAGGTATTAGGCGGTTCGAGCAGCATCAACGGGATGATCTTCCAACGGGGCAACCCGATGGACTTCGACAAATGGGCGACCTCCGACGGGATGAGCCGGTGGGACTATGCGCACTGCCTTCCGTACTTCAAACGGATGGAGAACCTCCTCGTTGGCGGAGACGCCTATCGCGGCGACGAGGGGCCTTTGCGACTCGAGACGGGGCCTGCCGCCAATCCCTTGTTCGAGGCGTGGCTCGAGGCGGGGCCCCAAGCAGGGTTTCAGCGCACCGACGACGTCAATGGGTTTCGTCAAGAAGGCTTCGCGGTATTCGACAAGAACGTTGTCCGAGGTCGCCGCGTCAGCGCTGCACGTGCCTACCTCCACCCCGTGTTGCACCGTCGCAATCTGAAGCTGGTCACCCTCGCTCACGCCAACCGCATCCTCTTTAACGGCACGCGGGCCGTGGGCGTGGAGTATCGCAAGGGCCGTCGCACCCACGTTGCGCGCGGTGGCGAAGTCATCAGCTGCGGCGGAGCGTTCAACTCGCCTCAACTCTTGCAACTGTCCGGCGTCGGCGATCCCGGTCATTTGGCCGAACTCGGGATCGATACGGTGTCGGCGCTACCGGGTGTCGGCGAGAATCTCCAAGATCACCTCGAGGTCTACATCCAGTACAGCTGCACGCAGCCAGTCTCGATGCAGCCATACCTGGCCAAGTGGCGGATGCCGTTCATTGGCCTTCAATGGTTGATGCGACGTGGCCCGGCGGCCACAAACCATTTTGAGGCCGGCGCATTTGTGCGAAGCAACGACGATGTCGACTACCCCAATCTGATGTTCCACTTCCTTCCGCTCGCCGTTCGTTATGACGGCTCGTCACCAGAGGGCGGGCACGGCTACCAGGTCCATGTCGGCCCGATGTACAGCGATGTCCGAGGCTCGGTGAAGATCCGGTCTACGAACCCGCGCGAACACCCTGCGGTGCAATTCAACTACTTTTCTACTGGCAACGATCGAAAGGAATGCGTCGAGGCGGTTCGTACGGCGCGTCGTATTCTCGAACAGCCGGCCTTCCAGCCTTACAACGGGGGTGAAGTGTCGCCCGGACCGACGGTCGAGACCGATCAAGAGATCCTGGATTGGATTGCCAGCGATGCCGAGACAGCGTTGCACCCCTCCTGTACCGCCCGCATGGGGGTCGACGACATGGCTGTCGTGCACCCTGATTCGTTGCGGGTCCATGGCGTGGAAGGATTACGGGTCGTCGACGCTTCGGTGATGCCCAACGTGAGCAACGGCAACATCTATGCGCCGACCATGATGATCGCGGAAAAGGCAGCTGATGCCATCGTGGGTAACACTCCGCTCGACCCTGACTACACAGCGGTGTACCGCTCTCCGGCAGCCTCATGACAACTGACACCAACAACCAACCCAACATTCTGTTCTTGATGGCCGATCAGATGGCCGCACCATTTGTGGGCGCTTACGGCGGCCCCGCGCTCACGCCGAACATTGATCGGCTGGCTGCCAACGGTGTGCTGTTTCGGTCGGCGTACAGCAACAGTCCGATGTGTGCGCCGTCGCGGTTCTCGATGATGTCGGGCCGCCTCGGCTCGCGGATCGGCGCCTACGACAACGCGTCCGAGTTCGCTTCGGCGGTCCCGACTTTTGCCCACCACCTGCGCAGGGCCGGTTACCAGACATCGCTGGTGGGAAAGATGCACTTTGTCGGGGCCGATCAGTTGCATGGCTACGAGGAACGTCTTACGACAGACATCTATCCCGCTGACTTTGGGTGGACACCCAATTGGCGAGACCCTGAGGGGCGATTTGATTGGTGGTACCACAACCTGGACAGCGTGGTTACCGCCGGAATCGCCGATGCAACCAATCAGTTCGACTACGACGATGACGTCGGCTACCAGACGATCCGCAAGCTGCGCGACCTTGCGCGGACAGCCGACGATCGGCCTTGGATGATGACCGCGTCGTTCACGCATCCACACGACCCCTACGTCACCCGCCGGACGTTCTGGGACCGCTACGACCACGGCCAGATAGCGCTTCCCGCCGTTGGGCCAGCGGTTGGGGCCGCAGACGACCCCCACAGCGGACGCCTTCGGCGGCTGATGCGCGTCGACACGACCAATCTGACAGATGAGCAGGTGCGAGTGGCCCGCCACGCCTATTACGCCAACTGTTCCTATGTCGACGACTGGGTCGGCCACATCCTCGACACACTCGGCTACCACGCGATGGCCGACAACACGGTCGTGGTCTTCGCTGCGGACCACGGCGACATGCTGGGTGAGCGCGGGCTTTGGTACAAGATGAATTTCTTCGAGCACGCGGCACGGGTTCCGATGATCGTTTACGCGCCAAACCACTTCGCACCTAGCGAGGTCACGGCCCACGTCAGCCTCATAGACCTCGCCCCGACGCTTATCGACCTAGCCGGAGCAGACTTCGCGCCGTCGCTCGACGGATCGACGTTGCTGCCCCTCATGGGCGGAGCGTTGGATCCAGGCCGCACAGTGGTCGGGGAGTATCTGGCCGAAGGCGCGGTTGCCCCGATCTTCATGATCCGGCGTGGTGATCGCAAGTTCATCTGGAGCGCCCCCGACGGCTCTCAACTGTTCGACTTGGCCATGGATCCACACGAGGTCACCAACATGGCATCTGACCCATTGCATGCGCCGGAGGCAGCGGCGTTCCAGGCCGAGGTCGAACGCACGTGGGACGTGGCCAAGATCCACGCAGACGTTCTCGAGAGTCAGTCGAACCGGCACGTGGTTGACCAGGCGCTCCGCAGAGGGCGGTACTCGGCTTGGGATTTCCAACCCAGCACCGATGCAGCGGCTCGGTATGTGCGTAACCACCTGGACCTCAACGAGGTCGAGCGCGACCGCCGATCGCGCTGATCGACGCCGCCAGTAGCCTCGACGCCATGAGTGATCAGACGGTGCTCTTTGTCCACGCGCGCCCCGACGATGAGTGCATTCTCACCGGGGCAACGATGGCCAAGGCCGCCTCAATGGGGATGCGGACCATTGTTGTATAGGGGACTCGCGGCGATGCTGGCGAGACCAATGCCGATCTGGGCGGCGAGACCTTGGGTGTGCGTCGGGTGCGAGAGGCCGAGGCCGCATGCGCCGAGTTGGGCGTCGCGCGGGTCGAATGGTTGCCCTATGACGACTCTGGGATGGCCGGCACCGACACGACGGCGAACCCCAAGGCCTTTAGCAACGCCGAGCCAAACGAGGTCGCCGGTCAGATCTCCGCGCTCCTCCACGACGAGACGATCGGTGTTGTTGTCGGCTACGACGCCAACGGCACCTATGGCCACCCCGATCACATTCAGGTCCATCAGGTCGCACATGCCCTGGCCCCGATCGTGCCCCGCTCCTGGGTCCTCGACGCCACCTACAGCCGGGAGTATCTAGCGTCGCTGCCCGACGCCGATGGCACACTCGATTTGGCGTTCGCCGCGGCCGAAGCCGACCTGACACATTTCGTCCAAGGTGAAGAGCTTTTCCGGGCCAAGGTGGGGGCAACCGGAAATCACCAATCTCAAGTTCCCGACGACTGGGACGTCGACAATCCCGATCTCGATGGGTTCCGCGCGAGATTCGGGACCGAGTGATTTATTGCCACGCCGCCGATCAACGAGGCTCAGGCACTGGGGTCGTTCTTTGTGGCCAAGGTCGACTGGCCCGGTCCGCTGACGGGCTGACACCAGCCGCTCCCGGCGGCCACTACACTCGTTCTGCTGTGGGCGGCCCTGAGAGGAAGCAGTGAACCTGCTCGTCGTCTTCTTCATCATCACGATCGTGCTGGTTGGCTACGGCCTGACCCTGTTGATCGATGTGGACCTCGCGGTCGAAGAGCGCGCGCTCTACGGCGTTCTGGTCGGCGTCATGGTGGTTTCCACCGTGGGATTCTTCTTCTCGTGGTGGGCCGACATGTCCCGGGCGTCGATCATTGCGGCCTCGATCTTCAGTCTTGGTTTGTCCGGGCCCGGATGGCGGCGTGCTCCGGCTCGAAATGTGGCGGAGTGGCGAGACTTCGTGCGGCGAATACGCCTCCCGCTGCGAGATGCGTCGAGCCCGGCGCCGCTGATCGCGGTGGTGCTCGTGAGCGCCGTCGTCAGCGTGCGCATTCTCGACATCGCCTATGGCACGACCGCCGATGGGGGAATTTCGGTTGGGCACCTCAGCACCTTTGGCGACTGGTCGGCACACCTCGCCTATGCGGCATCGTTTGCTTACGCCGACAACTTCCCTCCCGAGCTCCCGACGGCCGCAGGGGAGAGTTTCGCCTACCACTTTGGGGTCGACTTTTTTGCGGCGATGTTCATCCCGCTGGGGACGTCGCTGCAGCGTGGTCTTCAACTCTCGGCCGGGATTCTGGCTGTCGCCTTCCCCGGCATCATCTACGTCTCGACGCATCGATTCTTCAAGAACCGACTGACGTCTGTGCTCACGGTGCTCATCTTCTTGGCCGCCGGAGGGACCGCTGCGCTCTACCGGTTCTTCTTCGAAGACCTACCCGAGAACGGTCTGGGTGTCCTGGGGGACTTGCCGCGGAGCTATGCCTTCGACGGTTTCCAACGCAACTGGCTGGACAACCCTGTCACCGGCTTTCTCTATCCGCAGCGGCCCACGATGATTGGGTTCGCGGCCGTGATGATGGGGTTGGCGTTGCTGTGGCAGGCGCGCGGCACCGGTGACAAGCGCACCCACCTCGCGGTCGGTCTCGTCACTGGCATCATGCCGGTGTTCCACGTCTTCGGGTTTGGCGTACTGATCGTCTTAGGTCTGTGGTGGGCAGCGCTCGAGTGCTACGCGGCGCGCCGGGTCGTGCAGGAATGTGTCTGGTTCGCCGCACCAGCGCTGGTCGTCGGCATTCCCCTTGTTGGCTGGCAATGGCCCAGCAGCGGAGCGAACGGACGCAACTACCGGTTCTGGTGGGTGCTCGGAGAAGATTTTGTGTCCTGGCGCGACACGTTGCCGGACTTCATCTGGTTCTGGTTTCTCAACACGGGCGTGTTCATCCCGCTCGTGGTGGTGGGCCTCGTGCGCAGCCCTGAGTTGACGAAGCGCTTCGCCCCAATCTTTGGCCTGCTCCTCATTGCCAATGTGGGCATCTGGCATTTCTGGGTCGGCAACAACGCTAAATACGTCGTCTTTTTCCTACTGCTCGGCGCTCCGTTCGCCGCATCTTTCTTGACTGAGTGGATTCGAAATGGATGGTTCTACAAGCTTGGCGCAGGCCTGGTTGTGGTCTCGTTGACCCTGTCTGGCGGTCTGGACATCTGGCGCGCTTTCGAGGGCAGCTCGGGCGCGTACCCGGCTGGCTACATGACTGGCGACGACGTGCTGTTGGGCGAGTACGCCCGCGACCGGCTCGAAGCTGATGCCGTGTTCGCCGTGGCCAACAACAACGTCCACCCCATCCGTGCGATCGCGGGACGCACCGTCGTGTCGGGATCGACCGGTCGCCTCAGCGATCTAGGGGTCGACTGGGATGTCCGAGCAGAGGACTTGCGCGTGATCTTCGGGGTCAACGAGGGGTTCGAAGATGTGATCAGCAAATACGAGATCGACTACATCGTTCTCGGGCCCGAGGAGCGACGGGCGTTTCGGCCCGTTGATGCGCCCGCCGACTGGGATCCCGCACAATTCTGGGATGCTGCAGCTCTAACGGTCTATGACATCGGCGGCTACAAGATCTATGACGTCCGGGAGTTCCAATCATGACCCGCCTTTGCGCGAGCGCGAGTGCGAGGCGCGGCCGTTCAGGTCGACTTGGTGACTATCTTGGAGTCTCCGAGCCCCCCTCATGACCGATGACTTCGTGGCGCCCGGCGCCGATCCACGCCAGCAGTCCAACGAGGACCAGCTTGGACTCTTTGACTCGCATGGACCTGGCGACGACCTGCCAACCGTGGGATCGAACGAACCCATCCCCGGCCAGATACAGCTGCTCGAGGTTGCTCCGTCGCACGAGGGACCCACCGCCACGCGACCGCCTCGAGCGCAGGACCGCACCCCGGATCCTGCCGACACAGTCCACCCGGCCCGTCTGCCTCCGCGGGTGAACCTCAAGAACACGGTTCTGGCCTTGGTGATCCTGGCCCTGGCGAGTCGATTGGCGGCCCTCGGAGCTCGACCGTTCCACCACGACGAGAGCCTCGACGCTTGGTTCTCGTGGCGGTTCCTCAACGGCACCTACGACGGCTATGACCCCGTGTATCACGGACCGCTGCGCTTCTACATCACCGGCGCACTCTTTTGGCTTCTGGGCGAATCGGAGACCACGGCGCGCTTGCTGGCTGCAGTGTCGGGGACCGTGGTTGTTGGCCAGGTCTGGTTCTGGCGTCGCGACCTCGGGCCCGTCGGCACGATCGCTGCGGTTGGTTTGGCCGTCATCAGCCCATCCTTGCTGTACTTCTCGCGAGTTGGCCGCGAGGACGCGTTCTTCTTGGCCATCACGTTTGCCACAGTGCTGGTATTCGTCGCGTTTCTGCGCAACCCGAAAGCATGGCACCCGACAGCGGTGCTGTGTCTGCTCGTGGCGGGCATCGCAGTCAAGGAATCGGCCTTCTTGACCGTGTTCATCTTCGGGGGGTTGGGCATGGTGTTGTTCGCCCAGGACTTACTGGTGGCCCCCGGGCGAGGAGTGCACTCGGGCAACGGCGCTGTCGGCTTCAGCAACGATGCGGTCAAGCGGTCCACGCTCATCGGAGGGCTCGCGGCGATGGTCGTTGCGTTCTTTTTCGGCGAACCGATCTTTGTAAGCCTCGGCGTGTATGGGCTTGCGTTGGCTGTCTTGCTTGCGTACGCGGCATGGAACGCCCACGGACGTGGTGTAGCCAGCGCGGATGTGCCCGTCCTTAGATCGATCCTGTCGGTGCCGTACTACTGGTGGCTGACGGCGGTGTGGGTGGCGATCGCGATGTTCATCTTTGTGTTCACGCAGTTTCTGACGAACTTTGCGGGTCCAGGCAGCGAGGCCGCTCCCTACGGGTCGATCGAGAACGGGCTCAGGGCCGGTTTGGAATACTGGCGAGGCGAGCAGGATACGGTGCGCGGCGATGCCCGGTGGCAGTACTACTTGGCGGTGATTCCCGCGTACGAATGGTTCATCTTGTTGTTGTCGTTCGTGGGGATCGGACGGGTAATACGCCGTCCAACGCTGGTTGGGCAAACCCTCGTCTGGTGGGCGATCTCCAGCTTCAGCGTGCACTCGTGGGCGGGCGAGCGGATGCCGTGGCTCATCATCCACCCGCTGCTGCCGTTCGTCATTTTGGCGGGACTCGGGGTGCAGGTGTTGTGGGACCATCGGGGTGAGGTGTGGCAGGTTCCGGTTGGCCTCGCGTTCGGCCTCGGCTTGTTGTGGACGCTCAACACCTCATATGAGGCGGCCTATGACCGCGGCGGTGAGCCTCAGGAGCTGTTTGTGCAAGCGGGGCAGGCGACCCCCGAAGTGCCCGAGTGGGTCGACCGCCTGTATGAGTTGGACCGGCTGGTGATGGCCGAGGAGGGTCGCCACCTAACGGTGAGCATCGACTCGGATGTGTACTGGCCATACGGCTGGTATCTGCGGGATTTCCCGACCGGCACGTTCGCTGTGCTCGATAACGACAGCACTGCGCCCGACACCGACGTGATCTTTGTGCCGCACTGGGAGCAAGAGGCGATTGGCAGCCAACTCGTCGACTACACCACGCTGACGTACGAGCATCGTTGGTGGTGGGTGCCCGACTTTGCCGTGGGGCCGGGGGAATGGGCCAGCTGGCTCTGGGACCGTGAGCCATGGGATGGGTCCGAAGCCGATCCATCGGACTGCCCTGGTTCGCTTGTGGGCGAGGTGTACATCCGCAACAGCGTATTGGTGCTGGAGCAGGAGTATCGAGACTTCGAACCGGTCGACCGGGCAGCGAAACCGGCCTATGACGGGCCGTGTGAACGCCCTGACGTAGCCGCCACCGCCGGCTGAGCTGGTAGTCGGGGTGGGGTGTCGCTCGATCTTCAGCGGTCTCCGGAGTGGCGGGAGTGGTGCCGTGGTGCCGGGGCGTGGTGCCGGGGCGAGGTGCCGGGGCGAGGTGCCGGGTGCCGGGTGCCGGTGCCGGGGCAACGGCCCGACCACCAGCGATGGGCCCGGGTCGGGCTCGCCGGCCCATGTGCATTGAGGGTCGGCCATGCCGGTTGTGACCGTCCACCGGGTGGGGTCAAAAAAACAAGGCCGGTTTCAGACGAACGAGGCCAGCTTCAGGGTGGCCAGCTTCAGGGTCGGGGGAAGAGGCCAGGGGAAGAGGTCAGCGGGGGAAGAGGCCAGCGCCGGGTGCGGGGAAGGTTTGGATCCGGAGAACCTCGGGCGCTCGCGTGTGTCCTGCTAGAGCTCTGCTGAGCGGCGGCGCGTGAGCGGCGTAGTCCGATGCTACTTCTGCGACCGGATGTTGCTCCCGCATGGCCCGACCCGGCTGGCTGCCGAGCTTCGGGGAGGGAGCCCGCCGACTGCGACCAACCTCACGCCGCGGTTTAGGCCGACATGGCAGGCAGATTGGCAGCTCGGCCGGTTCGCCAGGTGGACAGTGGGGACGTAGAACGTGGTTACCGCGCAGGCAGCTACCAGGTGCTTCTTCGGATCGTCTCGACGGCCGTGTCGATTGCCTCGGCGAGTTCGCCGTGTTTCGGATGGAACACCCGGAATCTATTGCTTGCTCGCTGGACCGATGCTCCGCTCGCATAGTTGAGGTGCCCGGCGACGACCTCGTTCGGGATCGCCAGGAACTGGGAAGCCATGTAGCAAGCGAGTATTCTTGGAGGGCTTTCCGCTCCGGGAGACGGTGTCTCAACGCTTGAGAGGGGAACGTCTAGGACCGATGACACGACCAAACTCAGCTGAGCCAGGCTCCGGTGCCAGTAATCGGGCCCGACGTTGTCTCGCTGGTCACCCAGGCTGGCCTTGTCGGCAAACGATCGCCGCGGTGAGCGGGCTTGTTGATCCTCGGTGTGTTGGGCGAACAGGATTCGGTCCGCCCCGAAGATGCTGAATACGAGTTCGGTGGTCAACCAATCTGGGCGCTTGCGTGCTCCGATGTAGCTCCCATAGCTCGACCATCGATACTGAACGAGAGGTGCATTGGACACGTCTTTTGGGTTCCGATGGATGTAGCGGGCAACGGCGAGCAGGTTTTGGTCGTCGGCCAGCTCGAGCGTCAGCCAGCTGTGAGCTGTGACGTTGACTTCGGTGGGGTGACTTCGGTGGGGTCGGGGGAACGACCGAGCCTTGGTGGGCGTGGGCAGCTACCTGCACCGGCGCTAGCCGTTTGGGTATCTAGCCGGTAAGCGCGAGCAGATCGACGTCTACCGGGCTCAGACCTGGCCACAGCGCACTGGCCTTGACTCGATAGATGACGTTGCTGGCACTCTCGAAGGCAACCTCCAACGCCGGGTGGGAAGCGATCACGGAGAGCGATTCCGGACTGCCAAACCGGTGTTCCTGGGTCCCAACGATCACGTAGGAAGCTTTGTAAGTCTGAAGAAATGACGTAATCGTCTCCACGGAGCCAGCTGTGTAGAACGTCTGGATGTCCTGGAGGCGGTTGTCGATGAGGACCTGGTAGTCCCAGCGCTGTTGCTTTTGATGCCAATCCCAACCAAGTACGGTTGGGAGTCCTGTGTGGATCGCCATCCGTGAATTCCAGTCGTATCCCCCTCCCGACCACTCCACAAGCACTGGGGTGCCCTCAACATTCTCCCGGATCCACTCGATGAGGGGAAGATCATCTGCAAGCGACACCGAGATTTCGGGCCCCGAGTTATTCGGCCCGAGCCTTCGGATGACCGGATCAGCGTCGAGATAGGCGAGGCCGTCAAGAGTCGCCGGGATCTGGGCGAACCGGGTTTCGAGCCGGGTCCGTGTGGCCAGGGCGGGGTATGCAAGCCCGGCCAGCAGCAAGAGCGCTACCACAATCCCCCAGACATTCATTCGCCAGGGTTTTGCTTCTTGGAGGCGAACTTCGGTGGATTGACCCATGCCGACGCGGATGGGTTGCGCTGGGCGTTCTGAGGCGATCCGGCCGACTTGCCAGATGGCGAACCCACCCGCGAGAGCGAAGTACTGCCATGACTGAAGCCAGAACTTGAAAACCGTGTTCATGCGTTCGATGTCGTTCTCGACCGTGATGATGTCGACCCCGCCAGCGATGGCGAACCCCAACATGAACAAGCCTGTGGCCATGAGGCGTCCGAGGTCGCGGCTGGGTCGTCGAGCCTCGGTCAGGAAGAGCATCCCGTAGATGATTGTCCCGGCAACAGCGATTGTGGCTGCCCCTGTGCTGACCCGCCCTGTCACGACGATGGTCACCGCGCTCAGCCCCAACCAGACACCCTTCCATAGCGGGCTGGCCCAGACGACGGTTGGAAGCGGCCCAGGATTGGGCTCATTTGTCTTAGCCCGCCGTCGGGCATCGACCAGCAGCGCGAGTGCCAGGGCAATAGCCAAGGTTAGGAAGATCCCCCAGTGGACCAGGAAGTCGTCGAGTGGCGAGCCGGCTAAGGCGGACTGGAGTCCGGTGTCGATGGCTTCGTTCGACCGCAGGTAGGGCCAAAAAACGAGGATGTGAGTGACGGCGACCACGCTGAGGTGGCCGATCACGGAGAGCAGCCGATGGCGTGCCCCGGCCGGAAGGGTGGCAGCGACCATGCTTGCTGCCCCGACCCCAAACAACGCCACCAGTGCGCTGCTGCCCGGACCGCCGACATGCGATGCACCAACCGCCAGTCCCACGACGCCGATGAGGATGGCCACGCTGCGACTGCGGCGTGCATCCAACTTCGGCTGCACCACTGCGATAGATCGCCCGACGACGATGGCAATGGCTGCGACGATGACGACGCTGGGCAGGTCCCACGTGTTGACCATCCGCACCAAACCCGTGGCGAGGCCCAGGCCAACAGCGAGCAACAGCGGAGAGCGTCCAGCGCCGTCGCGGCTGGCCAGCAGATACGCGAGTGCCAACGACACGGTGAGCCCAATGAAAACCATCCCCATCATGTGCGGATGGAGGTCACCGAATAAGAACGTGAAGTACGGGAATTCGGTGATGTCGAAGTTGCCCTGGTTGACCCGACTTGGTGCCCACCAGTCGAATCGCTGCAGGTTTGTGCCCGTTGCCCAGGCCCAGCTCCCGCCGAGGAACGTCATGATGTGTCCGATCACCGGGATATCCGCGCCGGCCTGCCACTCGTTGACGAGCTCCAATCTTCGATAGTGCAATCGGATCGCGTCCAAATTGCCAATACCGAGCAGGAGCAGCACACCAAGCAACCCCGCCCGCGCCGGGACCGGTGATGTCGACTCGTGGGAGGTCTTAGCCCAGCGTTCGCGGCTGAGCGCAACCAAATTGTGCACAATGCTGAAAGCCGTGGCGGCCGTGAGCGCCGCGTAGGTCGCTACCCCGAGGTTGAAGGCTACTTCTGGAAGGATCCGCATCGCCCGCATCGGAACGGTCAGCAAGAACCAGCCGAAGTAGTAGTAGTTCATGAAACCCCCGGCGAACCACGGATCCACGGCTGGAAGTTCGCTCGAACGAGCGATGGAGGTGAGATAGGCCATTTCCATGGGCTTCTCCCCGCCCAGGTGGGCCTCCCACAGATCGGGGTTGGCCGAGCGCATCCACAGTGCCAGGGCAAAGACCCCGAGGAAGACCAGCTCGGTCATGATCCAGGACCGACGATGGTCTCGGAACAGCCCGGTCATTCGCTCGCTGCCCCGACCCCACGCGATGAGGCCGACCACGGCCGTGGCCCCGAACCACGTCAGGCTGAGACTTCGGCTGTAGTCGATCAGGTCCCACGATACGGTGAGCCAGACCCCCAGGCCGATGCCGACGAAACCGATCACTTTGCTGAGGCCGTACCCCTTGTCGGGCAGCCTGCTGAACACTGTTGTGGTCCAAGGCAGCACCGCGAAGGCTGCGAGCTGAATCCACAACAGCCAGAACACCCACGGAACTGATGGGATCAGTCCCTCGGACTCGAACGTCTCGTTGAACGTGTTGCCCGTCTCGACCAATCCGACGTCGTTGGGTCCGAACTGGAGGGCATTGGTCCCCGACGCAGAGGGCACGATGTCGACGGCCGCCTTGGATTGTGCGGGGTTGAGGATCGCTGTGGCTCGCTCGACCGACCAAGTGTCTGTTTTTGCCCAGATCGTTACCGTCGGGTGGTCATAGACGGTGAATGTCTCCTCGGCGCCGGCGTCGGGGATGTCGATACCGAAAAGTGATGGCGTGTTCTGAAACTCCGCGATTTGCTCGAACCCGAGTCGTCCGTCAAAAAGCGCTTCGTAATATGCCGTAGTCGACGGGTACTTGGCCGGTACTCGCGGGATTGAGTCATACAGCCGGTTGCTGGCCTCGACGACGTAGTCAACGTGGTCAAGGCCATCGATCAGCTGTTGGACCTTGCCATCGACCACGTCGGGTTGGAACAGGTCGAACGCCACATGGATGAAGTTGAAGCCTTCGGTTCCAGCGACGCCCAGCGGGAGGCTGTCGTCCCAAGTCTGCGTGGACAAAACGGCGCCGTCGGGCAGATTCTCGGCCATCCATACTGACGCTTCGATGCGCGGATGTTCGGTGTTGTAGATGCCATTGACGAATGCGAGGCCCCAGAACGCTGTGACGACGACCATCGCACTGGCGACCAGCTGCAGCCCCCGGCCACCGAGCCTGGCACCCGCTGTAGGCCGGCTGAGTGCCCCGACCCCAATATCCCAGAGCGTGATGACGCCGAACGCCCCCAGTGCCGCGGCCACTGGGTAGGCGGGCAGGAGGTATCGGATCAGCGGGTTGAACTGTTGGCTCACGAGGCCGAGCATGATCGCCAGAAAACCGAGCGGGAGCAGGAGTTCCCATCGCTGGCGAACGAGCACGGCTCGGACAGACGCGACGATGCCGACGACTACGGCCAGCCCCAGTGCCGGACCCATCCCCCACAAGAACGCTGACTTGAGCGGAAAGAGCAGGGGTGTTCGCCCGATCCACTGCACGACCCATGGGACGTTGCCTCCGCTGTTGACACCCTCGAGGAATTCGAGATCGCGGGTGAAGCGGGGATCGACGGAAGCAAGCCCATCGAACGTGTACGGCTGGAATACGCGGTAGGTGAGGGCCGCCGCAAACAGCACCAACATGCCCGAGAACGCCCCCCAGGCCACCACATCGAGTGAGGACCGGTCAGGCTCGGCGGGACTGGTGAGGACGTTGGGCGGTTGGGCATCTTGGTCGAATAGAACGCGTGGGGTCAACGATCGCCGCTCGGCCGGTAACACGATGCCGAGCGCATAGCCCGTGACCACAACGGCGACCAGTCCCACCGCCAAAACGAGGAGCGCCTTCAGGCCAAACGGTGATGCCAGTAAGACCGCCACGCCCCCGAGCGGGAGAGCGACCGATATGGCGCCGGTGCGCACCATGTCCGCCTTGGCCCAGGGCACCAGCCATGACCAGAGGCGCCGAGCCAGAGCGACGATGGCCGGCACGACCGCAACCATGATGGCGATCGCGGGCACGACCAGCGCAGCGAATGCGATGAGCTTGCTAGCCATGGCAAGGCCGATGATGGCGCCGGTGGCCGCCACGGTTCGGAGCCGTAAGTCTCCGCAAGCGAGCTTCAGCGACAGCCAAACCCCGGCGGTGACGAAGAACGCGACCCATGGTTCCGACCCGTAGAAGTGGGCGTACTGGATGTGAAGCGGCGTGAACGCCAGCAGTCCAGCCGCGACGAACCCGGCGCGGCGATCGAAGAGATCTCGGGCAAGGAGGTACACCAACAAGACCGTGGCGGTGTCGACCAGCGCTCCGAGGAGGCGACCGACGAGGTTGGCGTTGTAGCCGCTGTCGAAGGCGTCGACGCCATCGTTGCGGAGGTCGATACCAGCGGCGGTGGCCGTGGTGACGATTGCTCCTGCGGGGAAGGGTCCGTCAGCGAGGAAGCTCGATGCGGCCTTTGTGGTGAACAGCGGGAACGTCCCATACACCCAACTGTCGTGATGGTTGTAGGGGTTCAGGCTCGAATTTTCGCTGTCGAAGTAGTCAGCGACCGAGGGTCCGGAGATGTCGGACGTGACGATGCTCCAGTGGCGCTCGTCTGGGTGTTGGTGGGTGCCTTCATCCCAGTCCAGGTTCCAAACGCGCAGAATGAAGGCGACGAGGAGCAGTAGCCCAAGCGCACTTCTTCGTGTCGCCGTTGGGTGGGCGCGAAGGAACGGCACAGCCATACGGTAGAACCATCGGCACTGCTTGGGGATTCGTTGAACGGTTCACCCGAATCGAACCCAAAGCGCAATGTGGCCGAGACCGGCCCAGTCTTAGCTGCCGAACAACCGCTGCGTGGGTCTGCCGACGGGTCCAGGGTCATCTGCACCCTCGGGAACCAGGTGCGGCGCTTCTGTCCGAAGCGCTTCGATCACTCCGCCCAGGCGGGGGTTGACCAGGGCGGTCTGACCAATAACGACAGTGGGGACAGTCTCGTTGCCGTTGGCATGTGCACGTACAGTCTCGGCGTGGTTGGCATCGTCCCAGATGTTGAGTTTGTTCATGGGAACGCCGGCTTTGGTGAGGCTGCGATCCAATGCCATGCAGAATCCGCATCCGGGTCGCCAATAGAAGTCGACGGCTTCGATCTGATCACTCATCAGGGGCTCCATTCGAATGCGGGACCCGGGGGGGGTTGGGGCCGCTTCGACAGCTTGCGCATGGGAAACACGCTCGGCGCAAGTGTCATTCCGCTCCGAGGCTACGCGAAATCGGTCAGATCGCGTTCGAGGCCCGCCAGGATTGCGTCACCGACAGCGCCCCGTGTGTTGGTTCTAGTCAAAGCGAAAGCACTTCGATGGAGTGCAGCAGCGAGTCCTGCAGCATGATCGACGGCTGCTGATTCGACAGCGTCGACGCTGACGATTTCGTCCAACCAACCGGCCTCGAGGGCTCCGACTGGGTCATAGATGCGAGCGTGTTGCACCGCCACCTGGAAGTGACGTTTACTCAGCCGATCTCGAGCGATCTCGACACCGAAGCGGGGGAGCGGCAACCCGATCGCGACTTCGTTCGTGCCCAGCTTGAACGGCCCGTCGGCTCCGATTCGGACATCGCACGAAGCGAGCAATAGCGCACCCAGAGCGAGGGCATGCCCGGTACAGGCGGCGATGACCGGCTGCGGGTGCAGGTACACCCTGTGGCACAGCCGTGCCCCGGCGGCCAGGAGGTCCGATCGGGCTGCCGGGTCGTCGCCGGCCATGACCGACAGGTCGAACCCAGCGCAGAACTTTCCCTCTCGGCCGACCAGTGCGACGGCTCGTGCAGACTCGCCAGCTCGATCGAAAGCGGTGGTCAATGCTTCGATTGCCTGATGGCCGAGTGCATTCGCCTTGCCGTCGTCCATACGGATGATGGCTACGTCGGCGGCGATCTCGATGCTGACTGCTGGACTGATCTGTTCGGTCATGGGACTCCTCTTGAAGCGTGTTTGGTGATCAAAAGTCAATAACGGAGGCGGGCAGGCAGTCCATGAGCGATCCGGCAGGTTGTGTCCAGGCGCTTTGGAGCCACAACTGCTGCGGCCGATGAATGCAGGCACGTCGTGCTGGCTCGCCATAACGGTGAAGAGCGGTGTTGTTCTCGCATCGCCTTGGGAACTCTGGTGTCGATGAATTGCAGCGTAGAGCACGAGCATTACCCGGTCTCGTTCGCCGTCGGGTCAGCTTGCTGGCGCCGATTTGGTGTGGGTAGTTGGCTGTTGGCCCTGGCCCTGGGGCTGGGTTGTGTTGGTGGGCGGTTGGCTGTTTGCCCCGGCCCCAAGGTGCGGCGCTGATTCTGATTGTGTGGTTCGGAGTGCCGCGATCAGGCTCGATGTCGCTTCAGCCCGTAACATTGCTCGCTATGGACGTCTTCGAAGCAATGAGCACGTGCCGGGCGATCCGGTATCTCAAACCGGATCCGATCGATGAGGAGCTGATCGAGCAAGTCATCACGGCAGCTACGTGGTCGCCGAGCCCAGGCAATAGCCAGGGCCGCGACTTCATCATCGTCACCGACTCGGCGAAGAAGCAGGCCATCGGTGACGCTATCGAGACCGTCATGGGCGACCGGGTCGCGGCAATGGAGCGGCCGGACAAGACGCATCGGCTCATGCTCGACGGCACCAGCCACCTCGTGGCAACGCTCAAGACGTGCCCAGTGCTGATCTTCATTTGCGGTAAGACCGTTTACCCCTACCAGTCTCCTCGCGAGATATTCGTGTGGTCCTCGATCTACCCGGCGGCGCAGAACATGATTGTGGCTGCTCGTGCGTTGGGCCTTGGCACCGTATTCACGACGTTCCAAGGCGCCGCCGAGTCGGTGATTCGCGAGACCCTCGAGATCCCCGACGACGTTCACATTGGTTGCATGATCCCGATGGGCTGGCCCGATGACGCCAAGTTCGGTCCTGTCAAACGCCAGCCCTACGACAAGGTGGTCCACCGCGACACGTGGCAAGGCGACCTCCGTACCTACCCCCCGACGGGAAATCAGTAACCATGGCCAGGCTGTTGCTCACCAATGATGATGGCGTTCACTCCCCTGGGATTCACGCGATTGCGATCGCGCTGCGCGACGCGGGCCACGACGTGGTGGTCGCTGCGCCCACTGACGAGCGCTCCGGCTGGGGCGCCGGCGTTGGCTACATGATCGACGAACTCGAATTCGATGTGGTTTCCTACGAGATCCCGGGTGCATCCGACATCGCGGCCTGGGGAATCGAGGGTCCGCCCGCATTTTGTGTCCTGATAGCGATGCTTGATGCTCTCGGCCCCCGACCCGAGCTGGTGGTGTCTGGCAGCAACATCGGTGTCAACTGTGGCCGGGGTGTGCTGCAATCGGGCACCGTCGGTGGCGCCATGATTGCCCAAACATTCGGCGTGTCGGCAGTTGCGCTTAGTCAGGTCTACGACGGTGCTCCGGTCCTGTGGGAGACCAGCGGCGATGTCGCTGTGGCTGCTGTGGACTGGCTTCTCGAAGCGCCACGCAAGACGGTTATCAACGTCAACATTCCCAACCGTCCGGTAGCCGATCTCGAGGGAGTGCGTTGGGCTCGTTTGGCCGCCTTTGGTGCCACGAACACTGTTGTCGAACCGGCCGGGGCGGGCAAGATGCGCCTGAAGATCACGCCTCGCGAGGTTCAGCTGAAGCCCGACACCGACACCCATCTGGTCGACGAAGGTTTCGTGACCGTGACTGGACTGGTTGGTTTCCGACACGAGGACGAGGTCAGCGCTGCATCGGCTCCGGCTATGGAAGTATCTCTCAAGGCAACGAACACGGTGGGAGTCCAACAATGACGCAACGACTCGATGGCAAGGTCGCGGTGATCACCGGTGCAGCCAGTGGAATCGGTGCCGGGACCGCTCGACGATTCGTGGAGGAAGGAGCCCGTGTTGTGGTCGCCGATCTTCAGATCGAGGCTGGCCAGGCGCTGGTGGCCGAACTGGGCGACGCTGCAGCGTTTGCCGAGTGCAATGTCACCAACGAGGATCACGTGGCCGGTGCCATCGACCTCGCGGTCTCTACTTTTGGTCGCCTCGACTGCATGTTCAACAATGCCGGCGTGGTCGGTGTTGTTGGACCTATTGGCGAGACCAGCACCGCTGCCTGGGACGAAACGATCGACATCTTGTTGAAGGGCGTGTTCTTGGGGACGAAGCACGCGGCGCGGGTCTTGGTTGCGCAGGGCAGTGGCGGAACTATCATCTCGACGTCATCGACGGCCGGCGTCATGGGCGGGCTCGGCCCGCACTGCTACACGGCCGCCAAACACGCTGTGCGAGGGCTGACCAAGTCTGTTGCAAACGAGCTTGCGCCCCACCAGATCCGGGTGAACGCCATCTCGCCAGGGAACACCGCGACAGCCATGACGGCCACGGTCAGGGGCGGATCTCCCGATGACGTGGACGCGGCGGCTGAACGCATCGCGTCTGGCTCACCGCTGGGGTACTCGGGTTTCCCCGAAGACATCGCGAACGCCGCGCTGTATCTGGCCAGCGACGAGGCCAAGTACGTGAGCGGCCACACCCTGGTGGTCGACGCTGGCCAGACCACCTCAGGTATGTCTGCCAACCCGATCCACACCGGGAGCTCTCAGATACTTCGCCACGCCGGCGGGCGAGAGGAGCTCTGAGTCCTCATGGGCGATTCCCCCAAGACCGAACAGGGTGCTGATGGGTCGGCTCGCGGCGCCTCGAAGGACGACGTCGCCGAGTACCACCGCGGTGGGCAGCGGCGAGCGGTCAATGGCCTGACCCGTCGGCCCGATCGATCTGAGGTCGACAACGTCTTGGTTGTCACCCGCGGCCATCCGTTTGCTCGCAACCCGTTCTACGAGATCTTCGAGTCGAATCCGGCGATCGAATGGTCCGGCGTCGAGCACCCCGCAGCCCAACAGATGTTCACGCCCGAGTTCTCGGCGGCGTTCGACTGCTACGTGCTGTACGACATGCCCGGCATCATCTTCAATCGGGGCACGGGCGGCGTGGACTCCTACCCCCCTCCCGATGACTACATCGATGGGCTCATGGCCATGTGTGATGAGGGATTCCCCTTCGTCATCATGCACCACGCCGCTGCCGCGTGGCCTGCCTGGCCGGAATGGGCCGAGCTCGTCGGGGGCCACTTTCTCTATCAAGACGGAAAATCTCGCGGGGTCGCCGTCGTCAACTCCGGATACGTGATCGATGTGCCCCACACGGTGTCTCCCGTTGCCGATCACCCGATCACCGCCGGGATCGAGCCCTTCGAATTGGTAGATGAGCTCTATCTCGCTGAGGTCTTCGAAGACTCGATCGAACCCCTGTTTCGGAGCGACTACGAATTCGTCGACACGAACTTCTACTCGGCAGCAAATGCGCTCGCTGGACGTATGAACGACCGTGAAGGATGGACGCATCCCCCCGCCTCGAACATTGTTGGATGGGTGAAGACTTACCGCAATAGCCCCATCGTCTACCTGCAGTTCGGGGACGGTCCGGCCACCTACGCCAACCCGAACTTCCGGCAGATCTTGGCGAACGCCATCGCGTGGGCGTCTTCGGATGACGCTCGGTCTTGGGCCGCCGACTGACAGGGTTTGGTCCGCGGCAGGTAGCCTCGCACCCGTGCATGTTCATCTCGATGCGATTGGCGGCGCAGCCGGCGACATGTTCGTTGCGGCTGTGCTTGATGCTGTGCCCACGGCCTATCCGGCTGTGCTCGATGCGCTCGCGAGCGTCGAGCTCCCCGAATCAGTTTCTTATGAGCTTGTCGATCACAACGATGGCACCTTGGTGGGTCGGCGGTTCTTGGTTGCGAACGACGCCGATGATTACTTGCACGGCCACGGCGACGACGGTCTCGCCAGCCACACCCACCCTGGTCATCGGTCGTATCGAGATATTCGCGCCATGCTCGAGAGTTCGGCGCTGGCCCATGGAGTACGAGACCGGGCGATCGACATATTCTCCCTACTCGCCGATGCCGAGGCCTGGGTCC
>Ga0302127_10000522_pt1 | contig 21603 bp, 30 predicted proteins | sample CB4_SCM_MG_FD_204452 | JGI IMG/M metagenome (GOLD analysis project Ga0302127, IMG submission 204452) | Marine microbial communities from Western Arctic Ocean, Canada - CB4_SCM | ecosystem: Environmental > Aquatic > Marine > Oceanic | place: Canada: Western Arctic Ocean | collected 2017-09-24
GGTCCTGGCGATGGGCGGGTTCAAAGTGCAAGGCAAGAGCACCCAAGCAGCGATGGCACTGTACAGCGACGCGAAGTCGCTCCAGCACGCCGGCTGCTTTGCGATTGTGCTCGAAGGTGTTCCGAATGAGGTCGGCAAGTTCATTACCGACGCGCTCGACGTTGCGACTATCGGCATCGGCGCGGGCCCCGACTGCGATGGCCAAGTTCTTGTGTTCCACGATGTGCTCGGGATCGAAGATCGGTTCAAGCCCAAGTTTGTTCGGCGTTATGCGACGCTCAAGGAGGACGGGGTTGAGGCCCTTGCCGCCTATGCAAGTGACGTTCGCACGGGTGCATTCCCGGCCGGCGAAGAGTGCTACCACCTCTCCGATGAAGAGGTTGAGGCCCTTGGTCTTTACGGCCGACCCGTTGACCGGGACGATGACCCGTTGTCGAGCTGGTAGGCCCGCAGCGCCCGTCCATGGGCGTTTGTTATGTGAACGTTTGTTATTCGGCTGCCGCTTTGAGTTCGACAACGTGGCCCTGGTCCGGAGCTGCATGAGCCGGGCGATGGGTATCGGTCTCGGGCTGAAGATCCTGTTCGGCCATCCATCCGGGTAGCTCGTCGAGCCGCCTGGCTTCTTCGGCCAGCGCCAGTTGGCGTTCGGCCAGCTGTTGTTCGACATGGGCCAGACGCAGGCGAGCCTCGGCATCTGTGCGTGAGGCTCGGTCTTGGTCTTCGCGGGCAAACTCGAGCATTTCCTCGGCGCGTTCGCGTGCTTTGTTGAGTCCGCGCTCGGCCTTGGCCCGTGCTTCGTCGACGATGTCTTGCCCGGCGTCTTGAGCGTCTCGTTCGATAGCGGCAGCGTTCGCTGCTGCCTGGGCGTGTATCTCCTGGGCTGTGGTTCGCGCCTGCTGCCCGATGTCGGTAGCAACGATGGCGGCCATCGAGGTATCGGCTTGGGGGCGTGTCGCGGCGTTGGACCCTTCGCTGATGGGGCTGGCCGGGACGGTGGCCTGGAGGTCCCGCTCGTCAGAGGCGGGGTTGTTGATACCGGCCCCGCTTGGCGTTTGAGCGCCATTGTTCGGCTGCGTCGTGCCGTTGAGATGATGAACTCGGTCTCGTTGGTCGATTTCGACCGCAAGGTGCATCAAGAACGTGTCGACATCCGCTTCGGAGTAGCCGCGCAGAATTGCTCGGCGAAACTCCTTCATTCGGATGTCGTGACCGCTCAACTGCATGATGTGTCCTGCTCTGTCCTGCCACTCACGGTCACTAGCTTTGTGCGGACGGTGACGTGACGCATGTTGAGCATGTTGCTCATGTGCAACATGAGACGTTGTGCCCCCAAGGTCGGCCAACGTCGGGGGTGTTCCCAAAGGCTCTCGTTCCGTCATTGCCCATCGGCTGTCGCGGCGCGGACCGTCGGCGCTGCTTGGTCGGCGTTGAAGAGGGGATCTGGGTTCGTCATGGGCCCGGGACGGGATCGCTGCGGCGTCGCTGTTTCTCCATCGGCATATCGCCTCGTGGCGTGAGAAATCCGTGCTCACACAACCAGTGACGGTTGGTGCCAGGCACGAAGTGTCACCCGGTAAGGAGACTTGGGTTGTCGGCAGGGAGGGAGTTCCACGGGCCGCCGTTATGCTCTTGGCACTGATAACAGAAGATGATCTGCCGGTTCCTGAGTTCTCGATTTCGTCGAGGGGTTCCGACCGATCTCGCCAACCTGTTCCCGCAGATAGCGGGGACCTCGTCGCAGACGAGTCCGTAGGAGGTGATGCTTGTCGTGTCTACGCGAGCGTACGAAATCATGATCATTGTCGATGGCGATGAAGAAGACGCCATGGTCGATGATGTCGTGAGCAGGGTTGAAACCTGGCTCACCGATGGCGGCAGCAAGCTTGCCACCACTGACAAGTGGGGTAAGCGCAAGCTTGCCTACGAGATCAACCACAAGACCGAAGGTCACTACGTGGTTCTTGAGATGGTCACCGAGCCCAGGGATATGGCTCCACTCGAGCGGACCCTCCGACTCGCGGACGAAGTTGTCCGCCACAAGCTGATCCGCTTGCCCGACCACGAAGCAATCCGTCGTGGACTGCTCGAGGCCAGCTGAGCAACGGGAACTCGGGCACGCCCGGGAAAGAGAGAGAGCCATCATGGCCTTTGACAACACTGTGACCGTCGTCGGGAACATCACCCGAGACCCAGAACTTCGCTTCACGCCCAGCGGTGCAGCCGTGGCCAACTTCGGTCTCGCCTGGAATCGCAAGGGTCGCGATGGCGAAGAGGTCGTGTCATTTTTTGACGTGACCGCATGGAACCAGCTCGCCGAGAACGCCAGCGAATCGCTCAGCAAGGGCATGCGCGTGGTGGTCTATGGACGTTTAGACCAGCGCTCGTGGGAGACCCAGGACGGCGATCGCCGCTCCAAAGTCGAGATCATCGCCGACGACATCGCCCCCAGCCTCAAATGGGCTTCAGCCGAGATCAATCGCAACGAGCGCCGTGATGGCGCTCCTGGCGGTGGTGGCGGCTATAGCGGCGGCGGTGGAGGTAGCGGCGGTGGTGGCGGCAACAGCAGTAGTGGCGGTAACAGCGGCGGTGGTGGCGGCGGAAGCCGACCTGCCTCCAACGAAGCCCCGGCCTATGACCCCAACGAAGAGCCCTTCTAACCAAGCGGCCCAGACATCATCAGACTTCGTGATGCCCTTCGGGGCAGCACCATGTCGCAGCCATCGGCTCGGCAGGAAAAACTTGGAGCCAGGCGCTCCACAGGAGAGCAGTCATGCCACCACGCACAAAGCGCGGCAAGAACAAAGACAACGCACGTCGTAGCAAGAAGAAGATCAGCATCCTCACGCAGGAAAAGATCGAGTACGTCGATTGGAAGGATGTCAACCTCCTCCGTCGATTCATCTCCGATCGAGCCAAGGTGCGCGCTCGCCGTGTTACGGGCAACAGCGCCCAGCAGCAGCGCGTCATCGCCCTCGCCGTGAAGAATGGCCGAGAGATGGCGCTGATCCCTTACACCAACCGCGTCACCACCCAGCGCGGCGGTCGCGGCGGTGGTAGAGGTCGCGACGATCGCCGAGATGACGCTCCTCCTCGCCCAACCGCTCCACCACCCCGTGCCGGCGAAGGCGAAAGCCCCGACGGTGCAGCCGAAGACACTGGAGCAACTGTCGAGGAGGCAACAGAATGAAAGTGATCCTGCGCGCCGACGTCGACGGTGTCGGCCACAAAGGCGACGTTGTCGAAGTGGCCGATGGTCACGGGCGCAATCTGCTTATCCCCAGGGGGCTGGCCTTTAAGGCCACTGCTGGTTCAGAACGTCAAGCCGAAGGTATGCGTCGCTCGCGAGAACTGAATGACGCCGCCGACCGTTCTGCAGCCGAAGAGATGGCCACCCGCCTTGTCGGGACCACCATCACCATCGCGGCACGCGCAGGTGAAGGTGGCAGGCTGTTTGGTTCGGTCACGACATCTGACGTGGCCCGAGCAGTCGAAGAGCAGGCGAATGTGGTCCTTGACCGTCGCGTCCTCTCTGCCGCTGATGCCATCAAAGAACTCGGTTCGCACGCAGTGACCGCCAAGGTCCACACCGACGTCCAGTTCGCCATCACCGTTGAGGTCATCGCCGACGACGCGTGACCCACGGGCCCCGGGGCTTCGCCCCATTTTGGGGCCCTTGGTTCACGCTTGTTTTTGGCTGCAATCGGAACTTCGGCCCTGAGGGGCCTCGGGTTCCTCTGCGGATTTTTCGGCTCTGAGGCTTCGGCCCATTTTGGGGCCGCGCCTCTTGGCACTGTGTTGGCGGCCGATCGTATAGCGGTGCTTCCACACGGGAGCGCTGCGCGTGGGTGATGGGTCGAGTCGTCCACAGGTCTGAGCGAATTTCCCCAAGCAGGCGGGCGATATCCCCAGGGTTGTCCTCTGGACTGTCACAGGGGTTGGCCATCATGGTGTGAGTTGCCATGGAAGAAGCAGCCCCCTATCCCGACGAAGACCCGTTCGGTGCGCCACCCGAACCCGCCCGAGTGCCTGCGCGCGCTACGAGCCGTGTACCCCCGCACAACATCGCGGCCGAGGAATCGCTACTCGGCGCAATGTTGCTCAGCAAAGATGCCATCGCCGACGCGATTGAAATCGTCGAGACCGCCGACTTCTACAAGCCTGCGCATCAACACGTTTACGAAGCGATTACGTCGTTGTACAGCGTCGGCGAACCAGCCGATACCGTCACCGTTGCCGCCGAGTTGGATCGTGCCGGGTTGTTGGCCGGAATGGGTGGCGGCGGATCGCTCGTCACGCTTCAGGCCGGGACCCCTGCCGCGACCAATGCGAGCAAGTACGCCCAGATTGTTCACGAGCACTCGCTGCTGCGCAGGCTCATCCACGTTGGCACCGAGATCGCCGAGATTGGCTACAGCCAGCCCGACGATGTGGTCAAAGCCATTGACTCGGCCGAGACCCAAGTCTTCAACCTGTCCCAAGGTCGCTCCGCCGACACCCTCGCTCCCATCCGAGACCTTCTCGACGCCAACCTTGATCGCCTCGAACAGCTTTACGAACAAGGCGACACCATCACTGGTACGCCCACGGGCTTCCTCGATCTGGACGAGCTCTTGTCGGGCCTGCAACCAAGCAACCTGGTCGTCGTCGGTGCTCGGCCTGCCATGGGCAAGACCAGCTTCGCGCTCAACCTCGTAGCTCATGCCGCGATGACCGCAGAACGCCCTGTGCTGTTCTTTTCGCTGGAGATGAGCCAGCTCGAGATCAGCCAGCGCTTGCTTTGTGCCGAGGCTCGTGTCGACGCCACCCGCGTCCGCAACGGCAAGCTCAGCGAGGACGACTGGTCGCGCATCAGCCACGGCGTTGGCCGATTGGCCGAGGCCCCGGTCTGGATCGACGACAACCCTCAGATCACGGTTATGGAGATCAGGGCAAAGGCCCGGCGACTCAAGAGCCGTGTTGGCGACTTGTCCATGGTCGTTGTCGACTACCTCCAACTCATGACCGGCCGCAACGGAGCAGAGAGTCGCCAGGTCGAGGTGGCCGAGATCAGTCGTGGCCTCAAGATTCTCGCCCGCGAACTCGAGTGCCCCGTTGTGGCCCTTTCCCAGCTCAGCCGCCAGCTCGAACAACGCCAAGACAAGCGCCCTATGCTCAGCGACCTTCGAGAGTCGGGTTCGATAGAGCAGGATGCCGACGTCGTGATGTTCTTGTATCGCGACGAGGTCTACGACGCAGACTCACCCGACATCGGTACCGCAGAGATCCTGGTCGCCAAACACCGTTCTGGCCCAACCGGGATGGTGCGCGTCGCGTTCTTGCCGCACTTCACCCGATTCGCAAACATGGCTCGCGGGGCCGGGTAGCGGTCGCACCACAGACGGCACGGATTCGTGTCGACCCGTCGCGTGGCGTGGCGTGGTTCCCTCAGACCACCAGGCTGATCAGCGCCCAGACGGTTGCGATGGACCCCACGACAATCATCGCCACGCTCGGCCCCGTTGGAGGCCGCTCGATCTCTCCGGTTTCTGGGTTCTCGCGAGGTTTCACCAGCGCGAGAATGTTGCCGACGGCTAACGCACCGCCGAGCGCCAAGACCAAGAGCACCACGAGGTTGTCGCCGAGCGGGTTCATGGCATCGAGTTTGCCCGACTTCGGGCCCGAACTTCCATCTGAGCACGATGTTCATCGACCAATCGACTCACTCAGGCTGAGTCGCGAGGCTCATTTGAGGGCCGGCTCACCACTTTGTGATCAAGCTGCAATGTGAGGCGACGATGACACCACTAGCCGGTGGCATCGCCCCCACTGGTCAACTGGGGAAAGGGCGGGGGTCACACTCCCTCCAACGCATCGCCACCAGGACTCATCAGAGTGCTGGATTGTGAGGCTCCCGCCCTCTCTACCCAAATTTGCACCGGGCAACTCGGCCGCTAGGACCTTGGAGCCATGGGGCCAGGCACCGATTCGATATTCTGGCCGGCTGCTTGGGTCGCAGAACCCTTCGAGGCGGCGACCAACCCGTTCTATTGGAGAGGCTCGCGAGCGGCGCTAGGCGAACATGAGCGCGAGCCACTCGTGTTCAGCCCGCCGGGCCCGGACCAATCGAGGTGCAAACGCCTGACAAACGCGGGCCTCATCGGCCTGGAGCAGACCGCTCACGACAATCACGGTGCCGCCCTTAGCTCGGTCGGCGATGGTTGAGGCGAGGTTGCACAGGGTGGGTGCAAGCAAGTTTGCGAGAATCACGTCGTAGTGGGGGTCGGGGAGTGCCGCGACCGATCCAGGCTTCGCTCGGACCGCCACACCATTTGCGACGGCGTTCCGATCGGCGATCTCGACCGCTCGCTCGTCGATGTCGACAGCATGGACTGGCGTGGCTCCCATGTGCGCTGCGGCGATCGCCAACACGCCAGACCCGCAACCAATGTCGGCGACGCGACAACCAGACAGCTCGATGGCAGACAGCAACTCCAGCGCTAGTCGAGTGCTGGCATGGCTGTAGCCAAAAGTGGCCCCTGGCTCGATGACGAGATCGATCTTTGTTCCGTCAGGGGCGTGCTCAGGTAGTCGTAAACAGAACGGGCCCACCCGATGGCGTGGTTCGCCGGCGCGCCACGTCTCGACCCAACTGCCCAGATCCGCTATCTCGAGGTCGGCGCTGAACTGTTCGGTGGCGGCCTGATGAGCTGCTGCTGCGGTGTCGGGGTGGTCGAAGCCGGCAATGAGAACAATCAGCGTGCCGTCTTCGGATTCGGAAACGGCTTGGGGGCCAAACTGCCAGAGCAGATCGGTCGCAACGTCTGCGGACTCGGCCGGAACCGTGACTCGAACCACGGTGGGAGCGCTCACTGGATCACCCTAGGTCAGGGTGGAGTCGCCTGGCGCAACCCGGCGCGGCCAGACAATCCACAGGGTGATGGTTCGAGTGAATCGGACCATGTCGGCAGAGACGTGGGGCTGTTGAACCAGTTGGTGGGCCGTAGGGCTTAGAAAGCGACGTCGTCTGGGGAAGGTACGGCCGGCCGCGTTGGTTGTCTCCGTCACACAGACTGCGAGCCAAGTCGCCGAGACAGATCTGTTCCCTGGGGAACAGTTGGTGCTTGAACGATTTGTCGACCCGGACTCGTTCGACACCAGGCCAAGCACGGTCCAAGCCCCAGAGGGCTACATCGAACTGTCGATCGCCATGGCGCCAGAACGGGTCATGGGTGGGTACATCTCGCCTGGCGACACGGTTGCGATCTTCACCTCATTCGGCCCCTTCACAGTTGAAGGCTCCGAGGTCGAGATTAATGGCGTCGTCGTTGAGCTCCCTGCAGAGCTCAGTCCCGACATCTCGGTCTCGACTCCCGACACCACCCACGTGTTGATGCACAAGGTCCTCGTCACCGAGATTCAGGTCGAGGAGATTCCGATCGAACCGGATCCGACGGACTCTCGTGTCGCCAATGCGCCGAGGCTTGCGCCATCGGGCAACCTGCTGATCACCGTGGCGCTGACGACCCCCGAGGCGGAGCGGCTGATCTTCGCCCGTGAGTATGGCTCGCTGTATATGGCTCAAGAGCCTGACGATGCGCCAGAAGAAGGAACCCGCATCCAGACCCGAGCCACGGTCTATGACTCGACCGAGCCCGACAACGCACGATGATCGTCTTCTTATCCCCGTTCGCTTCTTTTGACGAACGTCTCGAAGCGCTCGGGTCCACGAACACGCGGGCCTGGGAGGAGAGCTGGACCACCGACTCTCCTGATCAGGTGGCCGAACAGGTCATCGCGGACGCGCCGCTGGTAGTGGTCATTGGACCAGGGGTCCACGAAGACATTGGGCTGACCTGGGTGGAAGCGTTTGCTCGTCAACGTTCCGGTACTTCGATCGTGATGGTTGGCGACATGCGGACCGAGCTCGTCGTCGGTGCTATGCGCGCCGGTGCCAGCGACGTCGTGGCACCCAACGTCTCGCACCAAGAACTCGTCGACACACTCGACCGGGCCCGTGACGCTGCAATGCGTCGCCGTGAGAGCACCATCGTGTCCAACGAAGGTGCTGGGCGCGGCAAGGTCATTGTCGTGTTGTCGCCCAAGGGTGGTGCCGGCAAGATCACCATCGCGTCCAACCTGGCCGTCGGCCTCGCTGGCGAACTGGGCCCGGGCGAGGTTGGGTTGTTGGATCTCGACGTGCAGTTCGGCGACCTGTCGCACGCAATGAACCTGATGCCCGAACACAACTTGGGCGACGCCGCGTTGGCGACCCGACAAGGCCTCGATATCACGACGTTGAAGATCTTCCTGACTCACCACCGTTCAGGTGCGTTTGTCCTGCCGGCCCCAGATTCGCTGGTCCAAGCCGAAGACGTCGGTGCCGATCACGTAAAGACGGTTCTGGACCTCATGACCGATCTCTTCCCGGTTGTCATCGTCGACACCCCCGCCGGCATTGGCGAGCACGCGCTGATGGCCATTGAGTTCGCCACTGATGTGTTGTTCGTTGCCTCACCAGACACCCCGACCATTCGTGCGCTGCGCCGCGAGGTCGAGGCATTTGAGCTCATTGGCTTGATCGCGGCTGAACGCCATCTGATCGTTAATCGCGTCGAAGGGCGCGGGGGCATTGGTATCAGTGAGATCGAAAGCACTATCGGGCTCCCCGTCACGCACCAGATCCCGCGCTCGCGCGGCGTGACCGTGTCGGCTGACGAAGGTGTTCCGATTCTCGAAGACGGAGGCCGGGATCCGGCAGCGAAGGCACTTCGCGAGCTGGTCACGGCCTTCACCCCCAGTGCGACCGCCGGGCGCGGCGGTCGATTCGGACGAAAGAGAGAACGCTGGTGCGTCTTGGCGACAAATTCCGTGAAGCGGGAATCACCACAGGAGATGAGGATGCCCCGGCTTATGTCGCGGCGTCACAGGCTCAGCCGAGCACGATGGCTCGGCTCAAGGAGGAAGCAGAGATCGTCGACGACCGGGTCACCGGCATCGATCCGCTCGCGAATCTCAAGCGTCGCGCGTCAGAGGGCTTGTTTGCCCGTCTCGGCGACCAGCGCTATGACGCATCGCTGTCGAAGAAGCAGCTCCACACCTTTGTGGTTCGCGAACTCGATGCCGTCCTCCAAGAGGAGGACATCCCACTCGATGCTGACGAACGACACTCGCTTGTCGCCGAGGTCAAGAACGACATCTTGGGGTATGGCCCTATCGAGCAGTTCCTGGCCGACGATTCCATTACCGAAGTCATGGTCAACAGCGACAACGCCATCTTCGTGGAACGCGCGGGCACGATCTACCGGACTGAGGCTCGGTTTGTGTCTCAAGATCATCTCCGCCAGGTGATTGAGCGGATCGTGACCCAGGTTGGACGCCGGATCGACGAATCGTCGGCCATGGTGGACGCTCGCCTCCCTGATGGCTCACGCGTCAACGGGATCATCCCTCCGCTGTCGATCGACGGCCCCATGTTGACGATTCGAAAGTTCGCCAAGGAGAAACTCCTGGTTGAAGACTTGATCGAGAACGGTTCGATGAGTCGTCAGTGCGCAGAGTTCCTCGAAGCATGTGTCGTTGGCAAGCTCAACATCTTGATCGCCGGCGGCACCGGTACGGGCAAGACGACGATGCTTAATATCTTGTCGAGCTTCATTCCCGAACGCGAACGCATCGTCACGATCGAGGACTCGGCCGAGCTCCAGCTCCGGCAAGAACACGTCATTCGTCTCGAGACTCGTCCAGCCAACGTGGAAGGGAAGGGCGCGGTGGCGATTCGTGACTTGGTCAAGAACTCACTGCGCATGCGACCCGACCGGATCGTGGTTGGTGAGGTCCGTGGCAGCGAGACGCTCGACATGTTGCAGGCCATGAATACCGGCCACGAGGGATCGCTCTCGACCGTGCACGCCAACAGTTCTCGAGATGCGCTCAGCCGCCTTGAGACAATGGTTTTGATGGCAGGGATGGATCTGCCCATTCGGGCGATTCGTGAGCAGATGGCGAGCGCCATCGACTTGATTGTCCACATCTCACGCTTGCGCGATGGCACCCGGCGGGTGACCGGTATCGATGAAGTGATTGGGATGGAAGGCGAAACAGCCACCCTCGGGGACTTGTTTGCCTTCGATTTCGATGCCGGCTTCACACCCGATGGTCGTTTCGCGGGTGATCTTAAACCCACGGGTATTCGTCCGATGTTCTCGGATCGCCTCGAGCAGCAAGGCATCAGCCTCAGCGGTGATGTATTCGGCGACGGCCTGGCCGTCTTGGGCCAAGAGGGCGGCTGGTGAGTCGCAGATTGGCGTTCTGTCTGGTCGCTTTGGCAACACTTGGTGTTGCGGTGCCGGTTCAGGCTCAGATCGACGACAGCGAGATCCAGATAGTCGAGCTCAACAACGAGGACTACCCAACCATTGAAGTCATCGTCGACGTGCCACCGTCGTTCGCCGACACGGTTCTCACCGAGGCGCAGTTCGCGCTGCAAGAGGGTGGCGTCCGTCGAGATATCGACGTGGCGAAGCTCCAAGAGTCGACGGCGGTCGTCTTGGCGATTGATACATCGGATTCGATGTCGGGCGATCCATTATCGGTGGCGAGACAGTCGGCGCTTATCTTTCTTGATGGGTTGCCGTCACGGCACCCGGTCGCGGTTGTGGGCTTCGGTGAGACTGCAGCGGTTGTGTCCGAGCTCACGACTGACCGAGACGCCTCACGCGCAGCCGTGAGCGCCCTGGTGCCAGGAGGCGAGACAACACTCTTTGACGCCCTGGTAGCAAGCGCCGACCTGCTGAGCGCGTCGAATGCCGATTGGTTCTCGGTTGTGTTGTTGTCCGACGGGGCCGACACACGCTCGTTGGCAACCCCGTCCGAGGCCGTCTCGGCGTTGTCCGGGTTGAATGTGACCTTGTACTCGATCGGCCTCGAGACTGGCGACAGTCGGCTGACCGAGTTGGCAACGCTGACTGCCAATGCGGGAGGGCGTTACCTCGCCGCTACTGAGCTCGTTCAGCTTGGCGCGGTGTACGACGACCTGGCTGCACGGTTGGCCAACCAATACCGGATCACCTTCGACGCCACGTCGACGGGCTCCGTCGACGTTCGCGTCACCGTGGCCTTCGAGGGTGATCTCGCGGTAGTGACGACAACCACCGAACTCGCGCCGGCGATCGAAGCCGAGCCCCCGGTTGCGGAGCCAACCGCCGGCGCAGAAGTGGCGCTCCCAGCGGCCCCCGTCGCGACGATCCTCGAAGCGGCCGTGCCCGGGCGCCTCCAGGCCGGTTGGGCCTTTTGGGCCGGCGCAGGTGCGCTGTTCTTTGCCTTTACGGTGATCGCTTTTTCGGTGATGTCCATGACGAGGTCCACACCACACCGACGGGGGGTGGAGGCCCGCAACCGCCAGGGCGAGCGAAAGCTGTCTGGCTTTGCCGATTGGGCCAGCTCCATGGTCGACCGATTCCTGCTCGACGGCTCGCGCCGCGGCGCCATGAATGCCGCCCTCGACCGAGCGGGCCTGAACGTACGGCCGGGCGAGTTCATCGTCTTGACCGCTGGTGTTTCGATGGCCGGTCTCGCGCTGGGCTGGTTCGTGCATCCCTTTGTCGGTTTGGGCGTCGCGACCGCAATTGCCATCGCAAGTCGCTTCTTTGTCTCCTTCTTGGGTAAGCGCCGACAGACATTGTTCGCCAACCAGCTCGACAACACGCTCTTGGTGCTCGCCAGCAGCCTCCGTGCCGGCCACGGTGTGCAGAAAGCGCTCGCGGCGGTGGCCGAGGAGAGCGACTCGCCCACAAACGAGGAGTTCACCCGGGTTGTGGCGGAGACCCGGATCGGGCGCGACCTAATCGAGGCGATGCAAGGGGTCGCTGATCGTTTGGGCAACGAGGACTTCGACTGGGTGGTGCGGGCTGTGGCCATCAACCGTGAACTCGGCGGAAACTTGTCGGAGGTCCTCGACAACGTGGCCAACACAATCCGTGAGCGCAACCAGCTCCGGCGTCAGATCAAGGCGCTGTCTGCTGAGGGGCGCCTTTCGGCGATGATCTTGTTCGTGCTGCCATTCGGTGTTGCCGGCTTCGTCCGTATGACCAACCCCGGTTATCTCGGCGAGCTGACCGAGACGAACGTCGGCCTTATCTTCATCACCGCGGCCGGTGTCGCGATGCTTGGTGGTGGCGTATGGGTCAAGAAGATCGTGAATGTCCGGTTCTGAGGAGGCGTCGCGTCGTGGTCGTGATCAGGCGTGAGCGTGCAGTTCAAATGAGGAACGAGTTGAAGCTGTGACCGCGGAAATCACTCTCTACCTGGGCGCCGCCGGTGTCATGGCTGCTGTTGTGGTGCTTGGCAGCGTGCTGTTGTCCGGTACCGGCAAGACGGCAGGGCCCGGTGCGACCGATCTGCGCCAGGTTATGCTGCGCCAGCGGGCGCGCAAACGCCTGCTTGGACCGGTCATCTCGCATTTGGCAGATGGGCTTCATGCCCTCACGCCCACTGGCGCGCTGGAGCGCCTCGGTCACAAGATCGACGTTGCGGGCGCCCGTGCGACGTGGACAGTGGATCGGCTCTTGGGAACCAAAGTCCTGCTGGCCAGTTGGGGGGGGGTTGTTTGGGGTCTATCGGGTACTCAACGATCCGACGGCCACCAACGTCATAGTGACGTTCTTGTTGACCGGGGGCGCATTTGCTCTGCCTGACTTGGTTCTCTCGCGGCGAGCGTCGGAGCGTCAGAGCCAGATCGAGCGCGAGCTGCCGGATCTCCTTGACCAGATGGTTGTGAGCGTTGAAGCCGGTCTCGGCTTCGAAGCGGCGATGAGTCGTGTGGCTAAGCAGAACGAAGGTGCGCTGCCCCACGAGCTGCAGCGGGTCCTGCCGGACGTCCGTTTCGGGATGTCGCGACGAGATGCCTTCACGAAGCTGCTCAAGCGAACTGATTCTTCCGATCTGAAGCAATTTGTGAATGCGTTGACTCAAGCTGAGCGCCTGGGTATGCCGCTGGCGGACGTCTTGCGGGTGCAAGCCGATGAGATGCGCAAGAAACGTCGGATGCGTGCCGAAGAAACGGCGCTCAAGATCCCCGTCAAGCTCGTGTTCCCGCTGTTGCTGTGTATCTTGCCGGCACTGTTCGTCGTCATCATTGGCCCCGCGATCATCCGCGTTGCCGACAGCGGGCTCTGATCCTGAGCACGCTAGGTCGTTTGAACCCCCGAATTGCTTTGTGTGACGCGGATCCTGCAGGAATTGCGTTCGCCACCTCTAAAATCCTTAGCCCCCTGCCGATTGGGACCTCGGTGATGCTCTGATGGTTGTTTCCTCACTCCCCCGAAGCCAGTACAAGCCAATCCATGGCCTCCTCGCGCAAATCGCCGACGAGGGCATGATGCGGTCCCAGGCGCTTACTACTGGCTTCAATCCCCTTGACGCCATGCTCGACGGGGGGCTACATCCGCACGACCTCACGTTGCTTGCGGGCAAGCCCAGCGTTGGCAAGACGGTCGCGACCCTGCAGTGGGCGCGTCATATTGCATGCAACGGCGGCCACGTCGCCTATGTGAGCTACGAGCACTCCGAGCAGGGCCTGCTGGGCCGATTGCTCAACCTCCAGCTCAGCGAGACGCCAGCCTACGCCGACGAGACCGCCACTGAGACGATGCGTCGTCGGATCAAGGCTTGGGCCGCTGGGCGTCTGTCATTCGATGAACTCGTGGCGACCCACCCCGCCATGGAAGCCGCGGCCGAGGATCTCATGTCCTACGCGTCGCGCATGTTCTTGATCCAAGGCTCGGCGGTCACCACCGACGTCCACGAACTCTCGAGCATTGCTCGCCATGTTGTAGGCCCCGGTGGACTGTTGGTGGTCGACTATCTCCAAAAGGTTCCGGTTGATGGCGCCGCCAGCCTCAATAGGGCTCCGGAGGTCGCGTCCGCCCTCAAAGAGATTGCCATGAGCGACCACGTCTCCGTTTTGGCCATTGCCGCTGTTGGGATGCAGGGGTTGAGCCAGCGACGCGTGCGCCCGGGGCACCTCGCAAGCAACGCTCCGTTGGTTCATGAGGCCGATTGCGCCATCGTGATGCACGAGAAGGCTCCGGCTATCTCAAAGGTGCACACCGCATTCGACGGCCGCCAGATCGACGAAGCTCGCCACTACACGTTGTTCACCATCGAGAAACACCGCGATGGCCCGGCGAACATTGACCTTGAGTTCGCGAAGCAGTTCGAGGGCTTCCGCTTCAACCCCGAAGGTGGGTTCGTCGCGGAACACCTCATCGACGACATGAACTACTCAGACTGATCCCTTCCGCAGTCGCAGCTTTGGCCCTGGCGGGCCTCGGGCTGCTCTGCGGCTGCGCCTGAGGTGTTGTGCCGTCGCTGGTCCCTCGCTTCTAGGGGGTCTGGGATCGTGGCTTTGGTCCCTGTGCACCTGGGGGTGATGGTACGAGTGGGTTCACCGGCCTAGCCTTCGCTGTTCGTGAAGGACACACGCTGGCCGGCTGAGCGGCGCGAGATTCATCGGCAGGCGCTGTCGATCGCGCTTGCCGTGTCGCCGTTTGGTGTTGCCTTCGGCGTCGTCTGCGCTGAGGCAGGGCTGAGCGTGTGGCAGGCCCTCGGGTTCTCGACGCTCGTGTTCAGCGGATCGGCGCAGTTCGCAGCGGTGTCAGTGCTGGCAGATGGCGGCGCAGCAGTTGCGGCCGTCACCGCGGGGTTGTTGCTCAATCTGCGTTCGCTCGCCTTCGGCGTGGCGATGGCCGGGAGTCTCCGCGGACCTGTTTGGTGGAGGGCCTTGGCCGCGCAGCTCATGATTGACGAGTCAACCGCGGTTGGAACGGTGCAGGCCACTGACGCGCTGAAGCGTTACGGCTATCTGGTCGGCGGTCTCGGGGTCTTTGTGCTCTGGAACCTCACGACGGTGCTAGGCGTCTCGGTCTTGTCCTCGTCGGAGGAGCTGATCACCGACCTTGGCATTGACGCCACGATTCCTGCCGCGTTCTTGGCCTTGTTGTGGCCGCGGTTGCATGATCGCGAACAGTGCCTGGTCGCCGCTGCCGGTGCCCTGGTGGCGGTCCTGCTGGTGCCCGTCAGCCCGGCCGGGGTACCGATCATTGCGGCTGCAGCGGCGGTGATTCTCGCCAAACCATGGCGAGCACCGGAGGGACCATGAGCACCGTTACCGTCGTCCTGCTGACGCTCGCCGTGGGCACCTACGCCCTCAAGGCTGCCGGACCGTTGCTCTTGGGCGGCGATCGCTCCTTGCCTTGCTGGGTTGATCGGCTTGCGCTGATGTTGCCGGCGCCGTTGTTGGCCGCGCTCGTGATCACCAGCACAGTGGCCAATGGCAAGGATCTCGTGCTTGATGCGCGGGTCTTTGGCATCGTGGCTGCGGCGGTGGTGCTTAGGTTCCGCGGGCCATTCGTGGTGGCAGTCGTCGTAGCAGCGGCAGCGACGGCGATTGCACGAGCCATCGGGGCGTGACGCCGTGAGCACCGCAGCCCGGATTGGTTGACGGCCACTGCTCGAGCGGGTTCCGGTACCCTCGACTGCCAATGACGGCATCTTCAGGCGCTCGTTCGGTTGCTGTCGGCAACCTGCACAAACGCTTTGACGCGACCGTGGTTCTGGCGGATGTGTCGCTCACAGTCGAGCCAGGCGAGGCTCTTGCATTGTTGGGGCCAAGCGGCTGCGGTAAGACCACGTTGCTGCGCCTCGTGGCAGGTCTTGAGCGGCCCGATCAAGGAACCGTCGAGATCGCCGATCGGGTCGTTGCGGGTGACGGCAGCTGGGTCCCGGCCGAGGATCGAAACGTCGGGATGGTCTTCCAGGATTGGGCGCTGTTTCCGCACATGAACGTGGCCAAGAACGTCGGCTACGGGTTGCCTCGCGCCGAGCGGACAGGACCGCGCGTCGGCGGGGCGCTCGACATGGTCGGCCTTGGAGGCCTGGGCGACCGAATGCCCGACACGTTGTCTGGTGGTCAACAACAGCGCGTCGCGCTGGCAAGGGCATTGGCGCCGAGACCCGGAGTCTTGTTGCTCGACGAGCCGTTCTCGAACCTCGACACCGCCCTCCGCGTTGAGGTGCGAAGCGAGGTCCACCGACTGCTTCACGACCTCGGGATCACATCGGTCTATGTGACCCACGACCAAGAGGAGGCGTTCGTCCTGGGCGACCGAGTTGCGGTCATGCACGACGGTCAGATCGAGCAGGTAGCAAGTCCTGTGGAGCTCTACACCGCCCCAGCGTCACGTTGGGTTGCAGGTTTTGTCGGAGGAGCGGCATTCCTGCCGGCAACGGCCGCCGGCCTCAACGCTGTCAGCGCGATTGGCTCCATTCCGCTCCAGGTCAACGCTGCCGGCCACGTCGAGGTCCTCCTGCGACCCGAGCAACTACGCATTGGCAAGGGTGAGCACGGCGAGGTTGTCCAGATCGAGTACTACGGCCATGACTCAATGGTGTTTGTCGACGTGGGCGCGGCCGTACTGTCCGTGCGCGCCGAGTCCGATCCCGGAGTTGTCCGCGGCGATCAGGTCGCCATTGAATACATTGGTGGGCCGGCAGTCGCGTTCGGGTGACCGCACACGGGATGCAGGCTCGTCTGCGCGACAGTTAGCCCAGCAGACCAGCGACGTGGTCCCAGTTGACCAAGTTGTCCATGAACGCCTCGATGTAGTTGGGGCGGGCGTTGCGATAGTCGATGTAATAGGCGTGTTCCCACACATCGATGGTGAGCAGCGCCTGCGCTGAGTGAGCCATTGGCAGGTCGGCGTTGTCGGTCTTCATGATCGACAGGCCACTGCCGTCGTCGACCAGCCAGGCCCAACCGGAGCCGAACTGGGTCTTCGCCGCGGTGGTGAACGCTTCTCGGAAGGTGTCGTAGCTCCCGAACGCCTGGTTGATCGCTTCGCCGATCTCGCCGTCGGGAGCGCCGCCGCCATCAGGTGCCATGGAGTTCCAGTAGAACGTGTGGTTCCAGATCTGGGCAGCGTTGTTGAACATGGCGCCGTCGGCCTGGGCAATGATGTCCACGAGCGACGCCGAGCCCAGGTCGGTGTCGGCGATCATGCCATTGAGATTGGTCACGTAGGCCTGGTGATGCTTTCCGTAATGGAACTCGAGGGTCTCAGCCGATATGTGGGGCGCGAGCGCTCCAATCTCGTAGGGCAGGGCGGGGAGCTCGATGGACACGGGGGGCCCTTTCGTTGCGTGAATTCGGCGCAGTTCGCGGCTCCAACAGTGGTGTCGGGATGGTTATTCCCGACTGCACCGATGTTGTTGCCAAGACGTAAGATAGGTGTCGTGAGTACAGAACGTGTGATCGAACACTCAGTAGGTGGTGTTGCCGCCGAAGAGGAAGCGCAGCGCACATTCAGCACGTCGATTCTGATCTCGGCAGTCCGCTGCTCGCTCACCTATGTGCTGTTCCCGTTCGTGGCCCCCATCGTCGGGATTGCCTCGGGTGTCGGCTCCACCATTGGCGTGGTCACCAGCATTATCGGGATCGCGGCGAACGTCTGGAGCATCTGGCGCTTTCACCTATCAGCGCATCCTTGGCGCTGGCCCATCACCGCGGTCAACGTCGGCATCATCGTGTTGTTGTCTGTGCTGTTGGTGATCGATCTCACCGACCTGGTGTAGAGCCCCCGCCCGAGCGAGCTTTGAAATGGGGCCGCGACAGACCGTGAATGGGGCCCGGTGACTTGGTTCAGGGTGTGGTTGTCACCAGGATGCGTTCGGAGGCAAAGCTGCCGACGCCTACGTGGGAGCCTTCGATTTCCACTGTGGTGGTTCCGTCAGGTGACATCGCCGTCACGACTCCGCCACGGCCCGGCACGATGGACGCTCCCTCGAGGAACTCCAACAACCCCGGCCGGAACTCGAGTTCTTCGGGGATGCGTTGGATCGTGAACGTCGCCCCGACGGTGAGCGCACTGAGGACAGCTGTGCTCTGGGGAATCATGTAGGCCGACCCGGGAATTGGGTTGCCGTGGGGACAGGTTGTCGGGTCCTTCAGGACACGCACGAGCGCGGCTTCGACGGCCGGGGAGATCACATGCTCCCACTTGCCGGCCTCGTGGTGAGCTTCGGCCCAGCTGAGCCCGAGCATGTCGGTGAGAAATCGCTCGGCGAGACGGTGGCGGCGCACGACTTGCAGGGCAAGGACGGTGCCGTCCTCGGTGAGGCTGATGACCCCGTCGTCGACGGCGACGAGGTCCTCGCGTTCCATCTTGCGGATCATCTCTGAAACCGCTGGACGGCTGACATCGAGTCGCTCGGCAATGCGGGCCTGGATGACGGCTACTTCGTCTTCGGCCAACTCGAAGATGGCCTCGCAGTACTCCTCGAACGCGGGGTGGTACTCGGGAGCCTCATAGACCATGGCTTCACCCTACCCCGGGCAAGGTCGGCCCGATAGGCGCGGCGCGCTACCTTCGCTGGCATGACCGCGCCCATCGGCATCCTGGTAAATCCACGGTCTGGAGGCGACATACGGCGCGCAGTCGCTGCGGCAGGCCGTTCGACGATTGAGGATAAAATCAGCATCGTGCGGCGGTTGGTGTTGGGTGCACGGGCCACCGGCGTCACGCAAGTGGTCGTGAATCACGATCCTCACCAGATCGTCCGACGAGCCACCGAGACGCTCCGCGACATCGACCTGACCACGGTGACCGAGAAGCTGCTCTTCACCGAGGAAGACAGCACCCGCTCTGCTGTTGCGATGCGCGATCACGGCTGTGCAGCCATCGCCGTGCTCGGTGGCGACGGCACGAACCGTGCCGTCGCCAAGGGGTGGCGCGATGTTCCTGTCATAGCCGTCTCCACCGGAACCAACAATGCGTTTCCAGAGTTCATTGAACCGACTATCGCCGGGACATCGCTGGGGCTCGTGGCCCAGGGCATCGTCTTGTTGGCCGACTGTGCGCGTGCTGCCAAGTTGGTGCACGTGGAAATCTCCGGTGGCGAAGCCGGTCAGTCACGCGAGGCCGATATTGCATTGATCGATGCCGTTGCCGTAGCGGATCTCTACGTGGGCTCGTTGGAATTGTTCGACCCCGACACGATGCGTCTCGCGGTTTTGACCCGGGCTGACCCCGCCGCAATCGGGTTTGCCGGGGTGGCCGGATTGTTGGAACCACTGGCGGCGTCAGAAGATGCGGGAATCCTGGTGCACTTCGCGCCGGTGGAGGGACACGACGGGCTCGTGGTCAACGCGCCGACCGCACCGGGGCACCACGACCCGATCGGGATCAGTGAGGTCCGGCGCCTCGAACTCGGTGAGGGCGTGTCCATCCGGGGTCCGGTTCTGTTGGCGTTTGACGGTGAGCGCAAGCGTCGGATCTACGAAGGCCAGACAGCGATGTTGAGCGTCCGCCGTGACGGCCCATTGGTGATCGACCCGCACCAGGTGATGGCCCTTGGCCGCCACTGGTTTCACCGATAGCGCTGAGCTCGCCAGGCTCAGGTGCCGCCGACGCCGGGAGCCCCATAGCGAGCGATGATGGCCTCATTGGTGGTGGGCCAGGCCTCGTTGGCCCAAGGACCGTAAGGGGTGCCGCTGATGGCGACCGCGGCAAGGTCGAATGTGGGATCTACCCACAAGTAGGTTCCCGTACCGCCGAAGTGGCCGAATGTCTGCGCCGAGTTGCCCGCCGCGGTCCAGTGCGGTGACTTCGTGCCGCGCAACTCGATGCCGAGGCCCCACGGGTTCGGATCGTGGGAGCCAAAGCCGGGTACCATCCCTCGGAGATCAGGGAATTGCGCCGTGGTGGCCTCGGCCAAGGTGGCTTCGTCGATGAGTGTTGGACGCATGAGTTCGCGTGCCAACAGTGTGAGGTCTTCGACATTGGAGTAGACGCCTTGGGCCGGAGACCCTTCGAGATAGGTCGACGTCATGGCCAGCGGGGCGAGCACCGCCTCGTGCTGGTAATCGGTGAAGGCCATTGCCGCCCTGGTCGCGAGGTGCTGCGCGACCTGTTCGATTCCGGCATTGGAGTAGATCCGTCGCTGACCGACAGCTGCCAGCGAGGTGTGGTCGTCGAAGGCAAGCCCAGACGCGTGAGCGAGGAGGTGCCGCACGGTGGAACCAGCGGGCCCGGCCGCCTCGTCAAGATCGATCGTGCCTTCCTCGACAGCGACGAGCACGGCGAGAGCAGCAATGACCTTGCTAATCGATGCAATGCAGCTGATCCGGGTGGTGTCGCCAGCACGTCCAAGGGCCCGGTCGGCGTTCGTCACGGCCAGCGCCGCAGCGCTGGGATCGGGCCACGGGGCAACCAGCGCGTCGAGGTCATTGCTCATGTGACTCCCCGTGGTTCCGGCGACTGGACTCAGGCAGAGCGTTCTTCGGCCTCGGCGTCAGCGGCAGCTTCGGCGGTGAGGCGCCGCCAGGTCAGCAATTCACTGACGATCTCGGGGACCATGCCCAAACGACCGTCGGTATCGCCGAACTCGTCTTTGAGGTCTGCCAGGTAGTCGGTCACGCGTGCGAGCCGTTCTGCGAGCTGTCTGGCAACGAACAACGCGAGCGCAGGATGCTCGCTGAACAGCGTCTCAGGATCGGTGATGACCGCGAGTTCCACTTGATCGCGGGCCACCACGTCGGCGGTGCTCGATGAGCTCAGCAGCATGGAAATTTCGCCGAGCGTGGCCCCGGCCTCGTCGACCACTGCCACCAGCTGCCCGCCGCGACGAATCTCGACCGTCCCGGACTTGAGCACTAATAGCTCGGAGGACTCACCGTCTTCTTCGATGATGATCTGGCCTGGCCGTGCGGCTCGGCTGGGGAATGTCTCGGCAAGGCTGAGTACTTGTGCGTGGTCCATCGTCACTCCGGTCCAATGAAGTGACCTTCATCGTCGAACCGGAGTTCGGCGATCGCGCCGGGCACTATCTCGAGATCGGTGCCCGTAGCGACCGACACCTTCTGATAGTTCCATTTCATCACATCGAGGGTGAGCTCGACGAGTTGGCTGTCGGTGAAGTGCGAGCGAAGTTCTTCGCCGAGGTCTGGGCTTAGCTGTCCGGGTTGGGTCATCAGGGCGTCCGCCAACGCGATCGCTGCGCGCTGATGCGGCTGGAGTTCGTCGGGGTGATGGAACGCACGGTTGGCTGCAGTTTCATCGAGTCCGTTTTGGGTGGCAACTGCCGACCGGAGCGACAGTCAGGTGTGGCAGTCGTGATGGCTGGCACAACGCAGCCGGACTAGTTCGGTGGTGAGAGGGTCGACCTCATCTTGGCGAACCGCAGCCGCTTGCCATTGCATCAGCGCGTTGACAAGCGGTGCAGCGGCGTGGGTGCCTCGGGGCAGGCGGGCCTGGCGTGCGATTGATGAACTGCCGGCAATAGTCATGTCGGAACCTCGGTGAAGAGTTGTTGCCAAATGAGTTGAAGTCGTTGTCGCTGTTCTACCACCAAGAGCGCGCTGGCAAAATCGGCAAACCCCTGCGCACCCAACGCCTCGACCACCGCGAACGCCGTGGGGTCGTCGAGGGTTGCGACGTCGATGACGAACTGCTCGGTGAAGGCCAGGCAGACGCGCTCGGTCTCGGAGAACAACTCCGAGCTTGGCCACTGGGGGAGGGCGGCAATCGTTTGGTCGTCGAGCCCGGATCCCTCCTCGGCCTCGGACCCGGC